>Ga0209638_1000175_pt1 | contig 42911 bp, 45 predicted proteins | sample BarGraNGADG00211_FD_184490 | JGI IMG/M metagenome (GOLD analysis project Ga0209638, IMG submission 184490) | Arctic peat soil microbial communities from Barrow, Alaska - Barrow Graham LP Ref core NGADG0002-211 (SPAdes) (version 2) | ecosystem: Environmental > Terrestrial > Soil > Wetlands > Peat...
CACCGGCGTCGTTACGGTAGATCTTGGTGATCGGGTTGGTGCCGTCGTGACCGGTAAGCAGGATGTCGAGGTCGCCGTCCGAGTCGTAGTCGCCCCAGGCGACCGAGCTGTCGCGGACGCCGGTAAGGACGGCGCTGATTTCGGGAAAGGCAACGATGGTGAAGGTGCCCTCATCAGAGAAGGCAGAGCCGGCGAAGCCCGAGTCGACCGCCTGAACGCTCCAGTGGTAGGTCCCCGCCGGCAGGGTGAGGGTATGGCTGGTCCGCTCGCCCACGTTTCCGTTCTGCGGTACGAGCCGCGTTCCGTCCGGGAGCGACAGCGGCGAGACGACGTCGGAGCCGCCAGACGTGGTGCCGACGCGTAGGTTGTAGGTCAGCGCCTTCTGCGGCGTCTTGTCGTCGCTCGCCGCGTTCCAAGAGAGCGTCGCGGTGCCGGAGCCGACCGAGTCAGGGAGACGGATCGGGCGGCTCGGAACTTCGTTCGCGGTCGCTATTTCGTTCTTGTAAACGCTGGATACCCGCCCCAGGCCGTAGTGGTTGTCGCCCGTGAGCAGGATGTCGAGGTCGCCGTCCGAGTCGTAGTCACCCCAGGCGACCGAGCTCTGCTCGACGCTGGTCAGGACGCTGTCGGCTGTGGTGTCCTCGCTGAAGCTGCCGGCGCCGTTGTTCTTGAAAACCTTGCTGGCATGCCCCGGCAGGATGTTACTGGCGCCCGTGAGCAGGATGTCCGGCTTGCCGTCCCAGTTGTAGTCGCCCCAGGCGACGAGCCGCGATAGACGGGGGTCAGGCCGGCGCCGATGTCGGTGAAGACACCGTCGTCGTTACGGTAGATCTGGCTGCTCGCGACCCCACCGCCGCTGTCCCCCGTGAGCAGGATGTCGAGGTCGCCGTCCGAGTCATAGTCGCCCCAGGCGACCGAGCTGTAGGAGACGCCCGTCAGGTTCTGGTCGGCGATGGTGTCCTCGCTGAAGGCATTGCCGGCTCCGTTGTTCTTGTAGATCTTGCTGATATAGCCCGAACTACTGCTGCCCGTGAGCAGGATGTCCGGTTTTCCGTCGGAGTTGTAGTCGCCCCAGGCGACCGAGCTGGCGTAGACGCCGGGCAACGCGCTATCGGCTGTGGTGTCCTCGCTGAAGGTGCCGTTGCCGTTGTTCTTGTAGATCTTGCTGACGTAGCCCGAATCACTGCCGCCCGTTAGCAGGATGTCCGGCTTGCCGTCGGAGTTGTAGTCGCCCCAGGCGACCGAGCCTGAGGAAACGCCGGTCAGACTGCTCTCAGCTGCGACGTCCTCGGTGAAGGCACTGCCGGCACCGTTGTTCTTGTAGATCTTGCTGACCCGCCCCAGGCTGTTGTTTTCGCCCGTGAGCAGGATGTCGAGGTCGCCGTCGGAGTCGTAGTCGCCCCAGGCGACCGAGCTCCAGGAGACGCCCGTCAGGTTCTGGTCGGCGGTGGTGTCCTCGCTGAAAGTGCCGTCGCCGTTGTTCTTGTAGATCTTGCTGATCTGCTCCGAGCCGCTGCTAGAGCCCGTGAGCAGGATGTCGAGATCGCCGTTGGAGTCGTAGTCGCCCCAGGCGGCCGCGCCGTAGGCAACGCCGGGCAGGCCGGCGACGATGTCGGTGAAGGTCGGTCCGCCCGCTCCGGCAGCCGGCCGGGCGCCGGATAGCTGGCCGACGGCGACAGCAAGGACGAAGGCAAGGACGAGAAGCGCGCGGGGCCGGTTCATCGGAAACCCTTTCTCGGATCGGCAGGTTTAGGGAGGTTTAGGCGGTATCCGTACCGTAAGCGACTTGGGCCGAGCCGACAAGCTGCTGGTGGTGCAGGTTGAGAGGCTTGACTCAGGTCAGGTCGGCGCAAAAAGGCACGCTGGCTTGGTTTTGGCTTTGAGCAGGCGTTTGCCGGGTACGGATATGCCTGAAACAAGCGCCGCTCAGGCGAGTCCGCCGAGCTCCGTTTCGGCGAAACGCTGCTCCAGCTCGTCTTCCAGCGGAGTCCCGGCCAGACCGGGGGTCAGCTCGCGGGCGGCGGCGCGGGCCTGCTCGAGCAGGGCGCGGTCGGCGCGCAGACGGGTAAAGCGGAAATCCGACAGCCCCGATTGCCGGGCGCCGAAGAACTGCCCTTCGCCCCGGATCTCTAGGTCCACCTCGGCCAGCTCGAAGCCGTCCGAGGTCTTTACGAGCGCCTCCAGCCTCCGCTGCGCCGGTTCGCTCAGCTCCTCCTTGGGGCGCGAGACGAGTAGGCAGTAGGACTGCTCGGCGCCACGTCCCACCCGGCCGCGTAGCTGGTGCAGCTGCGCCAGCCCGAAGCGGTCGGCTTCCTGGATGATCATCACGGTCGCGTTCGGTACGTCCACCCCCACCTCGATCACCGTCGTGGCGACCAGCACGTCCAGCTCGCGGCGCTTGAAGGCGGCCATGATCTGGCGCCGCTCGGCGGGACGCAGGCGCCCGTGCATGCAGCCGATGCGGTAGCCGGCCAGCTCCCCCTTCCTCAGTCGCTGGGCCTCCTGCTCGGCCGCGCGCGCCTGGCCGGCCGAGTCGTCGATCAGCGGGCAGACGACGTAGACCTGGCGCCCGGCGTCCAGGTGCTTGCGCAGACGACGGTAGGCCTCGGCACTTCGATCCTCGGTGACCCAGCTCGTGATCACCGGCTTGCGCGCCGCCGGCGGCGCGGCGATCTCGCTCACCTCCAGATCGCCGTAGAGGGTGAGAGCGAGCGTGCGCGGAATGGGCGTCGCGCTCATGTGCAGAACATGCGGCGAGTGCCCCTCCGACAGCGCCGTTCGCTGCTCGACCCCGAAGCGGTGCTGCTCGTCGACCACCGCCACGGCCAGCTTGCGGAACCGCACCTCCTTCTGGATCAGCGCGTGCGTGCCGATGGCGATCTGCGCCTCGCCGGCCGCGATCCGCGCGCGAGCCGCCTCGTGCTCCTTGGCCGGCAGCGCGCTCGTGAGTAGCAGGCACTCCACCCCGAGCCCGCGACAGATCTCCTCGACGGTGAGGAAGTGCTGCTCGGCGAGCGTCTCGGTGGGCGCCATCAGCGCGCCCTGGTAACCGGCCTCGACCGCGCGCAGGAGCGCATAGAGCGCGACGACGGTCTTGCCCGAGCCGACGTCGCCCTGGAGCAGGCGCTGCATCGGGCGCGAGCCGGCCAGGTCGCGGTCGATCTCGGCGATCGCCGAGCGCTGATGCTTGGTGAGCCGGAAGGGAAGCGCGGCCAGGTAGCTCTCGATCAGGGGGCCGGGCGCGCCGAGCGCCGGCGCCTCGGAGCTGTCGCGCTCGCGGGCGATGCTCGCCAGGGCGAGCTGGAAGAGCAGCAACTCGTCGAAGGCCAGGCGCCTTCTCCCCTCCTCCCCCTGTCCCTGGCGCTCGGGCCGGTGCAGGGCGAACAGCGCGTCCGAGCGCAGCGGCAAGGCGAGCCGGGCGCGGAGCGAAGCCGGAAGCGGATCGGGTAGCTCGCGCGCAAGCGGAAGCACACGCTCGACCAGGCCGCGCAGCCGTTTGAGCGAGACGTCCTCGCTGGCGGAGTAGACGGGCGCGTTGTCGGCCGTCGCGCGGGGCTCGCCCAGGTCGTAGGCCTTGACCACGAAGGAGCCGCGACGCAGCTGCCCGCGGGCGCGCAGGCGTGTTCCCGGCACGAGTTTCTCGGTCAGCCAGGTCTGGTTGAACCAGACGCAGGGCACCTCGTCGCTTCCGTCCGAGACGAGCGCTTCGACGAGTGTCAGCCGCCGGCCCGAGCGACGCGAGCCCACCTGGCGCACCTCACCCTCGATCGTCGCCTCCTCGCCGATCAGCAGCTCGGCGATCGAGCGCTGGGGCGCGGCCGGCTCGTAGCGGAAGGGCCGGTAGGCGAGCAGGTCGCCCGCGCTGCGCAGCCCGAGCCCGGCCAGAGACTGCTGTAGCGTCGCCCCCACGCCGGGCAGATCGCGCAGGCTGCGGCGAAGCTTTTCCGGCCCGGCGAAGAAGTGCGAAGGGGGCCAGCTCTCGGGGCTACCGGAGCCGGCGAAGTTGACCGGAAGGCCGCTGGTTGTCGTCAGATCGGGCAGGTGGTCCGAGTATAGGACCGGGGTCCGGACGGTCCGGTCCGGGGGAAATCAGGTCGTGCGCAGACGGATGACCGCGTCGAGACCGCCGCCCGGGGCCGCGCGCAACTCGACCTGGCCTCCGTCGATCTCGATCAGGCGCTTGACGATGGCCAGTCCGAGCCCCGAGCCGGTGCCCGATTCGCCTCCGCGCCAGAAGCGGTCGAAGGCGCGCTCGCGCTGTACGGCGCTCATTCCGGGCCCCTGGTCGGTCACGTGCAGCTCGCCACGGGAGCCGCTGACCGTGACCGTGGCGCCCGGCGGCGAGACGGCGAGCGCGTTGGAAAGCAGGTTCTCGAGCGCCTGAGCGAGCCGGTCGCGGCCGGCCAGCGCCACGCCCGAGACGTTCGCCTCGAGCTTCACCTCTCGCTCGGCGGCCAGCGCCGACCAGGCGTCGATCCGGCCGTCGACGAGCTTCGCCAGGTCGACTCGCTCGGGCGACGACACCTCGGCACGGGCCAGCGCGAGCAGCCCGGCCACCAGCCGCGAGAGGCGCTCGACCTCCTCCAGCGCCGGCTCCAGGTCGAGCCGAACGGAATCCGTCGCCTCGCCGCCCAGGTTCTCGAGCCTCAGCCTGAGCGCCGTGAGAGGCGTTCGCAGCTGATGCGAGGCGTCGGCTACGAACTCCTCCTGCGAGCGCACGAGCTGCTCGAGCTCGCTGATCATGTGGTTGAAGGACGCGGCAAGGGAGCGCACCTCGGGAGGGCCTTCCTCCTTGGCGCGGGTGGTCAGATCACCGGCGCCGGCCTCGGCGGTGACGGTCTCCAGCCGCGCCAGCGGAGCCGACACCCAGCGGGCGAAGCGAAGTCCCACCAGCGTCGCCGCCACTAGCACGAGGCCGCCGATCGCCAGCAGCATCAGCCGGTAGCGAAGGATGCGCGAGTCCACCGACGAGGTCGGGTAAGTGATCCTGACGGCGCCCGTCACCCGGGTGCCGGAGGAGGCGGGGACGGCCACGTAGAGCAGGCGCTGGTGCAACGTCTTCGAGTAGCGAATTCCCGTGCTCACTCCCCCTTTCAGGGCCGCGCGGATCTCCGGGCGCGTGGCAAAGGTGCGCGGGTGGCCGGGCGCCGGGGAATTGGTATCGATGATCGCGACCCCGCTGTGCTTGACGATGACGACGCGACCGCCCGTCTTCACGCTGTAGTCGGTCGCCGCCACGGCGAGTGCGCGTGGATTGGTGTGATTCTCGAGCGTGTCCTCGGAGAAGGCGGCCAGGAAGCTGGCGTCCCGCTCGACCTTCGTCTCCAGATCGGTTCTCTCGTTGCGGGCGTTGACGATGCCGAGCGGTATCTCCAGCACGGCCAGCACGAGCAGCGCCAGCCCGAGGTAGCTGAACAACAGCCTCCTGGTCACTCCGGCACCCGCAGCCTGAAGCCGACGCCGCGCACCGTCTCGATCCAGCCCGGGTCGCCGAGCTTGCGCCTGAGCGAGGCGACGTGCACGTCGATCGTCTTGGTCGATCCGAACCAGTGCGACTCCCAGACGTTCTCGAACAGCGCGCGCCTGGTCACGGCAGCTCCCGGCTCGGCGGCGAGCGCCGCCAGCAAGTCGAACTCCTTGGCGGTCAGCTTGAGCTCGCGCTTGTCCAGCAAGACTCTGCGAGCGCGCGTGTCCACGAGCAGATCGCCGACCAGCAGGCGACCGTCCGCCGGCGGTTGCGGCAGCGCGCGGCGGCTGACGGCGCGGATCCGCGCCACCAGCTCGCGCAGCCCAAAGGGCTTGACCACGTAGTCGTCGGCGCCGAGCTCGAGCCCGATCACCCGGTCGACCTCCTCGCCGCGAGAGCTGACGATGATGATCGGCACCTGCGAGCGCTCGCGCAGGCTCCGGCAAACGGTGTAGCCGTCGATATCCGGCAGGCGCAGGTCGAGCAGAACGACGTCCGGCTCGGCTGCGGACAGCGCCTGCTCGCCGGTCGACGCCCATTCGACCTCGAAGCCCTCGCGCTCGAGCCCCGCCAGGAGCGGCTCGGCGATTGTCTTCTCGTCCTCTACGACCAGGATTTTCATGGGCTCATCTCGATACGGCGCCGCATCGCCGCGCCGGCTGCAGGGTCTTTACAGAATCTTTTCCACTTTCGAGTACTTCATTACACATCCCTGGGCATGATCTTGCGCCGTATGGAGCAGGGTGTGTGTAGCGAAAGTATTGCGATCACTCAGGAGGTGGCCGAAATGAGAAAGATATACGTGCTAATAGCGGCTCTCGTGGTGGCCATCGCGGTAGCGCTTGGCACCTACGCCGCCACGCTCTCGACCGCGCTCGGGCCGACCTCGGCGCCGACGAGCAACGTGAGCACCGTGCTCGCTCAGAGCAACCAGCGACTGAACACGGCCAACGTGGCGCTCAACACGGCACTGAGTCAGCGACCTCCGTCTGCGAACGGCGGCCGCGTTCCCTTTGTCGCGCCGCACCAGGTTGTCGTGAACGTGACCGGTTCCACCAGCGCAGTGCCCTTCACGGCCCCGGTGGGTCACTTCGGTGACGACGGGGGTGGTGGCGGTGACTAACGTGATCGGACGCTTCTGGGCGGTCGCCGTCGCGCTCGTCGTCTTCTTCGTCCTCTGGGCCGTGCTGGCCGCCAAGCCGTGGGTCTCGTCGGGGACACCCGCCGACCCGCGCCTGACCGCCCTCCAGGCCCAGCAGCAGAAGGTGCAAAACCGAGCGATCGCGGCGCAACAGACGCTGAACAAGCGCTGGGCCGCCTACCGGTCGGCGCTCCTGAAGCAAAAAGGCGCCCTGACGGCACAGCAGCGAGCTCAAATCGCGGCGGCCCCGGCCGGGCCTTCGGTGATCGTGAAGGTCACCGGCGCAACGCCGGTCACCCAATCGACCAGCTCCAGGCCGGCCATTGTCCTTCCGTCGGTGCCCGGCGTGTCGCCGTCCGTCACGCAGAGCCAGGCGGCGAGCACGGGCCAGGCCGGTGGTGGAAACGGAGGAGGATAGTTGGCGACGGATCTTCAATCTGAGCCACGCTTGAGATACGAGTTTCGGGCGATGGGGACGTCGATCGAGCTTCTGCTCGATGCCGACGACGGAGAGCAGGCACAGTCTGCTCTCCGCGCTGCTCGGGAGGAGTTCGAGCGGCTCGAGGCGATGCTCTCGCGCTTCCGTCCCGAGTCCCAGCTCTCGCAACTCAACCGCGACGGGCGAATCCTGGCGCCGCCCGACCTCGAGCGGGTGATCGGGCTGGCGCTGGAGGCGCGCGAGCAAACCGCCGGGCGCTTCGACCCGACCGTCTACGACGCGCTGACCCGTGCCGGCTACGACCGCTCGTTCGAGCAAGTCGAGCCCGCTGCCGCTGCCGACGACGACAGTCCGCAGAACGCTCGCTGCGGCGGTTGGGTGACCATCGATGCCGAGAACGGCGCGATTGAGATTGAACCGGGCTTCCGTATCGATCTCGGGGGCATCGGCAAGGGCTACGCCGTCGACCGCGCGATCGAGATCCTGGCGGTGGAGGGAGCGTGCTTGGTCAACGCCGGCGGCGACCTGGCCGTGCGCGGCGACAAGCCCTGGCCCGTCGGCGTCGAGGACGGGCCGACACTGGAGTTGACCCGCGGCGCCATCGCCACCTCGGGGCGCGACCGCCGGCACTGGCGCCGAGGCGACGAGGAGCGCCATCACCTGATCGACCCGTCCACCGGCCGCCCCGCCGCGACCGATCTCGTCCGCGTGACCGTGGTCGCCCCGAGCGCGACCGAGGCCGACGTGCTGGCCAAGACTCTCTTCCTGAGCGGCGAGCAAGAGGCGGCGGCGGCCGGAGTGCCCGCTCTGCTCGTTTGCTCCGACGGGCGCAAGCGACTGGTCGGCGGCCTCTAGGATCCAAGCAAGTGCTTTTTACCTCCCTTTCTGGGAATATCGACTGAACGACCGATGACACACGACCCAACCTTCTGGATCCTCGCCCGCGTCAGCGGCCTCACGGCCTACATCCTCCTGACGCTCTCGGCGCTGGCCGGGATCGTCGTCAAATCGCGACCGTTCGGCAGCCGGGTCAGACAGCCGGCGGCGATCGACACGCATCGCACGCTTGCCGCGCTCGGGCTGGGAGCGCTGGTCATTCACATGACGGCGCTAGCGCTCGACAAGACCGTGCGCATGCCCGTATCGGCGCTGTTCATTCCCGGTCTTTCCCATTACCGGCCCGGCTCGGTGGCGATCGGCGTGCTGACTGCCGAGCTGATGGTGATCGTCTACGCCTCTTTCTCGCAGCGCAGGAAGATCGGCTTCAAGAACTGGCGCCGCCTGCACTGGTTGACCTATGCGCTGTTTGCAGGCGGAACGGCCCACGGGCTGCTATCCGGCTCGGACAGCCGTCGCGCCTGGGCGCTGGCCATCTATCTGGGAGCAATCGCTTCGGTCGCGGCAGCGACGACGTGGCGTGCTCTCGCCCCACTAACACAAGGAGAACAGAATGTTCCGAGTCGAGATCGATAGTGACCTCTGCAGCGGCTTTGCCTCCTGCGTCGACGACGCACCCGGGATCTTCAAGCTCGACGACTCCGGCAAGGCGACGGTGCTGGTGCCCGAGACCGACGACGAGCGAGCGCTGAAGGCTGCCAAGGACTGCCCGATGGCCGCAATCGCCGTATTCGACGTCGAAAGCGGTGGACGTGTCGTCTGAGCTAAAACGTCGCCTGCGTCCATTCGCAGTGCGCTTCTGGCTCGTCGCGGCGCTGATTGCGCTCGTCTCGGCGCTGATCCTGGGAGCGAATCTGGCGCTGCTCGGATATGCCCAGCCGGGGAGCGACCCGGTGGGCCAGCTTACGCCCGCTCGCCTGATGCAGATCGAGCGCGAGCTCCCCGCCACTTCCGGCACGAGCTCGACCGCCGTCACGCCGCCGCCGTCCCCGCACGACCATCACATCGCCGGCAACCAAAGCGACGACTGAGCGAGCCTCCTCCAGGGTTTCCCTCACGGCTGTCGGCTTCTAGAACCTCCTGCAAAACAAGCACTTCATGGCCCGCTACGGGTTAAAGGGCTGCGTTTCTAAATAAAAGCTCTTAACCGAATCTTTTTCTTTTCCAGGCGATCGCTTGCCTTCGCTTGGCCCTCACCTAAGCGCAACGGGGGTACGTTCATCTAGTCGAAGCAAAAGAAGGGGGTCGATCCCGGATGAAAAAGAGTCACGTTTTCGTATTGGCAGTGCTGATAGCAGTCGGCGCGACGCTTGGCACCTACGCTTTGACCCGCACCACCGAGCTTGGCGTCCAGGCCAGAACGGCCTCGAAGCAGAGCACCGACGCGACGATTGCCGCGCGCGCTCGGCAGTTGAACGCTCTCGAGGTGTCGCTGCGCAAGGCGCTTGCGAAAAAGCCGCCGCCGTTGCCGCCGCTGCCGAAGGTGAAGGCCAAGCCGCCGCAACCGGCTCCGCCCGTATACGTATCGGCGCCCGTGACGAGATCCGCGCCGGCGCCCGTGACAGTCACGCGCGCCGCCGCTCCGGCGCCCGTAAGCCAGGTCAAACAAGCACCAGCGCACGAAAGCGATCACCAATCCTCGGGAGGCGAGCACGATGACTAACGGTCTCGGCCGTGTCTACGCGATCTCGGCTGCAATCGTCGTCTTCTTCCTGTCCTGGGCGGTCATCGCCGCCCGGCCCTGGGTGGAGGCGCCCGCCGCCAAGGTTGATCCACGCCTCGTCGCTCTCGACGCGCGCGAGCGCAACCTGCGCAAAGACGCAGTCCAGATCACTGCGATCGTTCAGAAGCGCTGGGCGCTCTACCACACCCAGCTCGTCAGGCGGAAGCACCTGATCGCCGTTCGTAAGAAGGCACAGGCGGCCGCGGCCCGACAGGCGCTCATCGCCCAACAGTCGGTGGTTCGCTCGACGCCTTCCTATTCGCCTTCCTATTCGGCACCGTCTTCACACGTAGCTTCTGCACCCGCGGCGCCGATCGTGCGAGTCGCTCCTCCGGCCGCACCGCCGGCAACCCAAACGAAGACTTCCTAAGTAAAGACGCGACCCGGAAGGAGTTAGCCATGTATCAAATAGAAATCGACCGGCAGTTGTGTAGCGGCTTCGGCTCCTGTCTGGACGCCGCGCCGACGCTCTTCGAGCTCGATCGTTCGGGAATCGCTTCACTGCTCGCCTCGGAGAGCGAGGACACCGCCGCGCTCGAAGCGGCCCGGTCATGCCCGATGGGCGCGATCGCCGTCTTCGATCGAAGTAGCGGAGAGAAGGTGACTTGAGATGACAAACCAGCCTAAAAACGTAGTAGTGGTCGGAACCGGCCTCGCCGGGCTGCGCAGCGCCGAGACCCTACGGGCACGCGGCTACGAAGGGCGTCTGACTCTGATCGGCGAGGAGAATCACCTCCCCTACGAACGTCCCGCTCTCTCCAAGGAGCTGCTGTCCGGCAAGCGCTCGGTCGAGCAGCTCATGCTCAGGCAGCCGGAGTTCTTCCGCCAGCAACGGATTGAGCTGATGCTCGGCCGGCGAGTCGAGTGCGTCTCACCGGAGCGTCACACAGTGCTGCTCTCTGACGGACGCGAGCTTGCCTGGGATGCGCTCATACTCGCGACCGGCGCACGCGCCAGGCGCCTGCGCGGGCTCGAGACGCCGCGAGGAGTTCACTACCTGCGCACGCTCTCCGATGCGCTGGCGCTGACCACGGCGTTCGCTCACGCCAAGCGCCTGGCGGTTGTCGGAGCCGGTTTCATCGGCGCCGAGGTGGCCTCGACCGCTGTCGCCCTAGGCCTCGACGTGAGCGTGATCGAGCCGATGGCAGCACCGCTCGAGCGCGTGCTCGGTGCCGAGATCGGCATGCTGCTCGCCGAGCGCTACCGAGCCCAGGGCGTTGACCTGCGGCTGGGCATCGGCGTGACCGACTTCGTCAGCGACAAGGACGGACACTTGCGGGCTCTCCAGCTAAGCGACGGCAGCGAGATCGTCTGCGACGTCGCCGTGGTTGGAGTCGGCGCCGAGCCGTCCGGCGAGCTGCTCGGCGGACGAGAGATCGAGACCGACGCCTCCGGTCGCACAGAGCACGAAGGCATCTACGCCTGCGGAGACGTGGCCAGCTCCTGGCGGCCTTCGCTGGGCCGGCGCCTACGCATGGAGCACTGGACGAGCGCGGCCGGACAGGCCGCGGCCGTCGCGCGCACCATTCTCGGCGAGGAGAGCGTGCACGACGACGTGCCCTTCTTCTGGTCGGATCAGTTCGGGCTACGACTCCAGTACGTCGGCTTCGCCTCGGACTGGGCAAGCATCGAGGTCGACGGCGAGGGCGACGCTTTCTCGGTGCGCTACTTCGACGAGGACGAGCGCCTGTTGGCGGCACTCGTTGCGAACCGCCCGAGCGAGATCGCGGCGCTTCGCCGTGAGCTTGTCTCCGCGAGCCGCACTCCGTCCCGCGAGCTGGAGCTGGAAGCCGTATAGCTCAGCAGGGGCGCTGCCGGCGCCCCTGCGCGCTCTCGACCGCCCCGTGCACGGCGGCGACACGCCGCCTAGCGCTCGCGCGCACTCTCAACCGCGCCGTGTACGGCGGCGACGATCTCGCCCAGCTCCTGATCCTTGGTCAGGCAGGCATACGCGCCGGCTTCGATCAGCGCCTGGCGCTCGCGCTCGGTGGCCAGCCCGGTCAGGCAGACGACGGCCAGCGAGACGAAGCGCTCGAGCAGAATCCGTGTCGCCTCGACCCCATCCAGGCCGGGAAGGCGGTAGTCGAGCAGCACCACGTCGGGACAGTCCCCGGCGCAAAACTCGAGCGCAGTCTCGGCATCGGCCACCGAGCCGGCGATCTCGACATCCGGGCGCAGCCCGAGCAGCAGCTCGAGCGCCTCGCGATAGATGGCGTTGTCCTCTACCAGCAGGATGCGCGGAATCTCGCTCATCGTTCGGCGGCGCGGCCGGAGATCGTCCGGATCATCGCTTGCCTCTTCGCCGGCGCGGTAGTTTCGCCTTTGTCACGACGCATACGAGAAGGAATCGGCATGAGCGGGCGCCGGCAATAGCCGGCGAGCTCTATGAAAAGACCAGTCTCAGCGCCGGCGCCTGCGACACGACGGGCTCGCCGGCAACCGCGCGGGCGATAGCCCGCAGGCAAACGAGCAGGCCGGCCGCACCGGCATCGACAACGCCGGCCTCGCCCAGCGCCGGGTTTCGCTCGCGCGTTCGCGCGAGCGCCGCCTCGCCGCGCTCGACGAGCGCATCCAGACGTTGCTCGAGCGGCAACGCCTTGCGCCTGCGCCTGTGCGCCTCGTCAGCCAGTTCGCGAATCAGGGTCAGAATCGTTCCCTCGGCCGGCTTGGCGACCGCCGAGTAGGCGGCGTCGCGCGAGCGCTCCAGCATCGTCGCCAGCGCCCGCCCGGCGATCGGCCCCGAGACCGGAGCGGCCTCGACCGCGCCGCGAACGATCTGCGAGAGGATGACGCCCGAAGTGCCGCGCGCTCTCATCAGCAGCGCGCGGGCGAAATCACGGCGAAACGCGGCCGGCCCGCTCGACGCCGTCGCGTCGAGCTCCTCGACCAGCGCGCGAACGGTGAGCACGAGATTCATCCCCGTGTCGCCGTCGGGAACCGGATAGACGTTCAGGCCGTCGATCCGCTGCCGTTCTCGTTCCAGCGCCTCGAGCGCCGCGAGCGCCAGCCGGCGCACGAGCGCGAGCTCGGAGCCCACCACCCCCGACTCAGTCTCGAGATCGGACATCGTCGATTCGCACCTCCACTCGAGCGACCTCCAGCCCGGTCACCCGCTCGACCTCGTAGCTCACGCGCGAGCGCACGGTCGCCGCCACCTCGGCCAGATTCAAGCCGTAGGCGATCACCACCGCCAGCGTCAGCTCGATCCCGCCCTGCTCGCTCGGAATCACCTCGACGCCGTGCCGGCGCCTGAGCGCGAACGCCCGGCGAATGCGAGCACCGCGTCCCAGCCCGACGACGCCGTAGCACTCGTCCAGCGAGCGCTCGGCCACCTGAGCGATCGCCCGCGACGAGATGAACAGCTGTCCGAGCGCGGTCTCCTGTAGCTGTACGGCTTCCACGAGTTCTTAGACCGCGCGACGAGGGATGCGGTTGCTTTGGGTTGGAAACGTCGAGACAATTCTTTATTCGCCCGCCGCCGAGCCACCCGCCCGCGGGGTCGTTTCAAGGTACCGTCCAAAAATGCGGGAACACGCCCAAGAACGTGCCGGTTCCGTATCGGATTGCAGCACCTGGCGTGCCGTCACTAAGCGGCTATAGAACCGCTAACGGAATGAAGACCCGTCGACTGGGTGCGATCGGTGGATACGATGCTAGGACGCAGCCAGCCGCCGAGCGCGGCCAGGCCGCGGAGTGTTTCGTTCGCTAGAGGTTTCTTAGGCCTTCTCGACCTTGCCCGAGCGCAGGCAGCGCGTGCAGACGTAAGCGCGGCGGGCGACGCCGCCTACCAGTATCCGCACCCTTTGCAGGTTCGGGTCGAAGCGCCGCTTGGTGGCGACCATCGAGTGGCTGCGGTTGTTTCCGAAAGCCGGACCCTTGCCGCAGACTGAGCAAACCTTGGACATAGCCGCGGCAGTTTAGCTGAGTCAACCTACTTGAGTGCGGTTCCCTTGAAGAACGTGTAGCAGAACGTCCCACCCGGATCCGTCGCCTTGTACATGTCGGCGATGCCCTTGTCCCAGCTCGCCTCGTCCATCAGGCCCAGCTCGAGCGCCTGCTCGCGCACCCCTTCGACCATGGCAATGAAGGTGTTCTTGGAGAAGCCTTCGACCAGGTCGGGGCGGCTGTCGTCCACGTAGACCAGCCTCGGGCTGACGTGGACGGTGTGAAAGCCGGCTCCGGCGAGCAGCGGATAGAGGCGCCGTCCGATCAGCGCGTCGCCGCCGTGGCGGGCCTGGATCTCGACCAGGCACTCGACCGTTCGCTCGGCCTCGGGCGTGGAGGGGTGGCAGTACCAGGATCCGTGATCGCCCTCGATCGCCGTGATCGAGCCGCATTCCTCGAGCAGATTGCGAAGCTGACCCAGCGCCCGCTCGGGCTCGGGGAGATGCTCGAGCAAGAAGCAGACGAAGACGTGGTCGAAGCTCTGCTCGGCGAAGGGAAGATCGTAGACGTCCGCGACCTGGAAGCTGACGTTGGTGTAGCCGGCGGCCTCGGTCCGCGCCCGCGCCCGCTCGAGATGCTCGGGGGAGACGTCGACCGAGACGATCTCGGCCTCGGGGCTCGAGGCGGCGAGGTGCATCGTCTGCGCGCCCGTGCCGCAGCCGCACTCCAGTACACGCGCGCCGGCCGGGTAGTGCGTACCGGCGTGAAGCAGCTCGGCGAGCGTGTCGGCCTGGTCGGCGAGGCGCGCAGCCTCGCGCAGGGAATAGCCGTGAACGTAACCGGGGTCGCTCATCTGTGAAGCCCTCTCATGAGCAGTCGGGGGCTAGCCGCCGGCGACTACGCGCAGGCGACCAAAGGCGTCAGCCATCTCGAGCGCGCTCAAGACCGCCTCGGCGCCCTTGTCCAGCCGCGCTTGGGCCTGCTCGATCGTGTCCACCGTGAGAACGCCGAAGGCGACCGGCACGCCGGTCTCGATCCCGGCCAGAAGAAGACCGCTGGCCGCCTCGCCGGCGACGTATTCGAAGTGCGGCGTCTCGCCCCTGATCACACAGCCAAGCGCGACCACACAGCTGTAGCGGCGCGATTTCGAGAGTGCCATCGCCGCCAGCGGCAACTCGAAGGCGCCCGGCACCGGCATGATCGTGATCGCGTCGCCGCCCACACCAAGACGCCCGAGCTCACCCAGAGCGCTCTCCAGCAGCCCGTTGGTGATCTCGGCGTTGAAGCGGCTGACGGCGATCGCCACCGAGCGACCGGCCCCGGTCGGGAAGCCCTCGATCGTGCGGTAGCCGGCGGGAATGCTCAGCTCGCCGGCCGCGTGCTCGCTCGGGTACTCGGGCTCGGCGCCGGGCTCAACCTGAGCGAAGACGGGAGCGGCGTCGCTCTCCAGGGCGGGCTCCTGCGGCGACTCGCTCTCCGGGCTGAGCGGAGGCCTGAGCGCCTCGTAGCCGGGCTGGCCCGGCCAAGGGTTCTGATCGTGGTCGAAAGGGCCCGATTGGCCCGGGTCGGGTGTCAGCGGTCCCTGTGTGCTCACTTCTCAGCCTCCAGCTCCGTGTCGAGGTGTAGCCCTTGATGGTGCAAACGATGCCCGAGCTTATCTCGTTTGGTCGCGAGGTAGCGCTCGTTCTCGGCGTTGGGAGGAATGACGACCGGCACCTGCTCGACGATGGTCAGCCCGTAGCCGGCGATATTCAGCTTGCGCGGGTTGTTGGTGAGCAGACGGATGGTCGAGAGCCCGAGATCGACGAGGATCTGGTTGCCGATTCCCCACTCCCTTTCGTCGGCGCCGAAGCCCAGCTCCAGGTTGGCCTCGACCGTGTCGTATCCCCGCTCCTGTAGCTCATAGGCCTTGAGCTTGTTGAGCAGGCCGATGCCGCGCCCTTCCTGAGACATGTAGAGAAGTACGCCGCTTTTCTCCTCGGCGATGCGAGCGAGCGCGTAGTCGAGCTGCTCGCCGCAGTCGCAGCGCAGCGAGTGGAACGTGTCGCCGGTCAAGCACTCGGAGTGCACGCGCACGAGCACGTTCTCGGCCCCGTCCACCTCGCCCATCACGAGCGCCAGGTGGTACTTGCCGGTCAACTTCTCGCGGTAGGCGACGCAGCGGAACTCACCGAAGGCCGTCGGCATGCGCACGACGGTCACGCGCTCGACCAGCATCTCGGTGGCGCGGCGATACTCGATCAGATCGGCGATCGAGACGAGCTTGATCCCGTGCGCCGAGCAGTACGCGACCAGGTCGGGGACGCGCGCCATGGTGCCGTCTTCCTTCATCACCTCGCAGATCACGCCCGCGGGGATCAGCCCCGCCAGCCGCGCCAGGTCAACCGCGGCCTCGGTCTGCCCGGCGCGCTCCAGCACGCCTCCGGGACGGGCTCTGAGCGGGAAGACATGCCCTGGCCGGACGATGTCGGCGGCGTCCTTCGAGGGGTCGATCGCGACCTGGACGGTGTGCGAGCGGTCGTGCGCCGAGATTCCGGTTGTGATTCCCTCGCGGGCCTCGATCGAGACGGTGAACGCGGTTTGATTGGGCGCCTCGTTGCGCTCGGTCATCTGCTCCAGGCCGAGCGTGTCGCAACGTTCCGGCGTGAGCGCCAGGCAGATCAGGCCGCGCGCGTTGGTGGCCATGAAGTTGATCGCCTCGGGGGTGGCGAACTGAGCGGCGATCGTCAGGTCGCCCTCGTTCTCGCGGTCGGCGGCGTCGACGACGACCACGAAGCGCCCGCTGCGAATCTCTTCGATCGCCTCCTCGATCGGAGTAAAGACGATGTCCAGGCCGCTTCCGCTCGCTTCCGGCGTCATCTCTCAGGCCTCCCAGGTAGCAGGCGCTCGACGTACTTGGCGATCACGTCGGCCTCGAGATTGACCGCGTCGCCGGGCTTTGCATCGCCGAGCGTGGTCACTTCGAGCGTGTGCGGGATGAGCGCGACGGCCAGCGCGTCGTCTGTTAGCTCGGCGATGGTCAGCGACACGCCCGCGACCGTGAGCGAGCCCTTCTCGACGCAGTAGCGAATCACATCCGGCGGAACCTCCAGCCACATGCGAACGCCCTCGCCCTCGGGCACGAGCGAGCGCACACGCCCGACCGCGTCCACATGGCCCTGCACGTAGTGCCCACCGAGCGGCTCGCCGACACGAATCGCCGGCTCCAGGTTCGCGCCGCGTCCCGGCTCTAGCGAGCCGGCCGCGCTGCGCGAGATCGTCTCGGCGCTGAGATCGAAGGAGAGTGTTCCGTCCTGCCGGCCGACGACGGTCAGACAGCAGCCGTCAACGGCCACCGAGTCGCCTACCTCCAGCTCGGGAGCGAGCCCGGGCGCCGCGATGACGAGGCGCGCCTGCTCCTGGTCGCCTTCGAGCGAGACGACGCGGCCGAGCTCTCTGACAATGCCTGTGAACACTCCAGCAAGGCTACTAGCAGCACGCCCTTCGAGCGAAGGTAGAGCGATCGCAAGGAGGGCCGGAACGAGATCCTGACGGCTCCGGTCCTCCCAACATTCCCGTGTTTCTCACGCTCGCGCGGGTCGAAAACCTCGGACACTCTCGAGGGGAATCACTAGAGTCCTCGACGCCCTCGCTTCCTCAGCCTCATGCGAGCGGCAGTTCTTTCTAGAACCAAGGAAGCTTGCCTCTCACGAGTCTCACCTCCTCCCCTGGCATCGATGCTGGGAAAAGGCCCAAAAAGTCGAGGAAAGAACTAAAATGACATTTGTCAGCTAGTTAATCGTTAACTTGACGCTGAGGGCTTAGCCCCGGTTGAATGGAGCTCATGAACGACCCGAAGAGAGAGCCGACAGAGACGCTCGGTGAGCGACTGCGGCGGCTCCGAAAAGAGCAAGGCCTCTCGCAGCAGTCGATCTCAGGCCCAGGCCTGACGACTGCACACATCTCACGCATCGAGGCGGGCTTGCGGCGCCCGTCAGTACGAGCGATTCGAGCGCTCGCAAAGAAGCTCGATGTAACTCCCGAATACCTCGAGACCGGCACGCAGCTCGGACCGCGTGGCGACCTCGAGCTACGCATCGCCGATGCCGAGCTCGAGCTGCGTATCGGCACCCGACCGGAGGCGACGGCAGAGAACCTGCAGAGCCTCATCTCCGAAGCCCGTGCCCTTGGTGACCCGCTGATCACGGCTCGAGCCGTGGCCGCGCTAGGCGTCGCGCTGAGTGCAACGTCCTCCTACGCCCAGGCCATTCCACTACTCGAGGAAGCGATCGCTTCCCGCACCATCACACCGGCCCTACGACCCGATGTCTACCTTGCCCTCGCACGCGCGCACAGCGCTGCCGGGCACCTCGCGGAGAGCATCAGCGTGCTCGAGACGTCGCTCGATTTCGTGCGCGAGCACGCGACCGAGCACGTCGGCGCCTACATGCGCTTCGCGGTTCATCTGAGCTATGCACTAACCGACGCCGGTCGCTTCGAGGAGGCGCGAGTCGTACTCCAGAAGGCGATGGAAGAGCACGGTGACGACGTCGATCGGCGTGCCCAGGTGTCGAACTACTGGACACTGGCGCGTATCGCCGCGATGTCCGGCGAGACACCCGCGGCGCTCGAGCACATGCGACGTGCGATCGCATTGCTCGAGGCCGACGAGGACTCGCTCGCGCTGGCCAAGGCCGAAGGCGCCTACGGCCAGATCCTCGTCCTCGACGGGCGTTTCGAGGAGGCTCGCGGTCCTCTGGACAGCTGCGTGAGCACCCTCGAGCGTGCCGGACGAAGCGATGACCTCGGCCTGTTCGTCACCGACCAGGCCATCTGCGCCGCCGAGCTCGGCGACGTGGACGAGGCCGAGCGACTGGCCAACAAGGCACTCGGGCTGCTCGAGCAGAGCCCGCGTGAACAGGGCGGAGCGATTGGCGCTCTGGCCGTTACCCGTGCCATCAAGAAGGACGCGACGGGCGCCGAGCCGCTCTTCGCACGAGCAGTAGATCTGCTCGAGAAGGACAGTCAGTTCGAGGAAGCGGGCCGGTTCTGCCGCGCCTGGGCGTCGCTGCTGGGCGACCAAGGTCGTCGCGAAGAGGCAGCCGGGTTGGCTGCTCGCGCCGACGGTCTCGAGAAGCGAGTACGCCCACGCACGCTACGCCCGTCGAGCTGACAGACCACACCTACGAAGGCCGCCGGCGATGAGCGGGCCGCGAGACTAGAATCGCGGCTCGCCTTTCGCACGCTCCAGACCAGGAAGACCGGATGGGCAAGGCAAGACTCGACAACATTGCGCCGGTGCTCGTCTCGACGGATATCCGGCGGACGACCGCGTACTACCGCGATGTGCTCGGTTTCGACGCGGTGGAGCACTACGAGAGCGCCGAGCCGTTCGTCGCGCTCTACCGCGACAGCGTCGAGCTCGTTGTGGTGCAGGCCGCGCGGGGCCGGGTCGAGTCGAACCATGAGCGCTACGACGCCGGCTACGACGTCTATCTCGATCCCGAGAACGTCGCCGGCGTCGATCTGCTCTACGACGAGCTGCGCGGCAAAGGCGCCCGCATCGACGCCGCGCCTGCGATGACGCCCTACGGCAGCTACGAGTTCGTGCTCGAGAATGTCGACGGCAGGCGAATCGGGATCGGGCGAATCAAGGACGAGGACGTCCTCTTCAAGCGCGGTCTCTCCTAGGGCCGGCTCGCTTTCCCGTGCCGATCTAGCCGAGCTTCTTCAGAACCTCGGCGAAGGGCACGAAGACGACTCGCCCGGGGGAGCGGCCGCGCACGAGAGTGTAGGAGTAGAAGAGCCCGGAGGCTTCGATCTGAGCATCCACGGAGCTCGTTTCTGGCATCAAGTGGATCAGGTTCTTTCCATTCACGGCCGGCGCCGAGTAGGTCACGCCCTTTCCATCCGAGAGACGCAGAACGTGAACCTTGCGATAAACGTACGTGTCGAAGGCGGGGTTTGAGTATTTCATTTCGGGCCCGGTGACGTAGGCCGCCAACCCCTTCTGGAGACCGCGCAGCAACGCGCCGGCAGGGAGCCGGGTCGTCTTCACGAGCTTGCCGGACGAGACGTCGTAGAGCTCGAGCCTGCCGTTGCGGATGGTTACGAGTTGCGAGCCCTGGAGCGCGAACCCGGAGAACTTGCCGGACGGGATAGGAATCGACTGCAAGGCGGCGCCGCTAGCCGAGTAGATGACCACGCTGCCGTCGGCGTTCTGGGCGGCGATGCGGTTGGCGTCGACGGCTACCACGGCGGGGGCGACGGCGGAGGCGACAGGGGATAGTTGGTAGGAGACGTCAGGCACGCTGGTTTGAGTGTCTGGCGCCGAGGCGATCTCGACACCCGTTCCGTTCACCACCTCGAGCAGCTTCTGATCGCTATAGAGGATCACCGTGCCGTCGCTAGGGGCCGATTTGGGACAGGTCGCTCCCAACTCCCCGGCGGGTATCTCCATGCACGCCGTCCAGCTGTTGAAGACGACAAGGCCTCCGGCGCCGAACAGGTTCCCGAGAAAGGTGAAGGGGCCGTAGTCGTCGGATTTATAGGCGCTCAGGGAGTACATAGCCGCTGGCGATACGGGCTCCGTCTTGTTCGTCCCCAGGGTGTGGCTGAGCACCTGGAGCGAGATCCCCATGCCTCCGTCGGCGTCGAGCCAGTAAACGGTCTTCCCTGCCAGCGCGAGCTCCTGAATGTCGTCGATCGTCGGCGCCGTGTCGCAGTGAGTCCCCGGATTGAACTGTACGAACGATCTCTTTCTTGGGCTCCAGACGATGATCCGGTCGCAGGTATTCAGCTTGTCCGTGGTCGTTGCGACCGCGACGCGGGAACCGTCGGCGGCGATATGCCGCACCGGCTGTTGTGTTCTCAAAATCCGGGTTGCACCGGCCGAAGGTGTCGCGGCGGCGCGAATTCCGCTGCTCGACGTAGACGCGGCGGCCGGAAGCGAACCGGCGGCGAGTAGAGCTGCAACTGCCAGCCAGGATCTCCTCATGATTCGAGTATCTCACCACTTGATAAGAGACAAGGAGCGGAGAAGCTGGAATCGCGGCTCGCCTCTCGCACGCCCCGACTCGGTAGAAACGCGGAAAAGGCCGGGCTCGACTAGCCGAGCTTCTTCAGAACCGTGGCGAAAGGCACGAAGACGACGCGCCCGGGTGCCTGCCCGCTCGAGTTGTTGTAGGTGTAGAAGAGTCCCGCGGCCGCGATCTGAGCACCCAGGTAGTCCGGTCCCGGCGGAGAGAAGGTCACGTCCTTCCTATCCGAGAGGCGCAGAACGTGAACCCGGTAGTCGACGTGAGCCACGTAAGCCACGAGTCCCTTTTCGAGGCCACCCAGTAGCGAGCCGTCGGGGAGCGAGATCGTCTTCACGAGCTTGCCCGAGAAGACGTTGTAGAGCTCGAGCTTGCCGTTGCGAATGGTCACGAGCTGCGAGCCTTTGAGCGCAAACCCGGAGAACGTGCCGGATGGGATCGGGATCGACCGCACGACGGCACCGCCGGCCGAGTAGATGGTCACGCTGTCGTCGGGAAATTGGACAGCGACGTGTTTGGCGTCGACGGCGACCACGGCGGGACCGACGGCGGTGGTGGTAGGGGACAGTTGGTACGAGACGTCAGGCACGCTGGCTTGAGTGTCAGGCGCCGAGACGATCTCGACACCCGTACCGCTCACCAGCTTGAGCAGCTTCTGATCGCTATAGAGGATCACGGGCTTGTTACCCGGAGCCGCCTGAGGACAGGTCGGATCGAACGAACCGGCCGGTACCTCCATACATGCTGTCCAGCTGTTGAAGACGACAAGGTTTCCGGCGCCGAACAGGTTCCCGACGAAGTGGAACGGGCCGTAGTCGCCTTCCTGGTAGGCGCTGAGGGAATACGAACCCATCGGCGATACGAGGTTCGTCTTCTTCGTGCCTAGAGTGTGACTGTAGACCACGAGCTCGCGCCAATTTCCTCCTCCGGTTTCGAGCCAGAGAGCAGTTTTTCCAGCCAGCGCGAGCTCCTGAATGTCGTCGCCCGTCGACGAGTCGTTACAGGCGGGCGTTTTGAACGATGGGGAGGTCTTCTTGCTCGGGCTCCAGACGACGATCCTGTCGCAGATGCCCTCCTTCTCCGTGGTCGTCGCGACGGCGATGCGGGAGCCGCCGGCGGCGATGAGCTTCACCGGCTGTCGCGTCCGTAACACCCGGATTGCGCCCGTCGAGGGAGACGCGGCCGCCCGGACATCGCCGCTCGAGGAAGAGGCGGCGACGGGAAGTAGACCGGCGGCGAGTAGAGCTGCAACTGCCAGCCAGGATCTCCTCATGACTCGAGTATCTCACCACTTGATAAGAGACAAGGAAGCGGGCGCCCAAGGCGCCTCGATGCCCCTAAACCCGGTTCAGGGCTCGTGGATGTAGGCGCTGATCAACACGTCCTCGCCGATGCGCTCGGTGCTCACGCGGGAGAGCTCGAGCGGGTGAGTCAGGTCGCCGAAAAGCTTCGGCCCGGTGCCGGCCAGATAGGGCGTCACGAACATCAGCAGCTTGTCCACCAGGCCGGCCTCGACAAACGCGGTGGCCAGCGTCGGCCCGCCCTCGAGCAGCAGCGACTGCACACCCTCGCGCGCCAGCGCCGCCAGCTCCTCGGCGATCGGGCCGGAGCGGAGCTCGAGCTCGGACTCCTCGGGCAGCGGCCCCTTTCCGAATGCCAGGCGCCGCGGCTGGCGCTCGGCGCCGACATCGCGAGCATCGAGCCGAGGCGAATCGGCCAGGACGGTGCCCATCCCGACGGCAACCGCATCCGAGCCGGCTCTGAGCTCGTGAACGAGCCGGCGCGACGCTTCACCCGACAGCCAGCGCGACCCGGGCAGAGTGACGCGGCCGTCCAGCGTCGCCGCCACTTTGTAGGTGACGAAGGGACGCCCGGCGGCGATCCAGGTGCGCCAGGCCTCGTTCTGCCGGCGGGCGCGAAAGGCGAGCTCGCCTTCGGCCTGTTCGACCGTGAGCCCCGCCTCGCGCAACCTGGCCAAACCGCGTCCCGAGACCTTGGGATTCGGGTCTTCGGCCGCGGCGACGACGCGCGCGACGCCCGCTTCGACGATCCGCTCGCAGCAGGGGCCGGTGAGGCCGGTGAAGCAACAGGGCTCGAGCGTGACGACCATCGTCGCTCCGCGCGCGCGCTCGCCGGCCTGAGCCAGAGCGACGACCTCGGCGTGCGGCCCGCCCGCTCGCTCGTGCCAGCCCTCCCCCACCACCTCGCCGTCTTTTACGACCAGCGCCCCGACAACGGGATTCGGCCGCGTCTTTCCGCGCCCGTTCTCGGCCAGATCGAGCGCCCGCTCGATCAGTTGCTCGACGCTCAGACTCGGGGTCACCGTGGCACCGCCATTCAGGCCAGCGCCGCGACCAGCCGGCGATAGGCGCGAACGATGTCCTCGCGGCCGAAGATGCTGGAGCCCGCGACGAACAGGTTCGCTCCCGCATCGAACGCCTGGCGAATGTTGTCGGGGCCGATGCCGCCATCGACCTGGATGGGCATCTGCGCCGGAAGAAGCTCGCGCAGCTCGCGGATGCGGTCGAGCGCGCCCAGCATGAACTTCTGGCCCGAGTAGCCGGGGTTGATGCTCATGCAAAGAACGAGATCGACGCCTGCCGCCATCGCCGCGGTCGCCGCGCTCGCCACCCGCGTCTCGGGGTTGAAGGCCAGCCCGACCTCGAGACCGTGCTCACGGGCCTGGGCGACGACGTCGCGCAGGCGATCGCCGACGACCTCGTAGTGCACGGTGACGCTGTCGCCGCCGGCCTCGGCGAAGGCGGCGAAATGACGCTGCGGCTCGACGATCATCATGTGGCAGTCGACCACACCGCCGGCGGCGTGCACGATCGGCGCGATCGACTGCAGCACGATCGGCCCGATGGTGATCGGCGCTACGAACTGGCCGTCGCCGACGTCGAACTGAAATATCCGCACCCCACCCCTGAGCAGGATCTCGAGTTGCTCGCCGAGGCAGGAGAAGTCGGCGGCGTAGATCGAGGGCTCGATCTCGGCGGTGCGCATCCATTCCTTCCAGGACATGGCCACGATCTTAATGAGAGAGGATCAGGGGATGAGCGTTTGACCGTAGATACCGGTCAGCTTCTCGCGCAGACGGGCGAGGAAGGGCTCGGGATCGATCGGGCCGCCGAGCACTCGTTCCTGCAACTCCTTGGGCATGAACTTCATCCCGTGCCGGTGCACGTTCTCGCGCAGCCACTCGCGGAGCGTCGCGAACTCGCCCCGACCGATCTCCTCCGGGAGGTCGGTCAGCTCGCGGCTGATGCGCTGCCAGAGTTGCGAGGCGCGCAGGTGACCGAGCGTGTAGGTGGGGAAGTATCCAAGCGAGCCCTGTCCCCAGTGCACGTCCTGGAGTACGCCAAGCCGATCGTTGGGAACCTCGATGCCGAGGTAGTCGTGCATGCGCTGGTTCCAGGCTGCGGGCAGGTCGCTCAGCGCCAGCTCGCCCGAGAGCATCTCCTGCTCGAGCTCGAAGCGCAGGATCACGTGCAGGCTGTAGGTCGTCTCGTCGGCCTCGACGCGGATGAAGTCGGGCTGAACCTTGTTCACCGTCGCGTAGATGTCGGCGGCGGCGAGCGAGCCGAGCTCCGGGAAGACGTCGACCAACTCGGGCGCGAACCGCTCCCAGAAGGGCAGGCCGCGACCGATCAGGTTCTCCCAGAGCAGGCTTTGCGACTCGTGCCAGCCGAGCGAGGCGCCACGGGCGAGCATGGTCGAGTCCAGCTCGGGCGCGATCTGGCGCTCGTAGAGGCCGTGCCCGAACTCGTGCATGCTCGAGAACAGGCTCTCCAGCCCTTCGACCTCGTAACGCGTGGACAGGCGGATGTCGGAGATGGCGATCGCGGTCTCGAATGGATGCACGGTCGTGTCGAGGCGGAAGGCATCGGGATCGAAGCCGAAGCGGGCGAGCACCTGCTGCTCGATCTGCTGCAGCCCGGCGATCGGGAAGCGGCGGCGCAGCGGCGCATCGTCGACGGCGCCCGAGCTGCCGACGGCGCGCACGAGCGGGATCAGCACCTCCTTCAGCCGAGCGAAGATGGGCCGGATCTCGGCCGCGGTCGCTCCTTGCTCGAACTCGTCGAGCAGTGCGTCGTAGGGCTCGGTCTCGGGCGCCATGCACTCGATGTAGCGCCGCTTCAGCTCGAGCGTCTCCTCCAGGTAGGGCAGGAAGCTCGCGAAGTCGCTACGCTGCCGCGCTTCGACCCAGACCGGGTAAGACTCCGAGGCAGATCGCGTCATAGCCGCGCGCAGGTCTCTCGGCACCTTGACTTCCTTCTCGAACTCGTAGCGCGCGACCTTGACCAGCCTGGCGTCGTCGGAGTCGGGATCGAGCTCCGCCGCAACCGGCTCGGCCGCGTCGAGCAGCTTTCCCAGCTCGGGCGAGGTACCGCGCTCGTGCATCAGCCGACCCAGCGTCGAGAGCTGGTCGGCGCGAGCGGCGGCGCCGGCGGGCGGCATCATCACCTGCTGATCCCAGGCCAGAAGCGCGCCGATCCGGCCGAGATCCTTGAGCTCGCCCAGCTCGCGCTTCAGCTCATCGAGTGCTGCTGCCGCAGACATAGACGGAACACTATCTACGTGTCGAGATTATTGGTAGATGTCCGTTTGAGACAGATCCCTCGCCGACTTGCTCGGCGTCTATCTCCAACTCGTGCTCCGCGCGAACTCCTGAAAACTGCCCAGAATCGTTTGTATCGCGTGACAGTTTCTTCGATACCGTGCTCCGCCCCGTGGGTGGGTGGGGGGTGGAGAGGTGGGGAAAGGCGCCCCTACACCGAGAAATGGTCTCCTATTCGCGCCGCTCTCGAGATCGACGCTCGAACCGAGAGTGACTAGCCAACCCGCAGACGCGCCACAAAAAACCCGCTCGTCCGGTGCACGTGCGGCAGCGTGAGCAGGAACTCGGGATGATGCGGGTGCGAGAACTCCGGCCAAAGCTCGCCCAGGGGCTCGGGCTCGAGGCCGGAAGCCGCGACGACGTCCTCGTTCTCCTCGCGGTTGATCGTGCAGACCGAGTAGGTGACGGTACCGCCAGGGCGGACGCGGGCGGCGGCGGCGCGCAGCAGCTCCAGCTGCAGCTCGGCCAGCGGATGAGAGCGCCAGCGCAGGTCGGGGCGGCTGGCGAGCACGCCGAGCCCCGAGCAGGGCGCGTCCACCAGCGCCCGGTCGAAGCCGGTTAGCTCCGCGGGCAGGTCGAGCGCGTCGGCGTTCAGGACGCGCACCGAGCCCGCGCCGAGGCGGCGGCAGTTCTCGTCCAGCTCGCGCGCCCGGCCCTCGTGCTTCTCGATCGCGGTCACCTCGGCGCCGAGCGCGGCCAGCTGCGTCGTCTTGCCACCCGGCGCCGCGCACACGTCGAGCACCCGCTCACCGTGCCGGGCGCCAACCGCCAGCCCGGCAAGTTGCGAGCCCCTACTTTGAGGCCAAACCAGCCCCTCCTTCAGGTTCTTCGCATCCACCCGCTTGACCACCAGCGCGCCCGGGATGAGCGGGTCGGGATCGCCTTCGACCTCGCCCGGAATGAGCGTGTTTCTGCGCACCGCCGTCTCGGCCGACTCGTTCTGGGCGCGCAGGAGCGCCGGGGCGTCGTCGGGACCGAGCTCGCGCCAGAAGGTCTCGACGATCCAGTCGGGATAGGAGTAGCGGAGCGCCGCCTCGCGCGGTGTCCACTCCGGCAGGGCCTCGACCAGGGCGCGGGCGCCTTCGGACAAGCGGCGCATGATCGCGTTGGTGAACTTGATCGCGTGCTTGGGCCCGTATTCGCGCACCAGCTCGACCGACTCGTTGACGGCGGCGTGCGCCGGGATGCCGGCCGAGAAGGCGAGCTGATAGGCGCCGAGCCGAAGCGCGGCGCGCACCGGAGGATCGAAGGTACCGGGCGACTTCTTGCCCAGCTCGTTGATCGCGTGGTCGAGCGTGCGCACGCGCTGCACGGTGCCGTAGGCGAGCCTTTGCGCGAGCGCCCGGTCACGGTCGTTTAGCTTCCTGGCCTCGGCGGCGAAGGCACGGTCGGCGTAGGCCTCCTGCTCGAAGACGCGCAGGATGGTCTTGAAGGCGGCGCGGCGTGCGGGCGAGATGGACATGGCTACCGACGTAGGCCGCGCAGGTAGTCGGCGGCGGCCATTCGCTTCTTGCCCTCCGGCTGAACTTCGAGCAGCTCGAGCCCGCCGGCAACGAGAACCGAGTCGGGCCCGGCCGGGCGGGCGCGCCAGACGAGCAGGCGGCGGCCGTCCAGCTCGGCGCGGGCGCCGATGTGCGGCGACAGCGCGCGGATGCGGTTCAGGTTCTCCTCGGGCGGGCGGCTCCAGTCGAGCTCGCGGTCCTCGGGCTCGATCTTGGCCGCGTAGCAGGCGCCGTCCTCGGGCTGGGGCTGAAAGGCGGGCTCGGGCAGGATGCCGTCCAGCAGCGTGACTGCGAGCGAGGACGTCTTCTCGTAGACCGTGCCGGCGTCGTCCTCGAGCGTGAGCGGAAAGGCCGCCTGGGCCGCGATCGGCCCGGCGTCCAGCTCCTTGACCGTCTCGTGGATCGTCACTCCGGTCTCGGCATCGCCGGCCATCAGCGCCCGCTCCACCGGCGCCGCCCCGCGCCAGCGCGGCAGCAGCGACGGATGGACGTTGAGCCAGAGCGCCCGCTCCAACTGGGCCTCCGGGATCAGAACGCCGTAAGCGGCCAGCACGACGATGTCGGCGTCGAGCTGGACGGAGGCGTCGAGCTTTTCGGGCTGGAGCACCGGGATGCCGAGCCGCTCGGCCACCAGTTTCGCCGCCGGCGGACGTAACTTGCGCCCGCGCCCGGCCGGGCGGTCGGGACGGGTGACGAGAAAGGCGATCTCGCGCCGGGCGGCCAATCCCTCCAGAACGTAGGCGCCGAAGGGCGCGGTCGCGGCGACGGCGAGGCGATCGGCCACGGGGCCTTACCGGGGGCCGGCGAGAACTACCCGCGGGCGCAGTATGGCGAGAGCCTCGCGACGCGCCTCGGGAGTTGTGCGGTCGAAGGTCAGGACTCCGTCGAGATGATCGACCTCGTGCTGGACGGCGCGCGCCGGGAGCCCGTCCAGCTCCAGCGTCAGTTTCTTTCCGTCCACGCTCTGCCCCTCGAGGCGCACGGAGACCGCGCGCTCGACCGGCACCAGCACACCCGGGACGGAGAGGCACCCCTCCTCGTCGCTTTCCAGCTCGTCGCCGAGCGGGGTGATGGTGGGATTCACGATCGCACGGGCCGCCTCGTCCTCGCCCAGCTCGATCGTGAACATCCTGAGCACGCTGCCGACCTGATTGGCAGCCAGGCCGACGCCAATCGCGTCGTGCATCAGGGCGATCATCCGCGCGGCCTGCCGCGCCAGCGCCTGGTCGAAGACCACGACCTCGCGGGCGCGCATGCGCAGGACCGGATCCGGATACTGACGGATCTGCGAGAGCGCCGTCCTTCGCCTGGCTTCGCGCTCCACGTCGCGCTCGCTGCTCTTTGTCTGGGCGGTGTCTGCCATCGAAGGGATTCTACGCGTAGAGAGGGCTTTGACCGCTGATGGGCACTGGGGGGCTCAAGTTGCGAATTGGCACGAAACCGTTGCGGCGTGGCGCGCTTTATTGCGTGTTGGGACAGTACATTCGAACGACCCCGCGGGCGGGTGGTTATTGAGCGCAGAGCGAAACGAAGCACTCCACCGCCTGGCCGCGCTCGGCGGCGCAAGGACGTTGTCCTCGGTCGCGCCCGTAGCCGCCGGCTACGAACTCGGGCACTGCGTCCTAGCCTCGCACTCACCGATCGTACCCAGTCGACGGGTCTTCATTCCGCTCCGCGCTCGGTGGCGGGCGAATAAAGAATTGTCCCGGATATCGGGCTTTCTGGATCGAGCTGGCGCCTCAGAACCCCTGCGGGTCGACGTCCACCACGGCGCTCAAATCGGCGCGGCGCATGGCCGGGGCGGCGGCGGCCAGAAGCTCGGCGGCTCGCTGGGCGATCCGGCGCGGTTGGGCGCTCTTGGCGACCAGCTGAGCGCGGTTGCGACCGCGCAGGCGAAGGAGCGGCGCCGGACCGATCAGGTTCTCGCCCGGAATGCCGCCCTTGATCTCCTCCAGCAGGCGCATCGCCTGAGCTTGATCGGGGCCCGCGGCGACGATGCGAACGAGGTGCTTGAAGGGCGGATAGTCGAGCTCTTGCCGGCGTTCCAGCTCGGCACTGAGGAAGCCCTCGACGTCGTGGCGGGCGGCGAAGCGGACCGATTCGCTGTCGGGCTGGAAGGTCTGGATCAGCACGCGCCCGGGCGCCTCGCGACCGCTGCGCCCGGCGAGCTGGGTCAGCAGCTGGAAGGTGCGTTCCTCGGCGCGAAAGTCGGGCTGGGCCAGGCCCGCGTCGGCGTCGACCACCGCGGCCAGGGCGACGCCCGGGAAGTGGTGGCCCTTGGCGATCATCTGCGTGCCGAGCAGCACCGCGCTTTGCACCGAGGCGAAGCGGGCGAGCGCCTCGGCTAGCGCGCCGGGGTGGGCGGTCGTGTCGGAGTCGAGCCGAATCCGCTCCAGCCCCGGGAAGAGCCGCGCCAGCTCGCGCTCGAGCTTCTGAGTGCCGGCGCCGATGCGGGAAAGGTCGGGCGAGCCGCAGGCCGGGCAGGTCTCCGGCTCGGGCTCGGAGTGGCCGCAGTGATGGCAGTGCAGCGCGCCGCCCTGGTGCAGCACCAGCGCCACGTCGCAGGCCGGGCAGCGCGGCGTGAGGCCGCAGGCGCGGCAGTGCAGCGCCGAGACGAGGCCGCGCCGGTTGAGCAGGAGGATCGCCTTGGCGTTCGCCTCGACCACCGCGTCCAGCTCCTCGATCAGCGGCGCCGAGAGTGGAAAGCCGCGCTCGCGACGCATGTCCACGACTCGAACCGGTGGCAGTTTCCCGATCAGCCGCCCGCCCAGCTCGAGCCGTTCGAGCGCCCGCCAGGATTCCGGCCTCGGCGTGGCGCTGCCGAAGACGGCGACCGCGCCCTCGAGCGCGGCGCGCTTGACCGCGACGGTACGGGCGTCGTAGCGGGGATCGGATTCCTGCTTGAAGGACGAGTCGTGCTCCTCGTCGCAGACGATCAGACCGAGATCCGCGACCGGCGCGAACACCGCCGAGCGGGCGCCGATCACCACCCTCGCCTGACCCAAGGCGATTCGCTCGCGCTCGTCGCGGCGCTCGGCGACGGTCAGGTGCGAGTGCAAGACGGCGATCTCCTCGCCGAAGCGCTGGCGGAAGCGACCGAGCGTCTGCGGCGTCAGCGAGATCTCGGGCACGAGCACGATGGCGCCCTTGCCGCGCTCGAGCGCGGCCGCGCAAGCCTGCAAATACACCTCGGTCTTGCCGCTGCCGGTAACGCCGTAAAGAAGGAAGGGGCTGCCTCCCCGGTCGAGCGACTGCACGATGCGCCGGATCGCTTCCTGCTGCGACGCGGTCAGCTTCTCCGGCGCCCGCTCGGCAACGAGCGCCTCTCGCTGCAGCGGACGGGCCCGCTCGCCGCGGCGCCTCGGGGCCGCCGGCGCCACCAGCGCGAGCGCTCGGCCCGGCGTCGAGCCGTAGTAGTCCGCCAGCCAGAGCGCCAGCTCGACCAGCGGCGAAGGAATGCTTTCTGCGAGCTCGTCTACCTCCAGCAGCTCGATTCCCGCCGGCGGCTCGACGCCGACCTCGCTCACCACGCCGCGAACGCGCCTGCCGCCCAGTCGCACCCGAACCACCTGGCCAACCCGCACCTCGCTCGGAACGAGGTAAGTGAACTCGTGCGCGAGCGCCCGTGCCGTCACGAGCGGGAAGATCGATGCCGGCCGCAAGTCCACGCGGGCAAGACTAGTTGTGGGAGTCGCCGTACGCAGCCTGCGGCTCGGAAGCCCGCTTGCGCGTGGTCCAGCTCGGGGGCTAGCGCCCGAGCGCCAGCTTCTTTTCTACGGTGACGACTCGGTGCTTGTGCGTCTGAGCAAATCTTCCGTGACCAACCAGAGTCAGCCGCTCGGCACCCGCGAGCAACGCCTTACCCCGCGCGTTGAGGACGAGTCTGATCTTCGCGGTCTTTGCCCGCGGGAAGCTGGCACTCACGCGGGCGACCAGGACTCGCTTCTATCGCGGTATTTAAGAGCACCCTGTGCGCATGCCCGCATGGCGGGCGGATCGGCTCCTCAACCGACGGGAATCTCCCGTCCAACCGGATCTCAGGCGTAAGAACCGGCGGGACGGGTAGTTGCTCCGACATGGTCGAAGGCACGATCGAGCGGCGAAGGAAGCCACGGCCGAGACCGGCTCTCATCGAGGTGGGTCAGGCCCGCCTCCTCCTGCTCGCAATCGCCGCCTGGGTCTGCTTTTGGGACCTGACCGTCAAGCTCACCGAGCCGACGAAGAGCGGCTTCAACCACAAGCGCAGCGGCTACGAGCTCCTGATCATCCTGGCTATCACCTTTACGCTCGCCTACGTCGCTCCGCTTGTCCGCTCGCGCATGATCGTCGCGGGCGCCGGCCTGATGGTGGGCGGAGGGCTCGGCAACGGGCTCTCGATCGTCATCTTCCCGCAGGGCGTGCCGAACCCGTTCTTCATCTCGCACGACAGCTGGGCGGTTGCGCTGAACCTGGCCGACATCAGCGTCGCCCTCGGCTTCGCGCTGGCAACGGTCGCCGTCCTGAGATTCGCCTCGGACATGCGAGGCGAGTTACGCCATCCGATTGAGCGCCGAGCGACCTCCGCCCGACCGCCCGGCTAGCTCAGCCCGGCTGCCTTGCGCAGCGTATCGGCTTTGTCGGTGCGCTCCCAGGTGAAGTCGTGGTCCTCGCGGCCGAAGTGACCGTAGGCGGCCGTCTTGGCGTAAATCGGCCGGCGCAGGTCGAGGTCGCGCAGGATCGCGGCCGGGCGCAGGTCGAAGTGCTCGCGCACGAGATCCTCGATCTTCGAGACCGGGATCTTCTCGCTGCCGAAGGCGTCGATCGTGATCGAGACCGGATGAGCGACGCCGATCGCGTAGGCGACCTGCAGCTCGAGCCTGTCGGCGAGACCGGCGGCGACCAGGTTCTTGGCCGCGTAGCGAGCGGCGTAGGCAGCCGAGCGATCGACCTTTGTCGGATCCTTGCCCGAGAAGGCTCCGCCACCGTGCCGGGCCGAGCCGCCGTAGGTGTCGACGATGATCTTGCGGCCGGTCAGTCCGGTATCTCCCATCGGGCCGCCGACGGCGAACCGACCGGTCGGATTGACGAGCACGAAGTCACGCTCGCCCAGTTTCTTCTCGTCGTAGAGATCGTGGGGCAAGATCGGGTGCAGGACGTGCTCGATCATGTCCGGCTTGATCAGCGACTCGACGTCGAGACTGTCGGCGTGCTGGCTGGAGACGAGCAAGCCCATGATCTCGACCGGACGCTGGGCGCCATGCTCGTCGATCTCGTAGCGAACCGTCACCTGGCTCTTACCGTCCGGGCGCAGGTAGGGCATCACGCCCGCCTTGCGCACCTCGGCCATCCGCTTGCAGATCTTGTGCGCGAGCAGAATCGGCAGCGGCATCAGCTCGGCCGTCTCGTTCGAGGCGTAGCCGAACATCATTCCCTGGTCGCCCGCGCCCTCGCTGTCGAGCGGATCCTCGTCGCCGTGCTGAGTCTCGTAAGAGGCGTTCACGCCGCGCGCGATGTCCGGCGACTGCTCGTCGACCGCGGTGATGACACCGCAGGTCTCGGCGTCGAAGCCGAACTTGGCGCGCGTGTAGCCGATCTCGGCGATCTTCGTCCGCGCCAGCTTGGTGATGTCCACATAGGTGTCGGTGGTGATCTCGCCGGCCACGATGACGAGCCCGGTCGTGACCATCGTCTCGCAGGCGACTCGTCCGGTGGGATCGCTCGTGAGCACGGCGTCGAGCACCGAGTCGGCGATCGCGTCGGCGATCTTGTCGGGATGGCCTTCGGTGACGGATTCCGAGGTGAAGAGGAACTCATTCATAGGCGCTGACACTACCGAATCTCCCTTCGAGTTGTTTGAGATAGCGAACTAGCTGGACTTTTGCGGCCGGGGCGGAGTGCGTCTCTGGGCGCCGAACGGCCGGCGCGAGCAAGCGAGACGCCGCCGCCGCCGCCGCAGAGAGACGGGGGCGTCGCCGCACTGAATCGGGCGGCGACGCCCCAATCCGCATTCGTCTACTTGGTCGAGAGGAACGCCTTGACCTCGACCTTGTCGCCGCTCGCGGTGGCGTAGCCGAGCAGCGAGGACAGACCTCCGAGCTGACTCAGATTCGCCTTCGCGCTCTTCGAATTGCCGAGGCTGCCGCTGAGACTGCCGACGACCGAGCTGTTGCTCTTGGAGAGCGCAGCCAGCTTGGCGAAGTCGACGTAGACGACTCCGAGGTTACTCGCCGGAATGGGCAGCTCCGTCGCCACCGCGCTGTAGGTGGGGTCGCTGGAGAGCTTCGAGCTACCGGGCAGCGCCGCCGCGTCGGTGACGATGAAGAGGTTTCCATCCTTGACGCCGAGGTCGATCTTCGTCGTCCCGAAGGTCACCTCGGTGGCCTGAACGCCGCCGACCGAGACCGACTTGCTCGAGCCGTTGAGCTGCGCGGACAGAAGCGTGACGGCCTTGTCGAGCATGGTCTTCGACTTTGCCGCGTCCGGCGCCTTGATCAGCAGCCCGATGCCCGATTCGGTTCCGTAGATCGACATCTCGCTGCCGGCGAGAGCCGCTAGGTCATCGAGCTTGATGCCGAGTGCGGCCTCCATCTGCGGAATCTGGCTTCCGTACTTCTTGTTGTTACGCAGGTTCTTCACGGCCTTGTCGAGACCGAGCGTCGCTCCGTTCAGATCGACCGCGAACGAGGTTCCACTCGGGAGCTGGTCGATCAGGGTCGATGTGGCGTTGGCCACACTCGTCTTGCCCTTGAAGACGCAGTCGATCGAGAGCCCCTTGGCTACGGCGCTGACGGTCACCGTCCCCCACTCCAGCTGGTTCTTCGCCAACGCGCTGTTCAGCGCCTTGGTCGCCGAGCTAGAGGTGGTGGTGGTGGAGGTGGAGCCGAGAGAGGCGAGCGTGGAGGCGCTGATCGCCGAGCCCTTGAGGTAGGCCTTTACGAGCGCGTCGGCGGGAACACCCGCGGTCGCGGTCTTGTAGGCGCTGGAGTCGGAGAGCTTTCCGCTACCCGCAGCGGTCTTGAACTGGTCGAGCGCGGCCTGCGTCTTGGCGATCGCAAGCCAAGAGCCGATCTCGGTAGTGACCGACTTCTCCTTCTTGTCCTTGGCCAGGATGCCCTTCAGCTTGCTGGAGTCCGTCGGATTGGTGAGAACCACGTCTGTGGGCTTCGCCGACGTGCCGAGCTCGACGAAGACCGTGTTCGGGCCGAGCGCGCCCTCGACGTCCGCGAGCGTGATGCCCGAGCTCGAGAGACTCTTGTCGAGACTTGTCTTCATCGACGGGATGCCGGCCAGGAGCGTCATGGCCTGCTTCCACTGCGCGCCGGTGCTGTCGGTGTTGACCGAAGCGAAGACGGTGGCGCTGGCCGGCGTGACGTCGGCGCCCGCGATGCTCGGGTCACCCGATTTGGCGCTGGCAGAACTGCTCTTGCTGCTATTACCGCCACAGGCCGCCAGCACGAGCAGGCAGCTGACAGCGAGAGCTAAGGCGAGAGAGATACGACGCATTGAGATAAACCTCCGAGGCTGAGAGACCGGTGTGCCTGAAGCCTAGATCAGACCGGCGGCGCTGACCACTCCCCGGTCGGTTTTCTTCCCATCAGCTCGACCACGAGGTCTTTCACCTCTCCGCCGGCGAGAACGGCGCAGACGGCCTCGGTGATCGGCAGCTCGACGCCGGCCCGCTTCGCCATCTCGTTGAGAACGGGCGCGGCCGTCATGCCCTCGACCGTGCCGATCTGCTCCCGCGCCTGCTCGGGCGTGACGCCGCGGCCGATCAGCTCGCCGGCGCGCCTGTTGCGACCGCGCGGGTGCCAGCAGGTTGCGATCAGATCGCCCATCCCGGCCAGGCCGGCGAAGGTGTCGGCCCGGGCGCCGCAGGCCAGGCCCAGACGGGTCATCTCGGCCAGACCGCGAGTCATCAGGGTGGCCTTGGCGTTGTCCCCCAAACCGAGACCGTCGACCGCGCCGGCAGCCAGTGCGATCACGTTCTTGGCGGCGCCGCAGAGCTCCACCCCGATCAGGTCGGGGTTCACGTAGACGCGAAAGGAGGCCGAGGCGATCTCGGCCTGGAGCCGGGCGGCCAGCTCGTCGTTGGAGCTGGCGACGACGGCGGCGGCGGGCAGGCCGGCGGCGATCTCCTCGGCGAAGTTGGGGCCCGAGAGAACGGCAAACGGCCGATCGGCGACGAGCGTCGAGAGCCTGGCGCTGGAGAGCGGATCGAGCCCCTTGGTCAGGCTGAGCAGCGGTGAGGAGCCCGGCAGGCCGGCGACCGCGGCCGCAAAGGCGCGACTCGGCACCGCCACCACCAGCAGATCTACCAGCTCGAACAGCTCCGCGGCCTGTGCGACTTCGAGCGCCCCGATGCCCGTCAGCTCCAGCTCGGGCAGGTGGCGAAGATTCCTACCGCTCTCCACGAGCGAGCGGACGGCGTCCGCGTCGCTGTCGACGAGAGTCACCTCGTGACCTCGGCCGGCGAGCAGGTGAGCGAACGCCGTTCCCCACATCCCCGCGCCCAGTACCGCGACCTTCATGCCCTCACCGCCCGATGAAATCGATCGTCACCGGTACGCCTTCGAGCTTGAAGCGCTCGCGCAACTCGTTCTCGACCCAGTAGCCGTAGTCGCGTGTCACGAGCGTCGAATCGTTGACGTGAATGCGGAAGCGCGGCGGGCGCACCTGCACCTGGGCCCCGTAGAGCATCTTGAGCCTGCGCCGGTCGCGGGCGGGCGCCTGGCGGGCCTCCGTCAAGTCGCCCAAGAAGCGGTTCAGCTCGCCGGTGGTCACTCTGCCGTTGTAGCGGGCGAAAAGCTCCTCGATGTCGTCGAGCAGCCTGCCGACTCCCCGGCCCGTCTTCGCCGAGACTGCCCGCACAGTCGGACGCTGGCGAACCCGGCGCTGAATCTCGGGGCGCATCTCGTCGGCGACGAAACGGGAGATATCCCACTTGGCGAGCACGACCAGCGTTGCGCACTGCGCCTTTCGCGCGACGTCGGCGACGTTCAGGTCCTGCTCGACCAGCCCCTCCTCCGAGTCGATCAACACCAGTGCCACGTCGGCCCGCTCGGCCGCCTCGAGCGCGCGCAGCTCCGAGTAGTACTCGATTCCCTGACGGTGCTTGCGCTTGCGCCTGAGCCCGGCGGTGTCGATCAGCAAGAACTCTTGCTCGCCGCGGATCAGGCGGGTGTCGATGGAGTCGCGGGTCGTCCCGGGAAGGTCGGAGACGATCACCCGCTCCTGCCCCAGAAGAGCGTTGAGTAGCGAGGACTTGCCCACGTTCGGGCGACCCAGAATTGCCACCCTGATCGCTTCGGCGCCCGCTATCGGCGCGGTCTCGCCGGGCAGCAGCTCGACCATGCGATCGAGCAGGTCGCCCGAGCCGAGGCCGTGCAGAGCCGAGATCGGCAACGGATCGCCAAGGCCGAGACGATGAAAATCGAGCGCTCGTATGTCCTGCGAAGGGTCGTCGATCTTGTTCGCGGCCAGGAGAACCGGCTTGCGGGCGGTGCGCAGGATCTCGGCCACCTCCTCGTCGCCGGCCGTGACTCCGAGCGTCGCGTCGACGAGAAAGACGACCACATCGGCTTCGCTGATCGCGGCCCGCGCCTGCTCGGCAATGGCCCGCGTCAACGGCGAAGAATCACCGAGGTCGACGCCGCCCGTGTCGATCAGCAGGAAGTTCTGTCCGTTCCAGTCGCAGAGGAGCTCTTTCCGGTCGCGCGTGACGCCGGAAGTCTCGTGCACCACCGCGGAGCGGCTGCCGGTCAGGCGGTTGACCAGGGTGGACTTGCCGACGTTCGGAAAGCCGACGATGGCGACTCTTCCCGCCAGGGGCCCACCGAGCTCCGACTGCCCCTCGTCTCGCTTGTCTCTTTTTCTCATCAGCTGCCTCGCCGAGCTCTCAGTCTCTCGGCGGCACGGTCAAGCCGCGCGGCCGTCCCTGGGCCTGAACTTCGCCCAGCCAGGTCCAGAGACGATGGATCTCGCGTTCGATCTCCGCCGTCGCCTCGCGGTAGCCCTTGCTGTTGGCGGGTAGCCCGTCGAAGCGCATCGGCTCGCCCCAGGCGAGAGTGACCGGATGAAAATTCCAGGCCCGCCAGGACTCGCTGCCGCGCACCGCCGCCGGCAGCACCGGCACGTTCTCCTGCAACGCGACCATGGCGGCGCCGGGCATCGCCTCGCCGGGCACACCGCTGTGCTGCCTCGTTCCCTCGATGAAGACGCCGAGCGCTTCGCCGGCACGGGCTATCTCGCGCATCTTGCGAACCGCTTCTCGATCGGATTCGCCGCGTCGCACCGGGAAGGTGCCGAAGAAGCCGAGAAACTGGGACAGGCCCGGCACACCCATAATCTCGGTCTTGGCCAGGAAGTAGACGCGGCGCGGACAGCGGCCGCCGAAGGCGGGCGGATCGATCATCGAAAAGTGGTTGAAGGCGAGAACGATCCCACCCTCCAAAGGCACGTTCTCGAGCCCGTAAGAACGCACGCGCCCGAACACATGGGCGAGCGTGCCGATCGTCGCCTGGCCGATCGCCAAACGACGAGGCGTGTAGCCGTACAAATAGTCCTTCTTCTCCGCCACGTTCACCTCCCGCTCGAAAGCTTCTCGCCCACGAGCGCCTCGATTCGCTCCACGACCTGCTCGACGCTCAGGTCGGTGGTGTCGATGTGCACCGCGTCGGGGGCGGGCTGCATCTGGGGTGCGTCGCGCTCGTCGCGCCGGCGCATGTCGGCTGCCAGAGCCTCGGCGGGGCTGCCCGGACGCTCGGCCAGGCGCCGTCCGGCGCGTACGGCTTCGTCGGCGACCAGATAGACCTTGACCTCGGCGCCGGGCACGACGACGCTGCCGATGTCGCGACCCTCGATCACCGAATCGCCGAGCGCGGCCAGCTCGCGCTGGCGCTCGCGCATGATCAGGCGCACCTCGGGCTGGCGCGCCACGAGCGAAACGACGCGATCGACCTCCGGCCGCCGGATCGCCTCGGTCACGTCGACGCCGCCGATGCGCGTATGCCCCTCGCTGTCGAAGTCGATCGGATTGGCACGCCCGAGCTCTGCCAGCAGCGCTTCGTCTGCGAGCTCGGCGCCGCGTTCCGAGGCCAGCCAGGTCAGCGCGCGGTACATCGCGCCGGTGTCGAGATAGCGAAAGCCGAGCTTGGCCGCAAGGGCCCGGGCCACGGTGCTCTTGCCGGCTCCGGCCGGCCCGTCGATCGTGACGATCATGCTTCCGCCATTACCCTTCCTCCGGAATGAAATCGCGCCTGGCGATCTCGTCCAGAAGCTCGAAGAAGTCGGGGAAGCTTACTGCGACGATGTCCGGGTCATCGATCTCGACGCCCTTGCTCGAAAGGACGCCTGCGATTCCGCCGAGCATTGCGATGCGGTGGTCGCCGCGGGTCTCGACCAATCCGCCCTTGAACCGCGTCGGAACGCCACGCACCCAGAAGCCGTCGGGCTCCGCGTTGACATGGGCGCCGAGCCCGTTCAAAGCCTCGGTCGTCGACTCGATCCGGTCGGACTCTTTCGCCCGCAGCTCCGCGGCGCCGCGTACGCGGCTGATGCCGTGCGCCATCGACGCCGCCAGCGCGAACAGCGGTAGCTCGTCGACCACGTTGGGCACCTCGTGCGACTCGATCGTCGTCGCCGTCAGCTCGGCCGAGCGAATCCCGAGACTGCCAACCGGCTCGCCGCCCGAGGAGCGTCGGTCGTAGACCGTCGTGCGGGCGCCCATGCGCTCGAGCACGCCGAGAAAGCCGATCCGGGTCGGGTTGAGATTGACGTCGTGGATACGCAGCTCGGAGCCCACGAGAAGCGAGGCGCCGACCAGGAAAGGAGCGGCCGAGGAGAAGTCGCCGGGGATATCGACGTCCAGCGGCGGGATGCGCTCGACGGGCCAGACGCTGATCTCACTGCCCTCGTGGCGCACGCGCACGCCCAGCGACGAGAGCATGCGCTCGGTGTGGTCGCGCGTCGGCACCGGCTCGACCACCGTCGTCGGGCCGCTGTTCGCGAACAGCCCGGCAAGCAGGATCGCCGACTTGACCTGGGCGCTGGCCACCGGCAGCACGTAGGTGGTGGGTTCCAGCGACCCGCCCGAGATGGTCACCGGCGCCGAGCCGTTCGTCGTCTCGACCTCGGCGCCCATCTGCCTGAGCGGGATGGCGATCCGCTCGTGCGGGCGGCTCGAGAGCGATTCGTCGCCGGTCAAGACGAAGCGACCTTCCTGACCGGCGAGCACACCCGCCAGGAGCCTGAGCAAAGTACCGGCGTTGCGGCAGTCGATCGGGCCGTCCGGCGCGCGCAACCCGCGCAAGCCGACGCCCTCGATCCTGATCCGCCCCGGGCTGGGCTCGCTTACCCGGGCGCCGAGCGCGCGCACCGCGTCGAGAGCGGCATCGGTATCGGCGGCGTGCCCGAAGCCGCGAATCTCACTGACCCCGTCGGCGACTGCGGCCAGCAGCGCCGCTCGCTGACAGAGGCCCTTGACCCCCGGCACGGCGATGTCGCCGACCAGAGCCGCCGCCGGCTCTACCCGCCTAGAGCTCAAGCGTCCTCCTCGAGGATGTCCGAGACGACGACGCCGTAGCCCTGAGCCGCGAGCAAATCGGCCGCCCGCCGCGCCTCGCTCTCACCGGCGATCACGATCGAGAGCGAGCCGCCGCGATCGGGCGAGACGTGCTGCATCTCCAGGTCTTCGATGTTGATCCGCTCGGCTCCCAGCACCTGCGTGATACCGGCCAGCACCCCGGGCTGGTCGGCCAGGTGCACGCGCAGGCGGAACAGCCCGCCCACGCTCGGATAGACCTCGGCCAGCAGGTGGCGGCGATACATCCCGGCTTCGGCGATCCAGCGGCCGACGAAGGCGGCATCGCCGCTCTCGAGCGCCAGCTCGAGCTGCTCGATCAGGCGCCGGTGCTCGGCCAGGGCCTCGCGCAGCGGATCTGCGTTCTCGAGGAAGATGTCGACCCAGATGTGCGGGTTCGCGCCGGCCACCCGCGTCATGTCCCTGAGCGAGCCGCCCGCGCTGGCCAGCGGCTCGTGACCGCCCACCCTCGTCGTCCCGGCCTGGTTGACGAGCAGATTTGAGAGCGCGTGGGGAAGGTGACTGGTCAGCGCGACGAGGCGGTCGTGGGCGGCGGGATCGATCGCCACCGGGTGGGCGCCGAGCGAGGCCACGAAGCCGTGCAGCATGCGGTAGCGGTCGGGGTCGGTGATGACCTGCGGGGTCAGAAACCAGGTCGCGCCTGTGAAGATATCCGCGCTCGCGTACTCGGGCCCGCTCGTCTCCGAGCCGCAGACGGGATGCCCGCCGATGAACCGGTTGTCGTCGACGGCGGCCGCGCAGACGGCGCTCTTGGTGGATCCGACATCGGTCACGGTGCAGGAATGGTCGACCAGCTCGAGCACCTCCAGCACGCGCTCGGGCAGGTGGGCGACCGGCGCGGCGACGATCACCAGCTCGGCGGAGGTGACCGCCTCGGCCAGCGTCTCCGCGGCGAGATCGATGGCGCCGCGCTCACGCGCGACGCGAAGCGCGCCGGAATCCGGGTCGAATCCGGCAACGTGTGCGGCGCCGGCCTGCTTCGCCGCAAGCCCGACCGAGGTCCCGATCAGGCCCGTGCCGACGATCGCCAGGCGCGAGTGCCTCGCGCCTGGATGGTCTGTTTCTGTTGGTTGAACACTCATTTCCAGCAAGTCTAGTGGCGGAGCGCACCACCTCTCCGGCGCGTTCGACTCCGGCTCATCTGGCGGCGAGCGCGCCCGCTCAGAGATAATCCCCCGCGATGAAGATCTTCTCGGGCATCCAACCAACCGGCGCCAAGCATCTCGGCAACTACTCGGGTGGCTTTCGCCAGTACGCGGCCACGCAGGAACAGGGCGAAGCCTTCTTCTGCATCGTCGACCTACACTCGATCACCACCCCCCACGATCCCCAGGATCTGAGAGAGCGAACGCTCGATCTGGCGGCGCTGATGTTCGCCACCGGGCTCGACCCCGAGCGCTCGACGGTGTTCGTGCAGAGCCATGTGACGGCGCACGCCGAGGCGGCCTGGCTGCTCTCCGCGGTGACAAGCTACGGCCAGCTCGGGCGCATGACCCAGTTCAAGGACAAGGCCGAGCAGCAGGAGTTCATCTCGGCCGGGCTTTTCACCTACCCGGTGCTGATGGCCGGCGACATCCTTCTCTACCAGACCGACATCGTCCCGATCGGCGACGACCAGCGCCAGCACCTGGAGCTCTCGCGCGACGTCGCCGAGCGCTTCAACTCCCGCTTCGGCGAGACCTTCACGGTGCCCCGCGGCGTCTACCCTGAGAGCGGCGCGCGGGTGATGGACCTGCAGCAGCCAGGTAACAAGATGTCCACCACCGGCGGCAACCCGCAGGGCACGATCTACCTGCTCGACCCGCCCGAGGTGGTGCGCAAGAAGCTGAAGAGCTCGGTCACCGACTCGGGCCGCGAGATCGTCCACGACCTGAGCGAGAAGGTCGGCATCTCGAACCTGATCGAGATCATGACGGTGGCCGGCGGCGAGTCGATCGCCGGGGTCGAGAAGCGTTTCCAGGGCGCCGGATACGGACAGTTCAAGAGCGAGGTGGCAGACGCCGTCGTAGAACTGCTCGAACCGATCCAGGGCCGCTACCGCGAGCTGCGCGAAGACACCGCGGAGCTCGAGCGGATGCTGGCGCTCGGCGCGGCCAAGGCGCGGGAGGCGGCGGCGCCCACCCTGGAGAAGATGTACGACCGTATGGGCTTCACCCGACCAAAGGGAGTGTGACCAGATGCTGATTTCGACCATGAACGACGTTCCCGGCCACGAGATCACCGAAGTCATCGGTGAGGTCTTCGGACTGACCGTAAGAGCGCGCAACGTCGGCGCACAGATCGGCGCCGGACTGAAGTCGATCCTCGGCGGCGAGCTGAAGGGAATGACCAAGCAGCTGATCCAGAGCCGCGAGGAGGCCATTGCACGCCTCGTCGAGGAAGCCGAGTCCAAGGGCGCGAACTGCGTGCTGGCGATGCGCTTCGACGTCTCCGACCTCGGCAACAACTGGAGCGAGATCTGCGCCTACGGAACGGCGATCAAGATCAACTAGGTCCAATCGACCTGAGTTTTGAAAAAGGCGCCCGCAACGAGCGGGCGCCTTTTTCCTTTTCAGACCAAGCGCGAGACGAGACCGAAGCTTTCTCGACCGCTGGGTCAGAACGCGCCGGGCGCCAAGCCCGCGAGCCTCTGCAGCGCCTCGACCTCGCTCCGCTCGAGCGCCCGCCACTCGCCCGGCTTGAGCCCGCTCAGGCCGAGCCCGGCATAGATGCTGCGATGCAGCCGCACGACCGGGCAGCCGACGGCGACGCACATCAGCTTCACCTGGTGCTTGCGGCCCTCGTGGATCGAGAGCTCGATCAACTTCGATCCGAGCCGGCGCGCTTTCGCCGGCGCCGTGCGCCCACCCTCGAGCTCGATCCCCGCAGCCATTGCGCGCAACGCCTCATCGGTTGGCTCGCGCTCCAGCTCCGCCTCGTAGACCTTCTCCACCTCGTAGCGCGGGTGGGCGAGGCGATGGGCGAGCTCGCCGTCGTTGGTGAACAGAAGCGCCCCGGTCGTATCGGCGTCGAGCCTGCCCACCGGCACCACTCGCGGCGTCCGGGGCACCAGCTCGACCACCGTGGGCCTCTTCTGGGGGTCGCTGGCGGTAGTCACGAATCCCGCCGGCTTGTGCAGCAGCAGATAGGCGAGCTTCTGCTTGGCCACCGGCTTTCCGTCCACCTCCACCCGGTCGCGCGCGGCGACGAAGGTGTTCAGCTGTCCCGGCTCGCCATTCACGCGTACGCGCCCGGCCTTGATCAGCTCGTCGGCGCCGCGGCGCGAGGCGACTCCGGCGCGGGCGAGGTAGGCATTCAGGCGCACAGGCGAAGTATCGACCGTCGGGCGGTTCGCGGTCGGCTCCATCCCCTCGTGCATGCGCGCCGGTGCAGAAAGCGCCCGCGGGCGCTCGCCGCCGCGGTTTGGCTAGGCGAGCGCGCCGAGCGCAAGCGTGGAGAGCATCTCCGGGTTGAATGGCTTGGCCAGGAAAGCGACAGCGCCGAGCCCGAGAGCGCGAGCTCGGTGGGCCTCATGGGCATAGCCGCTCATGAAGATGACTGGAATCTCCCGTGTGCTCTCGTGGCCCCTGAGCGCTTCGACAAGCTCGAAACCGTCGCGCTGCGGCATGCCCACGTCCGTCACGATGAGATCCGGGCGCTCGGA
>Ga0209638_1000176_pt1 | contig 42749 bp, 40 predicted proteins | sample BarGraNGADG00211_FD_184490 | JGI IMG/M metagenome (GOLD analysis project Ga0209638, IMG submission 184490) | Arctic peat soil microbial communities from Barrow, Alaska - Barrow Graham LP Ref core NGADG0002-211 (SPAdes) (version 2) | ecosystem: Environmental > Terrestrial > Soil > Wetlands > Peat...
GATTCGAACCGAGAACCAATTGATTAAGAGTCAATTGCTCTACCGTTGAGCTACGGGCCCACGGCCGCGAAGGATACAACAAGAGACGTCCGGCGTGAGACGAAGCTCGCCGGGCGGGTGCCCGCGTCGGGCCTACGGCGAATGCACTACCCCGGTCGGGGACCGATACTCGCGCTCGATAGGACGGCGCCAGGGGCTACGATACCGCCCGAGATACGGGAGAATCGACGGACCCGCCAGAAAGCCTGCGCCGCCGCGCATCCGCATGGACAGGTTTGAGCCTTGCTAGGAAAGGATCTCCAACTGCTCGAGCAGTTGGAGGCTGGGTTGGTCGTCGTAGATCCGTCCGGGTTGGTCGTCCACTGGAACGATCGGGCCGAACGGCTGCTTGGACGCGCCGCCGATCAGGCTGTCGGCCGACGCTGGCAGGACTGCGTAGTCCTGGTCCGTGGCGCCGTGGCAACGCCGAGGAGGATCAGAGCCGCCTTCGGCCAGCCTGGCGGCTGGAACGGTGTGTTGCGAGCCAGGGTCGCCCCGGGACTCGTGCTTACGTTTCAGGCCCACGTCCAACCCGTTAGCCTCGGCGACGGACCCGACCAGGGAACGATGGCCTTCTTCTGGCCGATTCCCGAGTCTGCCTCGGTCGCGGTCGCGGTCGCGCTCCAGACTCGCGAAGCGCAGATGCTGCGCGACCTGGCCGGCCTGCCCGCCGTCACCAACGCCCCGGCGCAAGTCCAGCCGATCGCAGAGCATGCTCTCAAGGTCATTTCCGACGGCTGGTCGACCGACATGTCGGTCCTGTTCATCGACGATTCGTCGGGTGGCGGGCTGGTAGTCGCCGGACCCAACACATCTGAGGCGGCCCGCGCCAGGTTGGCCGGCATGGGCTCCGCGAACGCCCGCCTGACCGGCCGGACGATGGAGGTCGCGGCTGCAGTCCAGTTCGACCTCTCAGGCGAGAGTCCCGCACCCGCGATTGCCGAACGGGTTCGAGCCCTGGGCTGCCAGACGCTGCGCGCCACTCCGATCAGCTTCGGGGGCAAGTCGATCGGTGCCCTTGTTCTGCTCTGGACCGCATCCCCGGACTCCCCCTTCGACGCGGATTTCCTGGAGATGGTCGGGGACCTGGTCGGTACGGCCGTCGGCAGCGCCGACTTGCGCATCAAGATGGGGCGTGAGTCCGATCTCCGGGCTCGCATCGAAGGATCTGCCCGGATCGGCGGCGTCGTGCTTGCACAGATGACCGAGGCGATCCTGACCACGGACAAGAATGGCAGCATCACCACCGTCAACCCCGCTGCAGAGCATCAGTACGGTTTTCGTGCCGAGGACGTCGTAGGACTTCCGCTGCGCACTGTCGTCGAGCAGCTTCGGCTCGACGGCACGCCGATTGGCAAGGTTGACCAGGGCGCTCGCGACGCGGGCCACTGGCACGACCGCGCGATCCACCGTCCCCTCGTAGGCAGCAAAGCGGGACAGAACGTAGTCGTCGACCTCTCGCTGACGGCGATGACCGACGAGCGGCACCGGCCCGCCGGCCTCATCGCCCTGAGCCACGAGCTGACCGCAGCCGCACACCTCGAGTCTGAAGCTGCCGCTCTGAGCTCGCTCGCGGTCGCAACAGGTCGCGCGCGAACTCGCCAGGAGGTCGCCGAAGTGGCGATCGAGCGACTCTGCGAGGCGACTATGGCCGACGTCGGCCTCATCGTCTCCTGGCCGGGCCATGGCAGGCAGATGGTCGAGGCCGTCCGCGGGCTGGGCGAAGAGATGCTCCAGGCCATCCGCGATGCCCAAGTTCCGCAGCTCCCGACGGCCATCGAAGAGCCGGGGCGCATCCTGGCGATCGAGGGCTTGCCCGATCTCATGCCGGGCAGCGACGTGGCGGCGTTGTTGGCCAGGGAGACGCTGAGCGCCGGGTTCGTCGTGGCCTTACGCAGCCGCGACGAATCGCGCGGCTTCCTGGCTCTTGCCTCCCGCCACGCGACGTGGGCCCGGCCGAGCGACGAGGTCATCCTGCAGGCTGCCGCCCAGGTCTCGAACGCCCTCGAGAACGCGCTTCTGCTCGAGCGGTTCGAACAAGGCCTCGAGCAGGAGCAGCGGCTTACGGCACAACTCGAGAGCCTGATGGGCCTGACCCAGCTCCCCCAGGGCGAGATCACCGAAGCCGCGTTGGCCCGTTTCCTCCTCAAGCGGGTGATCGCCGCATTGGGGGCCCAGGGCGGCTTCGCCGTACGAGTCGAAGGCAACCAGCTTGAAGTGCTCGCCTCTTTCGGCACTCCTACCAAGATGATCCGGCTGGCGCGCTCTCAACCGGCCGACTCGTTCTACTTCTGGCAGAGGCTCAAGGCATCCGGTGGCGCGGCGGCATTCCATCTGCCGCTGACCGAGGTGGCTCACGAAGGCGCCAAGACCGAGCAGATGACGGATCGTGGCATATCCTCGTATGCCGTCTTCCCGATCCGCGACGGCGACAAGGTACTCGGCGCGCTGCTGTGCCACTTCGGCGAGGCTACCGAAGGGCGAGCCCAGATCGACGATCGCGCTGTCGAAGCTGTCGGCCGCATCGTCTCGATCGCCTACGCGAACTTGCGCATGAGCGAGGGGCTCGCCGAGGCCGCCGACCACGAGCGCCGCCTCACCGCCGAGCTGCGCGCCCTGCAAGGGTTGACGCTCCTCGGCGCCTCGACGGACGACCTCGGCAGGCTGGCTCACGAAACGATCGAGGCCGTCGTAGTGGCCACCGGGGCGTCCGGTGGCGGCTACATGCTGGTGGACCCGTCCGCGGCCAAAGTCGATCCCGTGGTCTGGGTCGGGCACGCGAGCAGCGCCTGGATCGGATTGAGCGAGTCGCCGACCATCCCATCGTACTGGCCCCCAGTGGAACAGCTCCAATCGGACGACGGAATCTGGCTGTCGCATCCCGACGACGCTGACGTTCCCGACGACGGCCGTCCGATGGCACAGGCCGTCCTGCCACTCCGAGTCGACGACAGGCTCGCGGGCGCTCTTCACCTCGAATGGACCGACCTCCCCCGCCGCGAGCAGTTCGACGTTCACTTCCTCGAGCCGATCGCCCGAATCTGCAGCATCTCCCTGGCCAACTTCAGGCTGCGGTCCGAGCTGCTGCACCGCGCCTCGGCTCAACGAGCGCTTGGTCATCGCCTCGACACCCTCGACGAGCTCACCCGGATCGGCGAGGAGGCGAGCTCGTTCGAGGAGCTCGCCCACCGTACGGTCAGTCTCGTCCGCGAAGCCCTCTCCGCAACCGGCGTCTGCTACCTCCTGATCGAGGCGGGCCACCATTTCGAAACGCATGCGGTCGCCGGCGAGACGGGCGCCTTCCGTCTATGGCTCAGAGGCGTGCCTGCCAGGGACACCCCAGGCGGGAGCCTGCTGCTCTCTGGCGGTGGCAGCGTTCTCGGCGACTTCGTGGCCGGCCAGGTCAACGAACGGGTTCTGCCGCTCGCCCGCGCCACCGACTTCCGATCGTTCGGCGCCATCCCGATCCGCACCGGAGAGGAGCTTGCCGGCGCACTCATGTGCTTCTTCGAACAGCCCGCCGGAGCGCTTCCGATCGACGAGGCCGCGCTCGATTCGGTCGCCCGCATCGCCGGTATCGCCCTGGCCAACTTCCGGCTCCGCGAGCGGTTGGTCTCCTCTGAGGAGCGGTACCGGACCCTGTTCGAGGAATCGCCCGACGCGTTGCTCGTGACCGCTCTGGACGGCACCGTCCTCGACACCAATGAAGCGATGATCCGCCTCTACCGCGTCAATCGCGGCGAAGTCCTGGGCCGCTATTTCGGACAGCTCATCTCCGCCGACGAGCGAGAGATGGCTCGGCGCCGCCAGATCGTGTGGGCTCAGGGCCGCGGGACGTTCCTCGATCGAGGGCGACGGCCCGATGGGTCCGAGTTTCCCGTGGAAGTCGAGATCCGCGTCGTCGAGCTGGGCGGACAGCGCCGTTTCCTGTCGCTGGTTCGGGACCTCTCCGACCAGGAGCGGTTGCAGCGAGAACTGCTCCAGGCGCAGAAGATGGAGGCACTCGGCCAGCTGGTGTCGGGCGTCGCCCACGAGTTGAACAACCCGCTCGCGGCGATCATCGCCTTCAGCCAGCTGCTGCGAGGCGACGAGCGCCTCCCGGACGACATGAAGCACGACGCGGGCCTCCTCGTTCAGGAAGCCGACCGAACCAGGCGCATCGTCCAGAACCTGCTCGACTTCGCGCGCCAGCGGCCTCCGGAAAGGCGCCCGACCAGCATCGCGACGCTCGTCCAGAGCGTTCTGGAGTTGCAGTCCTACGCTCTCGGCACGAACCGCATCCAGGTCAGCGTCGACATCCCGGAGTCGTTGCCGGAGGTGGACCTCGACAGAGCCCAGCTCCAGCAGGTCCTGCTGAACCTGACGATCAACGCCATCCAGGCGATCCGCAGCCGCGAACGCGGCCAGCCGGCCCACATCTGGATCACGGCGGCGCTGGTGAGGGCGCGCGCCGCGTCGTCCGCCACGACCAGAGGCGAGCGGCCGGCCGAAGATCAACGGCGCTTCAGGCTGGCGATCCGCGACGACGGTCCGGGCGTACCGGAAGCGGCGAGAGCCCGCCTCTTCGACCCGTTCTTCACCACGAAGCAACCCGGCGAGGGCACGGGCCTGGGCCTGTCCGTCTCGTTCGGGATCGTCGCGGCCCACGGCGGCCACCTCTGGTACGAACCGGGACCAGACGAGCTCGGCAGTTCCTTCATCATCGAGCTACCGGTCCGCGCGAAGATGACCGACGAGAGACGCGTTGCCGAAGTGTTGGGCGTGACCGTTCCCCTGGTCACCCCGGCCGAGGACAACCGCGAAACTGCGACGCCGGCCCACGTTCCTGCAGCCGCCAAGAACCGCAGTCACCCCGCGACACCCGGGAATCCGCCAGCGACGGCCGCTGCCGCACCGGCGGCCGTCGCAGCGACGACGCCGACTCCCTCGCACGAACCCGACCCGCCTATGCCGCCGGCGGCTGAGGCTAGGGCACGCGACAGCGTGGCTACAAACTCGGCTGCGGCCGTCAAGCCCGCGACTGCCACGGGCGCGCCCGAGCGCTCCACGAGCCGGCCGCGCATCCTGGCTCTCGACGACGAACCGTCCATTCGAGCCTTCCTGCGCAAGGTGCTCGCCGCCGCCGGCATGGACTGCACTCCTGCCCAGGACGGCGCCCAGGCTCTCGACGGTCTCCGCGACACGACCTACGACGTGATGCTGATCGACCACAGGATGGCCGGAATGAGCGGCACCGAGTTCTATGAAGCCGCGGTCAACTTCCGGCCCGAGCTGGCGAACAGGGCCGTGTTCATGAGCGGCGACGTCCTCAATCCGGACCTGCGCGAGTTCGCCACGCAACGAGGGATTCGTCTGCTGGCCAAACCCTTCGACATCGATGCCGTCATCCGCATCGTCCACGAGGTGCTCGCGTCCGCGGCCGAGGCCGACGCGAAGGCCGAGGCAAAGGCCGAGGCAAAGCCCGGGGCCTAGCTCGCGGTTACGACTCGTGCTCCTCGGAGCTGCCGACGATCATGTCGAGGAGGCAATCGGCCGCGTTGTATGGGTCGAGCTCGTGAGCCGCCACGCGACTCAGCAACTCCCCTGCCGTTGTGGAACTGCCCGGGTGGTCGTCCAGCGCTCCTTCGATGGAGCGGATCCGCTCATGCAGCCGGTCCGACAGGACTGCCCAGACCTGCGCCTCCGCTCGCTGGAGGCGGGTCTCGTCGCCGACCGAGCTGCGCGCCGTGGATCGGTGCCGATCGATGGCGGCCAGAAGCTCGGCCACTCCCTCGCCCGTGGCGGCCGTCGTCACCAGAACCTCGGGGCGCTTCGGCTGTGGCGGGCCCGGCCGCCGCTCGCGGGGGGAGTCGGCGAGCATCGCGTGCAACTGGCCGGCGGCTCGATGCGCGCCTGGCCGATCCCCTTTGTTCACGACGACGATGTCGGCCACCTCGAGAAGGCCGGCTTTGATCGCCTGTATCTCGTCGCCCATCTCCGGAGCCTCGACCACGACCGTCGTGTCGGCGGCGGCGGCCACTTCGACTTCGCTCTGGCCGGTCCCGACCGTCTCGATCAGGACGACGTCGAAACCGATCGCGTCGAAGACCGCGGCGGCGGCCGTTGTGGCCGGCGACAGGCCGCCCGAATGGCCCCGCGAAGCCATCGAACGGATGAACACGTCGGGGTCGCCGGCGTAGGCCTGCATCCGCACCCGGTCGCCGAGGACCGCGCCGCCGGTGATCGGGCTCGACGGATCGACGGCAACGACGGCCACCGGCCGGCCGGCGCGCCTCAGCTCGGCGATGAGTGCGGCGACAAGGGTGCTCTTGCCGGCGCCGGGGGGACCCGTGACGCCGACCAGCTGAGCGCGGCCAGCCATCGGATAGAGCCGCCGCATCGCCACTTCGGCCAGCGCGGTCCGGTTCTCGACCGCGGTCAGGAGTTGCGCCAGAGCGCGTCGATCGCCGGATAGGGCCGCGTCGCAGAGAACCTCGCCACGGGCCGCGACCGCCACGGTCGCCACTGGTCTGCAGTCCCCGGCCACGCTGCTGGCAGCTAGTCCCGCGGCCGGCAGTTGGCGCGCAGGAAGTCGGCAACCTGGGCGATCGTCGTACCGGGCCCAAAGACGGCCGCGACACCACTCTCCTTCAGAGCCGCCACGTCGTCGTCTGGAATGATGCCGCCGGCGGCGACGAGCACGTCGTCCATGCCGCGCTCGTGCATCAGGGAGCAGATACGGGGCAGCAGCGTCATGTGCGCGCCGGACAGGATCGAGAGTCCGACAACGTCGACGTCTTCCTGGAGAGCCGCGGTCACGATCATCTCGGGCGTCTGCCGGAGGCCCGTATAGACGACCTCGAAACCTTCGTCTCGCAAGCCACGAGCGAGCACCTTGGCGCCGCGATCATGGCCGTCCAGCCCGGGTTTGGCGATTAGAACCTTTATCGGTCGATCGGTCATGGACGCATCATAGCGGGCCGAACGAGGTGGCTCAGCCCGCGCAGGGCCGCTAGCCCCAGTTGGGCGATTCGGCGTCCGCATCAGTCTCGGCTTCGACGTGGATCGGGTCAAGTCGAGGAGCGCCGCACAGGGCGCACTTGGGGTTCTTCACGCTCGGGAGGCCCATGCCTGCCGCAAGCATGCCCTGCTGGAGCATGGTCCCGGTCCGGGGATAGACGCTGGGGACGTCCGGCACGGGCTCGAAAGCGTGCGGCTGGTGCTTGTCTGGTGCTGCGTCCATACTCGGCGGCCCCACTTCTCTTGTGGACCGGTCTCGGCGGCCATGTCCCGCAAGGATACGCGCCGCCGAGAGATCAGACCCTCGGAATCGCGCGATCCAGGTGCGACATGAACTCGTCTCGTGTTTCCTTAGTCGAGCGGAATGTCCCGAGCACGCTGCTCGTGACCATGGTCGCGCCGCCCTTCTGGACGCCCCGCATGGCCAGGCACAGGTGCTCCGCCTCGATCACGACGCCGACGCCGTACGGGTTCAGCCGATGCTGGAGGAAGTCGGCGATCTGCTGCGTCATGCGCTCCTGAACCTGGAGACGGCGGGCGAACATCTCGACAGCGCGGGGGATCTTCGACAGCCCGATTACACGGCCCCGCGGCAGGTAGCCCACCGACGCCGTGCCGAAGAACGGCAGCATGTGGTGTTCGCACAGCGAGTAGAAAGGGATCCCCTTGATCACGACCATCTCGCTGTAACCGACATCGAAGACGGCCCCGTTGATCAGGCGGTCCGGGTCGATGCTGTAGCCGCAGGTGAGCTCGAGCCACATCCGATGCATTCGCTCCGGGGTCCGCAGCAGACCTTCGCGATCCGGGTCCTCGCCGATCTCGATCAGGATCTGCCGAACTGCACCCTCGATGCCCTCGACGGCGCGGTCGCCTCCGCGCGCCGCCGGATCGGAGCCAGTCAGCTGCTCGGGGCCCGTCTCGGACAGGTCGTCGTCGCCACGCTCGATCTCGTCCACTATCCGGCGGATGTGCGCCTCGAGATCGAGCCGGTCGTGTTCCACTGGCTGGTCGGTGGGCATGGGTAACTCCTTCGGCCGAATCCTACGCCTCGCGGCGTGCGTAGCGCGCCGCCCGCGGCGGCATCCTCGCGCCGTCCGCCGGCCCGCGTCGCCGGTCGCGGGATCGCGGGCACGCAGGGCCGTAGCATAGGCACATGGCCAAGAGACCCAGGGGCAGCGCCCGCCGCCGCCGCAGATCCGACGCAGATGCCGGCTTCGAACAGCTCGTCGAGCGAGCGCTCGGTTCGATCCCGGAGCCGTTCGCCCGTGCCCTCGATGAGGTGGCCATCGTGATCGAGGAGGAGCCATCGCGGGATCAGCTACGTGAAAGCGGACTTCGGCCCAACGATAGCCTGTACGGGCTCTACGAAGGTGTGCCCAGGACGGAGTGGGCTGCGGACTGGGCGTTCGTGCCCAACAAGATCACGCTCTTCCAGATCCCACTGGAGGAGGACTTTCCGGACGCCGCGGAACTGGAGCACGAGGTCAGGATTACGGTCGTCCACGAACTCGCGCACCACCTCGGCATCGACGACGACCGGCTCCACGACCTCGGCGCCTACTGAGCGGCGGTCTGCGTAGGGGGCTCGCCGGCGCGTCTGGGCTGGACCGGGCCGCGCGCCAGCCCAACCGGCCTGGCCGGCGCCGGGCCGTCCTGACCGGGCGCCGCTAACCGACCGCCGGCGGGACCTCGAGCGGCGCGGCGCCGGCCAGCAGCTCGGCCACGCGGCCCATCTCGACGTTTCCGCCGCTGAAGACGACGCACACTCGCTCCCCGTCCCGAATCGGGATCTTGCCGAAGAGCACCGCCGCCAGTGCCGCAGCCCCGGCCGGCTCCACGAGCTGCTTCATCCGCTCCAGCGCGAAGCGCATCCCCGCCAGGATCGTCGGATCGTCCAGCAGCACGATTCCGTCCAGGTAACGACGTCCCATCGCCATCGTCCAGTCCCCGGCGAAGGGAGCGCCCAGGCCGTCGGCAACCGATACGGGTTGGATCGGCACGATCTCGCCTCGCTCCAAAGCGAGCGACAGCGCGTTGGACCGCGTCGGTTCGACGCCGTAAACGCGCACTCCCGGCCGCGTCTCCTTGATCGCGGCGGCCGTCCCCGTGCAGAGCGCGCCGCCGCCGATCCCCGCCACCACGACGTCCACGTCAGGCAGATCGTCGAGGATTTCCAGGCCAACGGTCCCCTGCCCCGCCATGACCCACGGGTCGTCGAACGGAGGCACGAACGTCAAGCCGCGCTCGGCCTGGACGTCTTCCATCCGCGCCCAGGTTTCCCCGACGTGCTCGCCGAAGAGGATCACTTCGGCACCGTAGCCCAGGCAAGCGTCCACCTTGGAGCGCACGGCGCCAGTCGGCATCATGACCACGGCGTGCACCCCGGCTTCGTGGGCCGCCAATGCCACGCCTTGGGCATGGTTCCCCGCCGAGAGCGTGATGACACCGGCCTTCCGCTCCGCCGCGGAGAGCGCCTGCATCTTGTTGAGCGCGCCGCGGATCTTGAACGCGCCCGTCTTCTGCAGATGCTCCGCCTTGGCGTACACGCGGCCGTCTGCCACGCTCACGCCCTGCGCCGCGAGCACGCGCCCGGCCGTGGCCGAGGACAGAATGGGCGTGCGGTGGACGCGTCCTTCGAGAACGCGTCTGGCTTCGTGGAATCGTTCGAGCGGGACGATGTGGTCGGGCATCGGCCAAGTATGGCGGCCGAGGCCCTACCGGGGATTTGGGCGGCGACGCAACTTGCGGCCCGCGGCCCGCATCGATATGAGTGAGAGGCAATCGGAGGAGGCAGCTTGGAGCGAGATCTCGTCGAGTCTTCCTCGTTCACTACGACCCGGTCTGCTCGATCCTCAAGCCCACCGACTGCGAGCAGTGGCACGTGATCGGCCAGGTGGACTCGCTTACCCGTTCCCCGGCTCCGACCCCGTAGGACCGAACGCGGCCTTCCGAGCCCCCGTCGCGGGCGGTAACATGCGGGCACACCGTCACCAGCCAGGACGCTGGTCCGCCGCAGCTATGCAGGAGTGGGTCGAATGCCGGGCTTCACCCCGTTCACGAGCAACTACCAGGACCTTTCGAGCGACCAGGGTTACCAGTTCGAATTCCGCTGCGACGTCTGCGGCAGCGGCTACAGAAGCCAGTTCGAGAAGAACCTTCTCGGCGTGGGTGGATCGATCCTGAGCGGCGCCAGCAGCGTGATCGGGGGGCTCTGGGGCGCCCGCAACGCAGCCAGCGCAGCCCACGACATAACGGACCGGGGCGCCCGCGACAAGGCCCTTGAGAAGGCCTCCAACGAGATCATGCCGTTGTTCCACCGCTGCGTGCGGTGCAACAACTGGGTAGACGAGACCTGTTTCAACAAGGCGCGTGGTCTGTGCGTCAACTGCGCTCCGAATCTGGCCGCCGAGATGGAGGCCGAACGGTCGTCCGTCGAGGTCTCGCAGATGCGCGACGCCGTTCGAGCCACCACGGTGTTCTCGGGCGACACCAGCGCCCGCGCCACCGAATGCCCGAGCTGCGGCAAGCCCGTCGGCTCGGAGAAGTTCTGCGGCAATTGCGGGACGCCTCTGGGCGTGGCCAAGTGCTCCAAATGCGGAGCTGAACTCGCCGCGGATACCCGCTTCTGCGGAAGCTGCGGCAACAAGGTCGGCTAGCTAGCCGATCAACCGGCGGCCATCGTGCCGCAAATAGTGCAGAAACGCGCCCCAGCCGGGAGCGGAGCGCCGCAACCGCTGCACGGTCCGGCCGACTTCAGCACCGGGGCGGCCGCGTCGGCGTTGAGCGGCGGTCGAGGCGCAGGCGCGGGTGCGACTTGGGTCGCGGCGGAAGCTCCGGCCGGGGCTCCCGAAGCCTGAGCCTGTGGCGGCGCGGCTGCGGCTGGGGTTCCCGCGGCGGCACCGTTCGCGGTTGAAGCCGTGGCGCCCGGCGGTGGAGCGATCAGCGACGCGCCACAAGACGGGCACACCACCCACGCGGGATCCTCGACGATCTTGCGGCATGCCTGGCAACGCTTCGGGGCGAACGGATCGGCTTGCCCGCAGAACGGGCACGCGGCAACCGCCCTGTCGATGAACTTGTCGCAATACGGACACGGGTGCTTGTAAGTCGGCATCGTCCGCTCCTATCAGCCGGGTGTGCCCGAGGGCTTCGACTTGGCGGCATCGAGCCCGCCGTCCGCCGAGGCCTCGGTCGTATCGTCATGGTCCATCGCGTTCGCCTGGTCCGATTCGGCATCCCCTCCCGCGGCCGAGACCTGAGCCTCCTGAGCCGACCGGCCCGGCCACTCGGCAGCCTCGCCGGTAGCTGTGGAATGCCAGCGAACGAGATCGGCCACCGCGGCGGACCAGCTCGCCGGGTCTTTGTGCACGACTCTGGCCACGAAGCTGGTCCTGGCCCATGCCAGCGTCGGCAGGACCGCCAGAGCGAGCCGGTAACGGAGGTATTTCGGCAGGCGCAGCTGGTCGGCGGGCAGCGCCATCGGTTCGCGCAGGAAGCGGCAGTCGACCAGGGCCTCGCTGACGTACCGAACCGCCAGTTCGGCCGCCAGCCCCAGCCGCTCCGGCGGCTCACCCTTGTACTGGGCGCGCGGCAGGACCCGATAGAAGTACGTGGCGTGGGCGCCTGCCGTGACCAGCTCCAGGGCGACGAGGTTGCCCGGCATCGCGATCAGGAACCAGATCTTCGGCTCGGTGCCGCTCGGGTCCACCGGCGACATGGCGACCCAGCGCGGCGCCGCCGCACCGGCCGTGTCGCACAACGATCGGTAGCTGTCGGCAAAAGTTGGCTCGCCGAGGACCGCCGTCTCGACGATGGGCCAGCCCGAGTCCCCGAATTCGTCGGGCCGTGTCGGGCGTCCGTCAACGAGCAATGCCGACGCCTTTTGCCGAACTCCGAACGGGGCATCTGGCATGAGCTGCTCGACGAACGCGGCCGCATCGGCGAAGGCGCCGTCGCGCAGCTTCTGGAGCCTGTCGTGGAAGCGGGTCGCGTCCGCGCCGAGGCCACGCAGCGTGAGAAGGCCGGCCCCGCCGTCCACGACCACATCCCCTGGCGCCGGCCCCGTGACCCTGGCGATGGCCGCGCGCCGGTAGCGAATCCAGCTCACGCGCTCGTCGATCGGGGCGACTACCACTCCCCACGGATACTCGACCAGCTGGCCTACTCCCGCCGCCGGGCCCGCCGGCCCGTCCGGACCAGAGCCGAGGCCTTGCGCGCTCGGCCGCCAGTCGAATTCGACGAGCTCGGCCGGGGCGTCCGGCACCTCGACGAGACCGTCCGTCAGGCGCTGCTTGAGTCGGCGTTCCCGCAGCTCTCGCACCAGCGGGCCCAGCCGATCTCCGAACTTGCCGAGCATCCAGCGCATCGCGTCCGGTCCGTCACCCAGGACGAGCAACGCGGTCGACTGCTGGATCGCGATCAGGCTGAGGTCTCGATAGGCCGCGCGGATCGGACGCTCGCCGCCTGCCTCCAGCGTCAGGCCCGTGTCGTCGAGGGTGATCGTGGCGGGCGCCGGCGTCGTACCGGGCCCCGCCAGTCGGGCCTCGCCCTGCATCGAGATGGTTTCGAGCTTCGGCCCTGGCGCGGCGCCTCGGCCGGCGTCGCGGCCGCCCTGCTCGCGCACGTCCCGCGAGTCGCGGCCGTCCAGACCGAGCGCGCCGCGCGGATCGCGGGCATCGCGTCGTTCCTGCGGAAGCCCGAGCATTCCGGCCAGGCCGGCAAGATCGGCAGGCCCGCTGCCTCGACGAATATCCCGGGCGTCGCCGCCCCCGCTGCCGCCGTCATCCATGCCGCCCATCGTACCGACTATGGGCCGGCTCCGGGCTTCGCGCGCTGCACTCGTGGGCACCGACGCGTCGCTCTACTTGCGTCGTTGCGCAATTGCTTGTAGAATGCCGACATGCTCGACGCAGGCGAATTGGAAGTCACGCGGCAACGCTCGGCGGTAGTGGCGAGAGCCCTTGCCGATCCCAAGCGGTTGTGCGTGCTCCAGAGTCTCGCCGAGGGAGAGTTGTCGGTACGAGAGCTGTCCGATCGCGTCGGCTGCCACGTACCCAACATGAGCCAGCATCTCGCTGTCTTGCGCAACTCCGGACTCGTCTTGACCCGCAGGGACGGAAACGCGATCTATTATCGGCTCGCAGACTCGCGGATCATGGACGCCTGCCGATTGATCCAGTCAATCGCCGGCTGAGGCACGAAAGCCTCGTCCGGCAAAGCCAACACGGAGAAAGGACCATCAGCTAGATGGCCAAAGTCACACCAGTCACTGACGAAACATTCGAGGACGTCGTTCTCAAGGCGGAACGGCCGGTCATAGTAGATTTCTGGGCGACCTGGTGCGCACCGTGCAAGCTGGTTGCCCCGGTAATCGAGCACCTCGCGGAGAAATACGACGGCGCGATCGATTTCGTGTCGCTCGACGTCGATGCGAACCCTGGCGTCTCACAGGCTCTGGGCATCATGACCATGCCGACGATCGCCTTCTTCCGCCCCGGCCAGCCGCCGATGGCCCAATTCGGTGCCCGTCCGGCCGAGCAGTTCGAAGCGTATTTCGGGCTTTCGCAGTACGCTACGACGAAGGCAAGTTAAGCCGCCGCAGAGCGGAACTCATTTCGAATACTCCACAACGGGGCCTCCCCCCTCAGGCCCCGTACCAGACGACCCCGGCCTCCCCTCAGGCCGGGGTCGTGTTTTACGCCGATTTCGCGACGGGCGGCCCGTCGATCTAGTTCGGCCGAGCCCCTTCCCAGGTAGATCCGGCGAGCCGCCAGGCGCTCTCGAACCAGGCCGCAGCCCGGTCGAGGGTGAACTGGTCCGAGGCGGCCGACGCCAGCGCGATCCACTCAGCCCCGCGCGCCGAAGGCGCGGTGTCGGGCGTTTTCAACGCCGCGCTCACGACCTCCTCGCGCAGGTGGAAGCTCAGCAGATCCGCCTGTCGGGTCGCGAAGACCACGCCGGCCCGGTCGTATTCGACTGCGTTCGCGACCACCGACCGCCGAACGCCGTCCAGCCGAACCGCAAGTCTGTCCATAGCTTCGGCGGGCGTCTCGGTCGGGGCCTCGCCGTTCGGGCCACGCTCGTCCTTCATCGCTGAACCCTTCAGCGACCTGCGGCGGCGAGGATGGCCCGCAGGTCGGGCTCGTGCTCCGCGTAGTGCTCGCTGGTGTTGCCGAGAAGCGAATCGACGTGAGCCGCGTCCTTGAGCCAGCGCGACTCCGGGACGACGGTCAGGTAGCCACGCAGCTCGCCCGGCGCGGCGGCGAAACGGCTCCTAACCTCGCTCATGGGGAGTGCCCGCCAGTCGGACTGATAGCCCGCGTTCAGGGCGTCGCCTTCCGCTTCCCAGGTCTTCGAGACTGCCTGGATCCTGTCGAATGACGGGCTTGCCGGCCCCATGGCGAGCTCCGTGGCGATGGTCCGCCACCACTCCAGCCAGACGGTGAGATGCCCCATCAGGTCGCGACCGGACCAGCCTTGGGCAGCCTCGACGGGCCGCTCGAGCTGCTCGTCGGTCAGCTCGAGCAGAGCTTCGAAAGGCCGCCAGGCTTCGCGTTCTTCTTCCAAGAACGACATGCCGTCGAGATACATGCGCACATGGTATCGCCGTCCGCCGGACCTATGAGCGGTGCGTCCACGCGCCTAACTAATAGCCGCGATCGGACACCGGCCGGCCTACTTGCCAACGGTCGCCGGCCACGTAGCGTGGGTCGTGGCCGCCGATGGACAGACACGAAGGTGCCTGGGGCGTCGGACACGGGCCGGGGCTGAAGTTGCCGCCACACTTGAGACGAGCCGGCGTTCGTAACGGGAGGCAGCAAGCCCCGACCACGACCCGAGCAACTACGGACTACCCGGTCAGCAAGGCTCTTTCGATCGGCGGCCGAACCCTTCAACCGCGGGGAAACACCGTGTCGAGCCTCGGGCGCCTGACGGCTCCTGAACGCTCCAGGTAACGCAGCACGACTCGCGCCGCGAGGAGCACCTCCGGATCGCGACCGATCGTCCGCACGATCCAGTCCACGTATGTCGGCTCTATGCCGGCCACGTCGCCCAACGTCAGCCCCTGGAACTTCCCGAAGCGCAGGCGCGTGTCCAGCGCCTCGGCTAGCGTCGGCAGATCCATGTCCAGCACCGGCCCGTGATGGCGGCGCATCGGTCCGGTGGGATCCGACGCCCGGGGCGGCTCGTGGCCCATCATGGCCCTGGGGCGCGGCGGCAACCCGGGGAGTGGGCTCCGCTCCAGCGGTCGGAGAGTGGAGTTGCGCGGGCGGAGCAGCGAGCTCGTGTCGATCCGTGCCGTAACCGGGCGAGACGGGCGCGGTCTCAACCAGGTCGGGCGTGCCGGCTCCGCATAGGGCCTGGTGTACTCGCCGAACGGTCGGTCGGCCTCTCTGCCGGTGCGGGGATCGCGCGTGGCCGTCTCGCGATGCAGCCTCCGCTTCTCTGGATCGCGCAGCTCCTGGTAGGCGGCATTGATCTCGGCCATCGTCCGGGTGGCGCCCTGCTGCACGGCCTTGTCGCCGCTGGCAACGTCGGGGTGATGCTGGCGTGCGAGGCGGCGCCAGGCGGTCTTGATGGCTTCCGCGGTGGCGTCGACGGGCAGCCCGAGAACGGCGAACGGGTTTCGCTGTGGCATCCCAACAGTCTACCGGCTGGGCTCGAACTGCCTCCGCTTGACATCCGGCCGTCGGTGCCGTCCCCTTCCCATATGAGATCGAGACGAACTACGAGACGCCTGTCGGCGCGGGCGAGAGCTCTGCTCGCGGCTCTCGGAGCCTCGGCGATCGCTTTTGCCGCCGCCTACCGCTTCGCGGTGCGATACCGCGACCGAGTCGGCCTGCCGAGGCGGAGCCCGGTCGAAGCGAGCCCGGCGGACTACGGTCTCGCATTCGAGCCCGTAGCTATACCTTCCGGCGACCTCACCCTGGCCGGCTGGTTCGTGCCGGCCGAGCGCGCCCCCGACGATGGCCACGCCGCTCGCCGCGGTCGTGGCCCCGCGATCGCGATCGTCCACGGCTGGGAGTCGAACCGCGGCCGGACGTTCGCCCACGTCCGCTACCTCCATGCCGCCGGTTTCCACTGTCTCGTCTTCGACGTACGCGGCCATGGCGACAACCCGGAGGAGCGGTTGCCGGTCAGCGTGCCCGAGTTCGGCGCGGACGCAGTGGCGGCGGCGCGCTGGCTGCTGGAACGACCCGAAGTGTCGGCCGTGGGCCTGCTCGGCCATTCGATGGGAGGAGCCGGGGCGATCGCCGCCGGCGCCGCGGAACAGCGCATCGGCGCCGTGGTGAGCATCTCGGCACCGGCCGACATCGTGCGCATGACCCGCCGAACGTTCGAGATGGCCGAGATGCGGATCCCCGCGGCCATTGCCACTCCCCTGGCCTGGCTCACCGCGCGGGTCCTGCTCATGCCCAGAGGCGATTCGATGGCGGAGGCGAGTGCGACCGCGGCTGCGGCGATCTACCGCGGACCGCTGCTCATCCTGCACGGCGAGCAGGACCGCGCCGTTCCGGTGGCGCATGTGGAGCTCATCGCCCAGGCGGCTCGTTCGACGCGGGGGGCTGCCGACGCGCCCGTCGAGACCCTCGTCCTCTCGCAGTTCGGCCACCGCTGGCTCTACGAGGCCGCCGAGGCCCGGCGGGCCGTCGCCGCATTCTTCGCCCGAGCCCTCGCCGGGCCGGTTGCCCCGGACGTGGCCGGCTTCCTGGCCGCCGAATGTGTCGTCGAGAGGCCTGCCAAGCCCATCTACGGTTTCGGAGCCATGCCCGCTGGCCCCGCGGAACCAACCACCGCGCCATAATCGCGCCCAGACATTGGAGACAGCATGGATACGTGGCAGGCGATAGACACCACCCGAGCCATCCGCAAGTTCGATGGGCGCCCGCTCGAGCCCGAAGACCTGCGGCGCATCCTCGATGCCGGCCGGCGCTCGGGCAGCTCCAAGAACCAGCAGAGTTGGGACTTCGTCGTCTGCACCGACCGCGACCACCTGGCCCAGCTCGCCGGCGTCGGTCCATACGCCCAGCATCTCGCCGGAGCCGCCGCGGCCGTCGCGCTCGTCGTGCCCGATCCGGCCACGCACGCCGCCCCGTACTCGATCATGTGGGACCTCGGCCGCGCGGCGCAGAACATGACGCTCGCCGCCTGGGAGCTCGGCATCGGCAGCGCGCCCGCCACCGTCTACGACCAGCCGCTCGCCCGCGAACTGCTATCGCTGCCCGCAGACCGCTGGTGCGAGTTCCTCCTGAGTTTCGGCTATCCCGAAAAGCCCGAAGCGCTCACCTGGGCCAAGCGGGCGGGTGGGCGAAAGCCGCTTGACGCCATCGTTCACACGGAGCGCTGGTAGGCCTTCCGGCATGCAGATAACCTAGACGCGAACTGACGGCACAGGCCGCCGGCTCCTCGGGGGTGAGTCGAAATGGTTGAGCAGTCGCTCGGTCCATTGACCTTACGGCAACGGGTCTTCTAGACGTTCGCCATGGTGGTCGTGATCTTCGGTGTGATCACTCTAATCCTCGCAACCTGGCCCTCGGGAGCGTGCGGCTGCCCAGGCTGACGGCTTCTGTGCGTAGCCACAGACAGCGCGGCCGCCCCGGTACCCCGGAGCGGCCGATGCCGATAGAGAGGGCGAAGGACCGCCGGCGCCGCTACTCCCAGCGGAACGAGCGGGCGGCGATCCCGAGGCACACGACCAGCCAGCCCAACAGGATTGCGGCGTCCACGGCGATCGGGGCGACTTGAGTGCCGTTGACCATGCTCTGTCGCAGACCGTCGCCCAGGTAAGTGAGCGGCAGCAGACGCGCTATCGACCGCAGGAACTCGGGCATGAAGTCGAACGGGAAGAAGATGCCCGAGAGGAACATGAGCGGCATCTGGACGACCTGGACCACGCCTGTGGCCTGTTCCTCGGTCTTGAGGAACGAGGCCAGCATGAAGCCCAGGGCGAGGAAGGCGCCGGCGCCCAGGAACACGAACCCCGCGGCCTCGAGCAAGTTCCCGACGATCTCGATATGGAAGACGGCTATTCCCACCCCCAGGATCAGCACCGTGTCCACCGCCGCGACCACCATGCGCAGCAGGATGTTGCTGGCGACGAGCTTCCATCGGGCGAGTGGCGTGGCGCCCATCCGCTTGAGGATGCCCTTCTCGCGCTGCTGGACGAGCGGGACGGCCGCGAACACGCCGAGCTGCATTAGGGCCATGGCCAGGATGCTGGGCACGAGATAGGCAACGGTGCTGATGTTAGTCGACGCCAGGCTGAGCTGACTGATCCCGAGGACCGCCGAACCGCCGGCCAGGCCCAGGTTGAAGCCATTGGCGATCTGCGTGGCGGCGCCCTGAACGACCTGGGTCGTCTGCGTCTTGCTGGGATCCGTATAGAGCTGGAGCGCCATCGGCTGCTTGGTGGCGATCGCGGCGGCGAGGCCCTTGGGGACGACGATGACGGCCGAGACGTCGCCGCGCTGCATGGCGGCCTTCTCGTCCTCGAGCGAGCCCGTCTGCACCGTAAGGATCGGGATCGACGTGAATTGCGTCTTGATCTGCGTGGAGACGGCCGAGCCGCCGTCCTGGTCGACGAAGCCGACAGACACCTTCGAGTCTCCGCTCCCTGAGAAGAGCACGCCGAAGAGCAGGACGAACATGATCGGGAAGAAGAAGGTCCAGAAGAGCGCCGCCCGGTCGCGGACGAGGCCCTTCATGTTCGCGACGGTCAGCCGCAGGAGTGTTTCCATCGTGCGCTCCTAATCCCGCAGCGCTCGACCGGTCAGGTCGAGGAAGACGTCTTCGAGGGTGGCCTGGCGGATCCCGAGATTGCGCGGCTCGGACGCCACGCTGTCGGCCAGGGCGAGCAGCTCGCCGATCGTACCGGCCACGTTCATCGAGTAGAGCACGGTCTGGCCCTCCTCCTGCGAGGCGCGGGTCACGCCGCTGAGCCTGGCCAGCTTCTCGGACACTAGCTTGGGCGAGGTGTCGAAGAAGACGGCCCGCTCCTTGAAGCGGCGTCCGATCAGCTCGGGCACGGTGCCCATCTCGAGGATGTGGCCGTGGTCCATGATCGCGACGCGGTCGCAGAGCTCGGCGGCTTCTTCCATGTAGTGAGTCGTCAGCATCACCGACTTGCCGCGGGCCTGGAGCCCCTTCACGAGGTCCCACAGCGACCGACGTGCCTGGGGGTCGAGGCCGGTCGTCGGCTCGTCGAGGAAGATCAGCTCGGGATCGTTTACGAGCGCCAGCGCGATCGAGAGCCGTTGCTGCTGGCCGCCCGAGAGATCCATCGATCGCGCCCCGGCCCGCTCGCCGAGATCCACGGCATCGATCAATTGCTTCGTCGGCAGGTGGTGATTGAAGAAGCTGCCGAAAAGATCCAGTAGCTCGCTGACAGTCAGCCTGGGATAGAGCGAGACCGACTGGAGTTGCACGCCGATGCGCTGCTTGATCGAAGGGGCGTGGCGCGTCACGTCCAGGCCGAAGACCTCGACCTTGCCCGAATCGGGCTCGCGCAATCCCTCGAGCGTCTCGATCGTGGTCGTCTTGCCGGCCCCGTTCGGGCCGAGCATGCCGAAGACCTCGCCCTTCCCGACCTCGAAGGTCACTCCGTCCACGGCTTTGACGTCGCCGTAGCATTTCCGTAGGTCGGAGACGCGGATGACAGGTTCGCCGCTCTGTGTCATCTGACTCCCTGGCTGTGAGTGCACTTCCGTCGCGCCTGTGTTCGCGAAGCTCGGGTTGAGTCTAGCCAGGGTAGCGCCGGCCGATCGTCCGTCCCGCGGATGACGCGCCACCCATTCGGTCGAACGATTTCGAGCCGCTCGCCTCAGCCCAGCAGCATGTCGGCCGACTTCGGCCCGGTCACGGCGAACCCGAGCGACCCGTAGAGGCGGATCGCCGCGTCGTTGTCGGCGTGGACGCTCAGATAGACGAGGCCGACCCCGGCAGCGATCGAGTCCTGCGCCAGCGACAGCGTGACCATCGAACCAAAGCCTCGACCCCGCCAGGCCGACCGGGTGCCTATCGACGAAAGGTAGCTCGCGCCGTCGAACGTATACCGGCTCCCGACCGCGACGGGCTCGCCGCCGATCGTGACCACGTTGGCGTGGAAGTTCGGGGTGCCGAGGGTCAGTGCGATCTCCCTGACCAGGTTCGTGTGGCGAGACCCGGGAATGCCGAACGCCTCGCCGACAACCAGGGCGAGGGCCTCGGCCTGGGGCTGCAGATCGGCTTGAGCCGGCTGATTCCAGCGCTCGATGGTGTACTCACCCGCGATGCGCTGCCGAACGGGCTCGAAAGGGCTCCGGACCAAGACGAGGTCGAACCCGCCGCCCTGGTCGGCGAAGCCGTCGGCTTTGAGACGACCGACGATATCGGGCGGCGTGCTCAGGCCCGGCACGACCCACAGGCACGGACGCCGTTCGACCGCCGAGAACAACTCCTTCGCCAGGCCGAGACGGGCGTCGAAGGCCGCGCGGTCGGAAGGCCAGCGCACGGCGGCCAGCCTATTGAAGAACGGGTCGGTATCGACCGCCGAGAACAGCATCACCGAGTCGCCGAGGTCCCGCCACGCCCTGCCCGGGACGGTCATTGCCCGCAATCGATGAATCTCGAGGAAGCGCAGCGTCTCGGACTCCAGGCCCAGCCACGGGGCGGAAGGGTCCAGCAGCGGCATCCGATCACCTTAGGGGATCAACTGTGGCGCCGCCACCTATCGAGCGTCGGGGGCGTGGTCCGCTCCAGACGTGCGCGTGCGAGGCGTGTCAGCGGGCGGCTGGACGGCAGGTACCAGACTTTGATCGAGCCCAGGCCCCCGAGCATGACCAGCGGGAAGACCAGCCCCACTACGACTCCTAAGGCTGTCGAGCTGGCGTCCGCGCCGAACGCTCCCGCCTGGGCCGAAGCGCTGGTGATTCCGGCCACCAGGTAAGCCACCGTCACCGCGACGCCTACGAGCCAGCCGGTCTTGATCCGCACAGCGAGGGCTGCGGCCGTTAGCAGGGAGAGGGCGCCCCACGTCGCCGGCCAGAACGGGGAGTAGGAAGCCAGCGATTCCGCAGCGACCGGCGAGAACGACTGCGACCCGCCGCTCGCCATCGACAACGCCTCCAGCAAGCTGAGCGCGCCGCGACAGACGAACGCAATGACGATGAGCCACTTGAGGGCGGCGCGCCACATGGCGACGGCGGCACCGGCCCCCTCCCCGGCGGCCCGCCCGAGTTCCGCGCCGGCCTTCTCGGGAGAAAGGGTCACGCCAAGAGCCTACCCCTTTGTGCGCTCGCACGAGTTGTGTTCTCGCCACGATCTCGGAGCCGTCGGATGCAACGGACGATGAATCCGGTGCGGGCGGGCAAACGCGAGCGGTTACCATCGTGGCGCCCGGGTCGTAGAGCCGGGTCGGCGCGAGTGTTCAGCCGGGCTTCGTCACGCCCGTGCCCGCAGTGACCCGTGAGAACCGCCAGCCGACAGGAGTGAGATGCCCTCGCTTGGACGCCGAGTAGGTCTCGGTCTAGCAGGCCGAGGCGAAGTCTCCGACGCGGTCGATTGGGCGAGACTTGCGCGCGACAGCGGTCTCGACTCGATTTGGATCCACGACTCGATGTACGAGCGCGACGCCGTCACCTACGGATCGGCCATCGCGAGCGCGCTCGGCGAAGACGGGACGAGCCCGTTCCGGGTGGCCCTTGGCTCGGTCAACCCGTACACGCGACATCCCATCGTCCTTGCGATGACGGGCTCCGCTCTCGATGAGATGCTTCCCGAGCGCATCGTCATGGGGATCGGCAGCGGCCTGCCTCTGCGCCTCGCGCAATTAGGCATCCCCTACTCCCTGCCGGAGGCTTTGGATCGGGTCAGCGCGACGCTCGATCAGCTCAGAGCACTATGGGCGGGAGAGCGGCTGCCCTCGGCTACACCGGGGCTGCCGGAGATCCAGCCGATGTTCCCGCCAGTCCATCGCATTCCGCTGTTCATCGCCGCCTACCGCAAGGAATTCGTGGAGCTGGCCGGCCGCAAGGCCGACGGCTATCTCGCCCGGCCTTGCGAATCGATCCCGTCGCTGGCTGGCATACTCGAGCGCCTGCGCGCCACTGCCACCGACGCCGGCCGCGACCCGCGCGACATCGAAACGGCCGGCTACCTGCTCACGCTCGTCGACAAGACGCGACGCGAGGCCCTGAACCGGGCGAAGCGCGAGCCGTTCGTGATCTACATGATGTCGATCCTCGGGAACGTGGCGCTGCACCGCGCCGGCTTCGAACCAGAGCTCCGCGACCGGATCGCGGCCGCCTGGCGAGCCGACGAGCTACATGAGGCCGGCAAGCTAGTCCCGGACGACCTGCTCGACGCCTTCATGCTTTGCGGCACGCGCGAGGACGTGGCCGAGAAGGCCCTCGCGTTTCACCTGAATGCGGGCCTCGAGATGCCGCTTCTCCAGCCCGTGCTGCAAGAGGATCGCCACGTCCGTGAGATCGTCGAGGCTGCCAGGCTCTACGCTTCTCTCCCTGACTCAGCCTCCGCCGATAGTGAGAGGCTCCCGCTGGCGGCGGCCGTCGCTACCGGTCCGAGCCTGCCCGTCGGGGCTTCGCCGCTCGGCCGTCACGAGCTCGAGGGCGACCACCGGCTCGGACCGATCGAACGCGTGCGTCGCCGGGCGGCGGCCGCGTGGGAGATCGTGCGGCCGTTCGCCTACACGGTCACGGTCATTCCGGTGCTTGCCGGTGGCTCCCTGGCGGCCGTCGACGGGCACTTCTCGTGGGCCCCGTTCCTGGCCGCTCTCGCCGCCGCGATGCTCATCCAGTCCGGCACCAACGTCATCAACGAGGTCTACGACGTCCGCAAGGGGATCGATACGATCACTTCGCCGCGCGCCAGCCAGGCTGTGCTCAAGGGAAGATTCACCGAGAGTGGCGCCCACGCCTTCTCGATCGCGCTCTTCCTGGTGGGAACGGCCATCGGCGTCTATCTGGTCTATCTGCGCGGGCCGGCGATGCTCGCGCTCGGAATCTTCGGCCTGGTGGGCGGCTACACCTACACGGCGCCGCCGTTCCAGTACAAATTCAAGGGTCTCGGCGTACCGATGATCTTCGCTCTGATGGGGCCACTGACGGTCGTCGGCTCGTACTTCGCGGTCAGCGGAACGTGGGACTGGCACGCCCTCGTGCTTTCGGCGCCGGTAGGGTTGCTCGTGGCCGCGATCGTCCACGGCAACGACTGGCGCGACATCGGCGACGACACGCGAGCCGGTATCGTCACTTTGTCGAGCAAGATCGGGCGGCGTTGGGCGCACTACTCGTATCTGGGGCTTGTGCTCGGCGCTTATGCAACGGTGGGCCTGGCCGTCGCGGTGCGCTGGCTTCCGCCGACGACCGGTCTGGTCATGCTCTCGGTGCCGTATCTGGCGCAGGTCGTACAGTCGGCCGAGCTGGGCGCCAACGGCCAGGCTCGCGCGATCGCGAAGATCGACCTCGAAACCGCCCACCTCCACCTCGCCTTCGGCCTGCTGCTGGTCGCGGGTCTCTTGCTCTCCGGCGGGGTGACGGCGTGACGGCGCGGCGGGCGACCGCTCGGTCACGATTGGGGGACGTGGGCGCCGCCATCGGCCTGGTCGCGGCCGTGCCCGCCTTTGCCGCCACTTTCCGAGGACCGCGCGATCGCTTCTGGAGCCGCATGACAGCTACGGGGCTCGGGCTCGGCACGCTGGCGGTCACCGCGAATCCTTCGCTGCTGCGGACCCGGATCGGCCGGCGCGACATTGCCGTCGGCCTCGGTTCGGCGGCGGTTCTGTACGGAGCGTTCAAGCTCGGCGACCGCTTTGCCCGGCGCTACGTCCCGGGAGGCGACCGCCAGATCCGCCAGATCTACGGCCTGCGGGAGCTCAGGCCGCGAGAGGAGACGGCACTGCGGCTCGTGACGGTCATCGGCCCAGCCGAGGAGCTCTTCTGGCGCGGGCTCGTCCAGGAGGCGCTGATGCGCCGCTACGGGCGCTGGCGCGGTGCCGCAATGGCCGCGATCGTGTACTCGTCGGTCCACGCCACGACGGGCAACTTCACGCTGATGGGAGCCGCGGGCGTGGCGGGCGCGCACTGGTGCGTCTTGTACGCCGCCGGCGTCCCGATGGGCGCTCTCATCGTCAGCCACTGCGCCTGGGACGTGTGGGTCTTCCTCGTTCAGCCCACCGGCGAGGTGACGCCGCTCGCCGGCGGCTGATGTCTCGGACGATCCCCTCGCCGAGTCAGCTTGGGTCACACGGCCCCATGGCCGACGACGACCGCTACCGCAACCGCCGCACCGGCCCCACGGCTGACGACGACCGTTACCGCCGCACCGGCCCACGACCGACCGCTACCGCAACCGCCGCACCGGCCCCACGGCTGACGACGACCGTTACCGCCGCACCGGCCCCGCGGCTGACCGCGTCGTTCCTGCCCGGATCGAGATACAGAACCGACAAACCAGGGCCCGTAGAGCGGTGCGATGCCCACGTGGTGGGCACAAACGACAATGCGGGCCCCGAGCGGTCGGATTGTCGGTCGTTTCTGCCCGATTCCTAAGGCAACATCGACCAAACGCGGGCGCTCGAGTCAGAAGTGATGTTGGATCCGAGCAGGATCGACCACTCGGCCGGCACAATCGATGCCGAGCAGTCGCATTTGCCCACCAGGTGGGCAGAAGGCCGGCTCCGCCGAGAAACACGGGCGACAGTGGAGCTCTGAGGCGTCCGCCCGACGGTTCAGGCCAAGGCGACGACGAGCACCGCCGCGAGCGCACCTGAGGGTTCGTAAGCGAGGAGCGCAGAAGCCAACGCCGGCATGGGCCGGCTGGCGGGCAAGCGACTAGTTGCTCCAGCGCTCCAGGGCGCGGGCCCACTTCTCCGCCGTCTTGGCTGCCCGCATCCGCTGTCGGTGCACCCGCTGGCGCTCGAGCTGGTCGCGGACGGGGAGAAGGATGCTCAGCCAGCCGGACAGGCGCTGAGGCGAGAGTTCGTGGAACGCAAGGACTTCGCCCACAACGCCGCCGTCAAGCCGGCGCCAGACCAGACGCCATGCGCCCGAATCCCCGGCCTCCATCGCGGCCTGGGTCGCGGAGCCTCCCAGCGTCCCGCCGACGGTGAGGAACCGAGGCCACAGCGAGACGATGTCGGGCATCTCCAGGGCATCGATGAGCCGGGTCACGATCCACCACATGCCTTCGGACCCCAGCCGCACTCGGCCCGTTGCCAGTGCCGAGAGGTGGCCATCGCCCTGCTCGTCCATCTCGAGGACCAGGCCGGCCGGAGAGCTCGGCAGCGAAAACGCCACGGGCTGGACGGGGCGGACGGAGATCCTAGGATCGTCCGGGAAGGCCAGCGCCGCCCCGGGCGACACGCCGATGACTTCCGGTCTCTGGCCCCGCTCGGTGGCGCCGTCGATGAGCCCGCGAACCACCGAGGCAACGTCATCGTCCGACAGCGGGGGGTCGTTCGACTGCCCCAGGCTGAGATCGAGCTCGAACAGCCGGATCTGCCGATCGTCGTCGGCCGGTCGCGACACGACCCGTACGGTCCTCCCGTCGACGTTGACCTCGAGCAGGTCTTCGCCCGCCATTTTCATCGTCTCCACGATGTCTCCCCTAGCTTGTACAGCTCGGCACCCCCAGCCGGAGCCACTGGCGCTGCAGCCCGGCCGCGCTTAGCCTACCTCGTTTCAAGGCGCGGGTGGGACTTTTGGCGCAAATGAGTAGTACTTTGGGCAGCCAGGGTGCCAGAGGCAGCAAGGGGCGGGACGGCCGGGCCGCCGGCATGCGCCTCGTCGGGCATATACTCGGGCAACCCCGCACGTCGCCTTCGTATGGCGATCCGTCGCTTCTGAGGAGCCCGCGTCATGGATCCGACCGCCAAGGAACGAGTAGTCCCCGACACCGCCGCCGGCTTGCCGACGGGCGTTCCGGGAGGCGGCAGTGGGACCGCGGAATCGAGCGCGCTCGTCGCAAAGGGCGATTTCGCCGCCCTCTCCAAGCCTCACCTCTCGCCCATCCTGGGTCGCTACTTCGAGCGGAGCTGGAGCCACGGTGAGGGGCACGTGCTGTACGACACGGCCGGACGGGGCTTCCTCGACTTCGCCTGCGGGATCGCCACGACTTCGCTCGGGCACCACCATCCTGCGGTCACCGCGGCCATCAAGGATCAGGCCGACAAGCTGCTCCACATCTGCAACGCGCTCGGCTACCTCGAACCCGTTGGCCAGCTCTCCGCCATGCTTGCCGACGCTTGTCCCGATCCGCTCGATACGGTCTTCTTCTGCAACTCCGGCGCGGAGGCCATCGAGGCCGCGCTGAAGCTCGCCCGACGCGTCACCGGCCGGCCCGGCATCATCGCCTTCCGAGGAGCCTTCCACGGCCGAACGTTCGGTGCGGCATCCGTCACCAGCTCGAGCATCAACTACCGGCTCGGTTACGAGCCGATGCTGCCGTCCGTGTACCTCACGCCGTTCCCTAACGTCTATCGCTACTTCGGCGACGACGAAGAAGCGGCAACTTCGGGCGCGATGGCCGCGCTCCACACGCTTCTCGGGCACGAGATCCCGCCATCCGCGGTGGCGGCGATCCTCATCGAGCCTATCCAGGGCGAGGGCGGATTCAACCCCGCGCCCGCGTCGTTCCTCCGCCATCTGCGCGCCCTGTGCGACGAGCACGGCATCCTGCTGATCGCCGACGAGGTGCAGACGGGCATCGCGCGGACCGGACGCATGTGGGCCTTCGAAGATGCCGGCATCGTTCCGGACGTGGTCTGTGTGGCCAAGGCACTCGCCAACGGCTTGCCCCTCGGGGCGATCGTCAGCCGGCGGGAGCTCCAAGAGGCCTGGGGCGTCGGCGCCCATGGCACCACGTTCGGAGGCAATCCCGTGTCATGCGCGGCGGGTGTTGCCGTGATGCGAACCATCGCGGAGCAAGGGCTCGTGGCCAACGCCGCGGCCCGAGGCGAAGAGCTGCTGGCCGGCCTGCGGGCCATCATGGCGGAAGACCCGCGCATCGGCGACGTCCGCGGCCGGGGACTGATGGTCGGGGTCGAACTCGTGAAGGACGCGGCCACCCGAGACCCAGATGGCGATACCTGCGAGGCCCTTCTCCAGCGCTGCGCCGATCTGGGCCTGCTGGTGCTCAATTGCGGCACGCACCACAACGTCGTCCGCTTCTTGCCCCCGATCGACGTCACTTCCGAGGAAATCGCGAGCGGCCTCGGGATCTTCCGTTCCGCCCTTGGCAGCCTGCCGCAGAACTAGCGGTCACGGCGAGCCCGCCGTGCGATCCGCGCCATCGGGCCCCAGGAATCGGTAACGCCTGCGGCAATCGCCGCAGGCGTCGACCGAGTTCGAGTGGTGGCAGCCCGGCAATCAGGCGACTCGAGCGCGATGCCGGTATGGCTTCGGCTGAGACTCAGCGGCTCCGGTCCAGGAAGCTCATCACGTCTTCGAGGCGGAAGCGGCGGTCGCCACGCTTGCAGACGCGATAGAACGGCAGCTCCCCGCGATCCCCCAACCGCTTCACCGTGTTGACGTGGAGATGCAGCATCCCGGCGACTTCACTCGCGGTGAGCATGGGCCCTAGATCGTTGACAGCCATGGCAGCCATGGGTTCCCTCTATGTCGAAATCTAGCCGGTCTCACAGACCCTGAGCGAGTCACGCCACCGACCGGCCTAATGCGTTCAGAACCGTACAGACTGCACCCAACCCCAACAAGCCGTACTTTTGAATACAGCCACCGGTACCACCCAACGACCCCCAACCGGTAAGGGGTCCCGCTCCCGAATCGGGCCCAGTCAGAGTTGGCTCAGCTCTGGGAAGGTGTCGGGCTGGCGCTCGCAGAGGCACTCGGGGAAGCAGATCCGCTGGCTGCGGAGGATGGGGATCCGCTCGCCGCGCCGGAAGCGCTAGCTGAGGCCGAGCCACTCGCCGAGGCCGAACCGCTCGGCGCGGCCGACCCGGACCCAGACGGAGCCACGCTCTGGCTGGCACCCGAGGCACCCAATGACGCCGTGGGCTGATCGGTTGCCCTCAGACCGAGGGAGATCCTTACGATGCTGACTTCCGACGCGAAAGTCTGGCTGTCCGTGACAAGGGTCTGGGAAACCGCGGAGAGGTCGCTCGAACTCGCGGCGCCGGCGGCCTGCGTCAACGTCTGGATGTATTTCGACGTGTCGTCGAGCAATGACTGGACCTGCGCGGTAGCGGGAGCCCAATTGCTCGCGGGCCCGATATCGCTCATCCAGCCCTGGGTCGCCGTCTTGAGCGAGCCGTAGTCGAGTACCGTCTGATTGAAGTCACTGAAGTCGTTGCTCAGCGCGTCCAGTGCCTTCGTCTGCTGCGGCTCCCACTTGCTCTGAATGTTCTGCCAGCGCTGTCCCAGAGTTACGTCCGGATTGATCTGCTTGTACACGAAGACGCCGCCCAGCAGCACCAGGAAGACCAGCACGAACGGGATGTAGACCCGCATATATGCGTAGAACGAACGCAGCATCGGGCTTCGCTGGGCCCGGTACAGGATCCCTCGATGCGGCGCCTCGTATTCCGGCTCCTCGTTCGAGGCGTCGGTCTGGTCGACGAGCTGATCGGGTTTCACCCCGCGACGCTGGGCGTCGAGTCGCTGGCGCGTGGATGATCGACGGTTGCCGGTCGGCGTAGCGCGGCCACGGCGTGTCTGTGGCGACAATGGGAACCTCCTGACAGATTGCCTCGGCCCGAAGGCCCGCCGACCCGCGACGGAGAGGCGTCGCGAAGTCTATCGCGAACAGTGGGGCCGCGGGACGCAACGGCCGAAGGTCAATTGCGTCCCAATCCGCAAACCGTACCGAATCGCAACCTAACCCAACTTGACCGGGAGTACCTTCTCGGAAGAGACTCGGGTTTCCGCAACGGGTTGAGGGCTCCTGCGCACGGAGCAGGAACCTCTGTCGGCGTCTCGCCAGGGTGCATCAGGATGGAACGGAACTTGGGGCAGACCGGCGCTCCCCGGGCCCAGGGTCTGTATGACCCAGCCCTGGAGCACGACGCGTGCGGATTCGGTTTCGTGGTCGACATCGCCGGCCGCCCTTCTCACCGCACGGTTCGTGACGCTCTGACCGTCCTGGTCAACCTGGAGCATCGCGGCGCCACGGGCTCCGAGACGAACACCGGCGACGGCGCCGGCCTGACGATCCAGATCCCCCACCGCTTCCTGGCCGACGTCGCGGAGAAGTCCGGAGTTCGGCTGCGCGGCAAGGGCGGCTATGGCGTCGGCATGGTCTTCCTGCCCCAGGACAGGACCGGCCGCGTCGAGTGTTTCCGCCTATTCGAGCAGGTCGTCGCCGACGAGGGCTTGCGGTTCCTCGGCTGGCGCGACGTTCCGACCGACAACTCGAGCCTGGGCGCCAGCGCCAAGGCAGCCCAGCCGCTCATCCGTCAGGTCTTCATCGACCGGCCCGAACGCCTCGTCGAAGACCTTGCTTTCGAGCGCAAGCTGTACGTCGTCCGCCGGCTCGTCGAGAAGGCCATCTCCCGCTCGGCCATTCCGAGCCGCGGCGACTTCTACATCCCTTCGCTGAGTTGCCGCACCATCGTCTACAAGGGCATGCTCAACGCCTCGCAGCTGCAGGTCTTCTACCCGGACCTCGCCGACGAGCGCGTCGAGAGCGCCATCGCGATGGTGCACTCGCGCTTCTCGACGAATACGTTCCCGTCGTGGCCGCGAGCTCATCCGTACCGCTACCTCTCCCACAACGGCGAGATCAACACGCTGCGCGGCAACGTCAACTGGATGCGTGCCCGCCAGGCGCTGTTCTCCTCGAATCTCTTCGGCGACGAACTGACGAAGGCGCTGCCCGTCATCGACGCCGAAGGCTCCGACTCGGCCATCTTCGACAACGTCCTGGAACTGCTGTACCTGTCCGGCCGGTCCCTGGCCCACGCCCTGATGATGATGGTGCCCGAGCCCTGGCAGCACCACGAGTCGATGGCCCCGGAGAAGCGCGCCTTCTACGAGTTCCATTCGTGCCTGATGGAGCCCTGGGACGGCCCCGCTTCGATCGCCTTTACGGACGGAATCCGCGTCGGCGCCACGCTGGACCGCAACGGCCTCCGCCCCGCTCGCTACTACGTCACCGCCGACGGGCGCGTCATCATGGCCTCTGAGGCGGGCGTGCTCGACATTCCGCCCGACCAGATCGTGGCCAAGGGGCGGCTCCAGCCCGGCCGCATGTTCCTCGTCGACACGGCGGAGCAGCGCATCGTCTCGGACGAGGACCTGAAGCGGCGGATCACGACCGAGCACCCGTACACCGATTGGGTCCGCGACTGGCTGGTCAAGCTGACCGAGCTGCCGCCCCCGCCGCGCGTGATCGAGCCCGACCACGAAACGGTCCTACGCCGCCAGGAAGTGTTCGGCTACACGGCCGAGGACGTGCGCCTGGTCATCAACTCCATGGCCACCACCGGCACGGACTCCATCGGGGCGATGGGCAACGACCAGGCCCTCGCCGTGCTCTCCGAGCGGCCGCAGCTGCTGTTCTCGTACTTCAAGCAGCTGTTCGCCCAGGTGACGAACCCGCCGATCGACGCCATCCGCGAGGAGATCATCACCGCCACGGAGATGGCGATTGGACCCGAGGGCAACCTCCTCGAGCCGGCGCCCAGTTCGGCCCATCAGCTCGAAATGCCGTCGCCGGTCCTCTCCAACGAGGAGCTGGAAAAGATCCGAAGCCTCGCGACGGGCGACCCGCACGGCTTCCGGACCATCACCCTGCCGATCCTGTTCCGGGTCGCCGACGGCGGCGCCGGCTTACGCAAGGCCATCGAACAGGTCCGCGAGCGTGCCAGCGAGGCGATCGACGAGGGCCACAACATCATCATCCTGTCGGACCGCGGCCATAACGAAACCGAGGCGCCGATACCCGCGCTGCTCGCGGTCTCGGCCGTCCATCACCACCTGGTTCGGGTGGGCACGCGCACGCAGGTCGGCCTGGTGCTCGAGTCCGGCGAGCCGCGCGAAGTCCATCATTTCGCCCTGCTCATCGGCTACGGCGCCAGTGCGGTGAACCCATACCTCGCCTTCGAGACCGTTCACGATCAGGTCCGTCTGGGCATGATCGCCGGGTCCGCGGAGCTAGCCGAGAAGAAGTACCGCAAGGCAATAGCCAAGGGCATCGTCAAGGTCATCTCGAAGATGGGCATCAGCACCGTCCAGAGCTACCACGGCGCCCAGATCTTCGAAGCCCTGGGTCTCAGCCAGGACTTCGTCGACGAGTACTTCACCTCGACTCCGACTCGGATCGGCGGCATCGGCATCGACGTCGTCGCCCGCGAAGTGAGGATGCGCCAGGATCGCGCCTATCCGCCCAAGCGGCCGATCTACCACAAGCAGCTCGGCGTCGGCGGCAACATCCAGTGGCGCTCCGACGGGGAGCGGCACCTGTTCAACCCGCTTTCCATAGCCCAGCTACAGCACGCGACACGAAGCGGCGACTATGCCGCGTTCAAGGAGTACTCGCGGCTCATCGACGATCAGTCCGAAGGCCTGTGCACGCTGCGCGGCCTGATGGAGTTCAAGTCGAACCACCGCCACCCGCTGGAGCTCGACGAGGTCGAGCCGGTCGAATCGATCGTCAAGCGCTTCAAGACGGGCGCGATGAGCTACGGCTCTATTTCAAAGGAGACGCACGAGGCTCTCGCCATCGCCATGAACCGGCTCGGCGCCAAGTCGAACACCGGCGAAGGCGGCGAGGATCCGGCCCGCTTCGAGATGCTCCCCAACGGCGACTCGCTCAAGAGCGCCATCAAGCAGGTCGCCTCGGGCCGCTTCGGCGTCACGAGCGAGTACCTGGTGAGCGCTCGCGAGATCCAGATCAAGATGGCCCAGGGCGCCAAGCCCGGTGAGGGCGGCCAGCTGCCCGGTCACAAGGTCTATCCATGGATCGCCAAGGTCCGCCACTCCACCCCCGGCGTGGGCCTGATCTCACCGCCACCGCACCACGACATCTACTCGATCGAAGACCTGGCCGAGCTGATCCACGACCTCAAGAACGCCAACGCGGATGCTCGCATCTCGGTGAAGCTGGTTTCCGAGGTCGGCGTCGGGACGATCGCCGCCGGCGTGGCCAAGGCCCATGCCGACGTGATCCTGATAAGCGGCCACGACGGTGGGACCGGCGCCTCGCCGCTGTCGTCGATCAAGCACGCCGGCCTGCCCTGGGAGCTCGGCATCGCCGAGACGAACCAGACGCTGCTGCTCAACGACCTGCGCTCCCGCGTGGCGATCGAAGTGGACGGCCAGATGAAGACCGGGCGCGACGTCGTCATCGGGGCGCTGCTCGGGGCCGAGGAATTCGGCTTCTCGACAGCGCCGCTCGTGACCCTCGGCTGCGTGATGATGCGCGTCTGCGACAAGAACACCTGCCCGGTCGGCATTGCCACACAGGACCCGGTCCTTCGCGCGCGGTTCAGCGGCGACCCGCAGTATGTGGTCAACTTCATGACCTTCGTGGCTCGGGAAGTTCGCGAGTACATGGCCCAGCTCGGGTTCCGGACCTTCGACGAGATGGTCGGCCACTCCGAGCGGATCGAGATGAGGCGGGCCATCGATCACTGGAAGGCGCACAACCTCGACTTCAGCCGCATCCTCTTCCAGCCGCAGATCCCCAAGACCACGCTGCGGACGTGCCAGATCGGCCAGCAGCACAACCTCGAGCGCTCGCTCGACACGACCACCCTTATCCCGCTGTGCATGCCGGCCCTCGAAGAGGGCCTGCACGTCCAGGCCGACATGCCGATACGCAACGTCAATCGCGTCGTGGGCACGAGCCTCGGCTCCGAGGTCACCCGCCGCTACGGCGCCAAGGGTCTTCCAGAAGACACGATCGACCTGCACTTCCGCGGCTCGGCCGGCCAGAGCTTCGGGGCGTTCATCCCGAATGGCATGACCCTGACGCTCGAAGGCGACGCCAACGACTACCTCGGCAAGGGCCTGTCCGGCGGCAAGATCGTTCTCATGCCCGATCGAGAGTCGAAGTTCGTGGCCGAGGACAACATCATCACCGGCAACGTGGCCCTGTACGGGGCCACCTCCGGCGAGGTCTACATCCGCGGCATCGCCGGGGAGCGCTTCGCCGTCCGCAACTCCGGCGCGACCGCGGTGGTCGAGGGCGTCGGCGACCACGGCTGCGAGTACATGACCGGCGGCCGCGTCGTGATCATCGGCAAGACGGGACGCAACTTCGCGGCCGGCATGTCGGGCGGCGTGGCCTACATCCTCGACGAGAGCGGTGAGGGCGGAGCGGCCGGCGGCGGCTTCGAGCGCGTCTGCAACAAGGAGATGGTCCAGCTGTTCCCGCTCTCGGACCCGGTCGAGGCGGCCGAGATCCATCGTCTCCTCGAGCGCCACGTGGCGTATACGTGCAGCTCCCGAGCCCAGGCGCTCCTCGACGACTGGCCGACGACTGCGAGCCGGTTCATCCGCGTCGTCCCCAACGACTACCGGCGGGTCATCGATGCTCAAGCCAAGATGCGCGAGCGCGGTCTCTCCCAGGAAGAGGCCGAGATGGCTGCATTTGAGGAAAACGTCCTGGACGCGCGCCGAGTGGCAGGGAACTGACGATGGGCAAGCCGACCGGCTTCATGGAGTTCAAGCGCGAGCCCGCCCACGTGCGGCCGCCGCTCGAGCGGGTCAAGGACTGGAGCGAAACGCATCCGTCCTACGAGGAGAAGACGCTTCGCGACCAGGGCGCCCGGTGTATGGATTGCGGGATTCCCTACTGCCACACGGGCGAGCTCGTCAACGGCATGGCCATGGGCTGCCCGATCCACAACCTGATCCCCGAGTGGAACGATCTCGTCTACCGCGGCCAGTGGCAAGAAGCGATCATCCGGCTCCACAAGACCAACGACTTCCCAGAGTTCACCGGTCGCGTCTGCCCGGCTCCCTGCGAAGGCTCGTGCACGCTCGGCATCAACCAGCCCGCGGTCACGATCAAGACCATCGAGAACGAGATCATCGAACGCGCCTTTGCGGAAGGCTGGGTCGTCCCCGAGCCGCCGCTGGCGCGGACCGGCATGAAGGTTGCGGTAGTCGGCAGCGGCCCGGCCGGGCTCGCCGCCGCGGCGCAGCTCAACCGCGCCGGTCATCTCGTGACCGTGTATGAGCGCGACGACCGCATCGGCGGCCTGCTCATGTATGGCATCCCGAACATGAAGCTCGACAAGTCCATCGTCGAACGGCGGATCAAGCTGCTCGAGGCCGAGGGCGTCAACTTCGTCACCGGCACCACCATCGGCAAGGACGTTCCGGCGGAGACACTCTCCAAGGACTACGACGCGGCGGTTCTCGCGGTCGGCTCCACTATCCCGCGGGACCTGCGAGTCGAGGGCCGCGAGCTGGCCGGCGTCCACTTCGCCATGGACTTCCTCGTCGCGAACACGAAGGCTCTGCTCGGCGGGCCCGAGACTCCCATCTCCGCGGCCGGCAAGAACGTGATCGTGATCGGCGGCGGAGACACCGGGACCGACTGCGTCGGGACCGCCATCCGGCAGGGCGCCAAGAGCATCGTCCAGCTCGAGATCCTGGCCCGGCCGCCCGACACTCGCGATCCCGACAACCCATGGCCGCAGTGGCCCAAGATCTACAAGCTCGACTACGGTCAGGAAGAGGCCGCAGCGCTGTGGGGCGCGGATCCGCGCCGCTATCTGGTCAACACGCGGCGGCTGGTCGGCAACGACGCCGGTGCCGTGTCCGCGATCGAAACGGTCGAGATCGAGTGGGTCCACACGCCGGGCAACCGGCCCGAGATGCACGAGAAGCCGGGCACCGAGCAGACGATCCCCGCGGACCTGGTGCTGATCGCCATGGGCTTCGTCGGTCCGCAGCAAGACCTGCCCAACGCGCTCGGCTGCAAGCTCGACCACCGCGGCAACATCGTCCACGACGACGACTACATGACGACCGTTCCCGGCGTGTTCTCGGCGGGCGATTGCTCGCGCGGACAGTCGCTCGTGGTGTGGGCGATCCAGGAAGGCCGTCAGACCGCCCGAGCCGTCGACAGGTACCTCATGTACGGCGAGACGGTCCTGCCCGACTACTAGCGTCGAGCCGCTACGGAGCCGTCGGAGAGGCGGCCGACGTGCTTCCACCGGCCAGCGCGCCGAAATTAGTCGGCGGCCACAGACGAATCAACGCCCGGCCGATGACGCTCGACTTTGCGATCGGACCGAATATGCGCGAGTCCTCCGACTGCTCGCGATGGTCCCCCAGTACAAAGAGGAAGCCGTCAGGCACGACCCACTGGCTCAACGGTCCCGTCTTGGTCGTGGGTTGTCCTTCGAACACGTAGGACTCGTTGAGCTGTACGCCGTTCACCCAAACCGCGCCGTCCTTGAGCTGGACCGTGTCTCCCCCGACGCCGATCACACGCTTGATGAACGGAATCGGTTTGCCGTCCTCCAGGTACCCATCGGGCGGGTTGAAGATGATGATGTCGCCCGCCTTGTAGTCGCTGATGCGCGGGGTCAGCTTATCGACCAGGACCATCTGGCCGGGCTGCAGGGTGTTTTCCATCGACGGTTGCTGAATCTGGTACGGCTGCGCCACGAAGCTCTGCACGATCCAATAGATCAAGAACGTCAGCAGAAGCGTCTCGACGATCTCGAACAGGCAGCCGCGCCAGCGTTGGCTCATCTTGGGCAAGTCATCCCCTGGTGATCGGGCCGGGCACAGACGGTCTGCGTCGAACAATCTTGTTGGATGCCGCGGCCTCTCGCAATGCGACGTTTGAACGGTACCACCTAACCAGGACTTCCGATGAGCGTGCGCATCAGGAGGGACGCCGGCGACCGATGTCGTGTGGCGGAGGCTCGGCCGGCCCGCCCTCGGCTGGCGCGCCGGTTGCGCCGCATGGATGTGGCCAAGCCGTTGTATCGTCTCGGGGTGAGCACAATCGTGGAATTCAGGGGGACCTTCCGGCTGGTCGAGGCAGACTCCGACCGGCTGCGCCACCTCAGCAAAGGCACCTGGTACTGCCGCTGCGGGGAGCTTGCCACGGTCGAACGCGACGCCCCCGAGTGCGACATCTGCAGCGCGGGGAGCGACTGCGGGCTCGACTGCACGGTGAGCCGGCTCTCCTGCGCCAAGTGAGGCGCGACCACCTGACACACAGACGGCGCGACGGGGCAGAACCGCCGCGGCGCCCTCGTTGCGGATCGAAGTGGTTACGCCGTCTGCTTCACCAGCCATCCGGGCTGCGCCGGGACGACGCTGATCAGATAGTCCTTCGACGCCTCGATCAGCTTTCGCGGGCCGTCGAGTGGGGCCAGGAGCTTGCCGTGCCGCTTCTGGACGCGGCCGTTGATGATTACGGTGTCCACGTTCGAGATGTCGGCCGCGGTAACCACGACCGCCACAGGGTCGATGACCGGCGCGGTGTTGACCGCGTGGCCGTCGATGATGATGACGTCCGCCTTCTTGCCCGGAGTGAGCGAGCCCGTGCGGTCGGCCAGGCCGGCCACCGCGGCGCCGTCGATCGTGGCGAACCCGAGCACGTCGCGGGCCGTGAGGAGCTCGGTCGGATCGACATCCTCGTCCCAGGAGATCTGGTGGCGACGGGCTCGCTCAGAGGCCAGGACGGCCCGCATCTGTGAGAACAGATCGCCTGGGCCGGAGGTGACCACATCGATGCTTAGGCCTGGGCGTAGGCCATAAGACAGAGCCTTCACCGCCGGCACCCAGCCGTGGCCCATCTCGAGTTCGACCTGTGGAGAGACCGAAACCCTGCCACCGGAGTCCGCTACGTACTGCCACTCCTCATCGGTGAGGTGATTCGAGTGGACGTACGTCGTTCCCGCGTAGAGCAGGTCCATGTCATGGAGCTGTTTGACCATCTGCATCTTGCCGGCCATCCGATCGAAGCCCACGTGCACCGTTATCGGTGTCGCGAGATCGCGAGCCAGCTCCCAGTCGTGCTTGACGACCTCAGGAGTACAGAAGCCGGGGCCTCGAGTCGCCATCGCCATCGTCATGAGGCCCTGGTCGGATGAGAAGTACTGCTTGCGGATCCGGCGCGCATCTTCCGGCTGTATCAGCTTGCTGTTGAACCACCAATCCGCCATCGAAGTGTTCGGGAAGCCGTATGCATAGACCGCCCGGAGCCCTGCGTCCACGAGACCGCGGATGGCTTCGTCGCTGTGTTCGGGCGTGTTTGAGATATGCGACCAGTCGACCAGCGTCGTGATGCCCGCGTTGACGCACTCCAGCGCTCCCCACAGGTTGCCGGCGTAGACATCCTCGGGCCGGTACACGGGCGCGAACACATCGAGGATCCCGCCGAAGTACTCGCCCAGGGTGTGGTTGGGAGCGCTGCCACGGATCGGGGCCTGCCAGGTGTGGCGATGCGTATCGACGAATCCGGGCATGACGATGTCGCCCACGGCATCGATCACCTCGGCGTCCGCCGCGCTCAGGTTGCGGCCGACCGCCACGATCGAATCGCCCTCGATCAATACGTCGGCTCCGGGCTGATCGCCAAGGGCGGCGTCCATCGTCAGGACGAAGCCACCGCGTATCAGGATGCGTTCTGCCACTCGATGCTCCTTTGAGTGCACACGTTCTCTGTCGTGTCGTGTTGTCTGCCGGCCGAGTATGTTCGAGGAGGCCGGGCACTTCAACCGCGGTGCACAGGGTGGGAAAGTGCGTCTAGCGGGACTCGAACGGGTGGGCGGGACGATAGGCGCGACCGCCTTGACCTCCGTTCAGTGTCACTGCACACTCGCCCCGCCGAGCCTCGCTCGTGCCATCTCTTCGGGGCGTCCCCGGGGGGCCGAGCGGTCGGCGCAGGAGTCCGATGCACTTCGTCGGAAACGTTGACTGGTCGTTCGCCGATAAGCCTGCGCCGAAAACCGCGAACGCTTCAGGACTGTCCCGGATGGTCCTCGTCGGATCCAATACCGGCGCGACACACACCGAGGTGGCGGCCGGTTCGCTGGCTCCGGCGGGGTGGATTCGTCGTCACATCCACTCTTTCGAGGAAGCGCTGTACGTCCTCAAGGGCGACCTGCTGCTCGACATCGACGGGTACATTCATTGCCTGACAGCCGGCGACTACGCCTTGATGCCGGTCGGTGTCTGGCATGCCCTGGCCAACGCCTCCGGCGCGCCGGTCCACTGGTTGTCGGTCAACACGCCACAGCGCCTGCCCCTCGACGCCCCCAGGCGCGACACGTTCTATGGCGGCTCGGCGATCGAGCCGGACCCTCTGGACGCGATAGGTCGACCGCCCGACTTCAGCGACCCGTCTAGTCGCTATGTGGGTCACTACGAGGGCACGCCCCCGCAAGTCGAGGCGCCCAGCGTTACGTCTCCGACGCCGCCCGGCCCCCGGTCGGGATGGACGCGGCGATCCTCGCCTACGGCGGCATCTCGGTGAAGATGCTCGTCGACCGCAATTTCGGTGCGGACCTGCTGACCATCTCCACCGTCGACTATGAGGTCAGGGGGAGTGCGCAGGCCCACGACCACCCATTCGAGGAGACCTACTTCCTCCTCGATGGTGACATCGAGGAGGAACTGGACGGCTAGTCCTATCACCTACAGCCGGGAGACATCGTCTTTGCCGGCGTTGGGTCGGTTCATGCTTTCCGAAACGCGGGAACGCAGCGCGCACGCTGGCTCCAGACGCAAGCGCCGCAACCTCCGGTGCGTCGCGCGGAGCGATGGCTGGCCAGCTGGAAGCGCTTCGAAACGGCCGGCGAACGCTCGCCGAAGTAGGTCGATACGGCCGGGCGCACGCCCCAAGCCAGCCTGACGCACCGCGCCGCTCGCGACAGCTGAAGTTGGCGTCCCCGGTCGGACTCGAACCGACGACCTACCGCTTAGAAGGCGGCCGCTCTATCCGCTGAGCTACGGGGACGTTAGGCGGTTGCTCGCATTGAGCGTGAAAGGCCCGGCTTGACTGACTGGCGGCACGTCTCTACTGTTAGCACGTCGGACCACTGAGCAACTAACAATAGGGAGCGGACCATCATGCAGACCTCGACTCGGGCGCCCGATGCGCTCCTCAGTTTACGCGACAGTTTCGCGCTGCATCTAGCAGCGGACCGCTCGCCGAAGACCAGCCGGATCTACCTCCAGGCCCTCGATCACCTCATCGCCCACCTCGAAGCGAAGGGCATGCCAACCGGGACGCGGGCCGTGCGGCGTGAACACGTTGAGAGCTACTTCGCCCAACGGCGTGCCGAAGTTGCGCCGGCAACGCTCTCGATCGAGTTCCGAGCCCTCCAGCAGTTCTTCAAGTGGTGCGTCGAGGAAGACGAGATCGACCGCTCCCCGATGGAGAAGATGACGGCTCCCCGAGTCCCCGATAAGCCGGTGCCCCTAGTGCCGGTTGACGACTTCAAGAAGCTCCTCAAGACGGTAACCGGCCGCGAGATCGTGGACCGCCGCGATGCCGCGATCCTGCTCATGCTCTTCGACACCGGCATTCGACGGGGCGAGCTGGCAGGGCTCAAGCTCGCCGACGTGGAGCTCAAGGACCGTCTGGCGTATGTGACCGGCAAGGGCGGCCACACCCGAGCCGTCCGGTTCGGCACGAAGACCGCCATCGCGGTCGACCGCTACCTCCGACTCCGCAAGAGCCACCGCTACGCCGACTCTGAGGCACTGTGGATCGGCCAGGACGGCCCACTGACCGTCGGGGCCTTCGGCCAGATGATCGCCAAGCGGGCGGCCGCCGCCGGGCTGACCCGGATCCACGCCCACCAGTTCCGCCACGGCTTCGCCCATCAATGGCTGGCCGAAGGTGGCCAGGAAGGCGACTTGATGAGGTTGGCCGGTTGGAAGAGCCGTCAGATGCTCAACCGCTACGGCGCCTCTGCGGCCGACGAGCGGGCCCGTGCCGCCTATCGCAGCCCGGCGGACCGACTGTGAGCGGCAAAGATCCCGTCGGGAAGCGACCCCTCCGCCTACGGATGTATGACAAGGGCCGGTTTGACGCGCTGTTAAAGGAGGCGGCCTCTGATCTTAACGGAAAGGCCTTCAACCTCATTACCGTAAGGCCGGCGCGACTAGTCTGGTCTGATCCCACCTGGATGCAGGACGCCAAGTCAACGGCCGCGGAGGCAGTTTGCGACGCCTGCGGGAAGCTGCTCGCTCACCTAACGCGGCTGGTCAAGGACGTATCGTGGGAGGAAGGAGACGGCGAGCTCAAGGTCTATGCCTCTCAAGTGGTCGCGATCGGCGCGAGGGTGACGCTCGAACCCGGCTTCGTGAACGCTCGAACCCCCCATCCTTTGGGCGAGCGGCGCTGGCTGGTCCGCGGTCCGAATCCGGCACGACTCTCCCCTGTGCCGCGTTTGCCGGTAGTGGTCGCCTGCTCGTGCGGCCGAAACAACCTCCTCGAACTTCCCTTCCGAGGGGACGCCGCTTTTTGGGCACAGATGGACGATACGCAGGCTCGTGAGGCGGCCGAGGCGGAGTCCGCCGAGTCCAAGCGCGTCGAGGCTTTGGAGCACCAGGCTCGCTCGTCCGCTGAACTGCTCGCGCATACCCGCCAGCGCGTCGAGGCGATCAAGGCACGGCGGTCACCAGACAGCTAGCGAAGCGCCGTGCTATGTTCTAGTCGTCTAGAATCACGGGCAGATCGCCGCCGTTCGGGCGCCACCGATCCCGATACTCGACCCCCGGCAGGGAGGCCGAGGAAAGGGCACCCTCGGTGGCGTTTTCTCTTACTCCCGCACAACGTTCACTCCGCGCCCGCATCGCTCCTCACGCCCTGCACGCCCAAGGCGGAACCAACACGGCGGCCGCGACGACGGCGTTCCTCAGCCGCTTCGATAGGCAGGTCGACCCCGACGGCGTCCTGCCGCCCGGCGAGCGTGCCCGACGGGCTGACCATGCCCGCCGTGCCTACATGTCCTCCCTCGCGCTGAAGGCGTCGAGAGCCAAGACCCGGACACACGCCCCAGCCTCCGGAAGCCGCGACGGCCTCGGTGGCCAGCCATGAGTTTTCAACTCTGCCTGCGCTGCGGCCGACATGAGGTCGCCGGCTCCTACTGCACCTTCTGCCGGACTGCCGAGTACGACCTTGTTGACCATGGGCACGCTCACGACGCCGGCGCTGCCTGTCCGCTTGGCCCGTATCTCGACCCGCTCGACACCTCCAAGACACACATCCGCGATTACCTCGCGAAGCCGATAGCTGTCTGGCCGGAGGGGCTTCAGGTCCGGGCGCACCAGCGCACTCCCGGCTGCAGCGTGGAGTCCGACCCGCCGGTCCCATCGTGGGTGCGCCGCCGGCTCGCTGTGAACCCCCAGAGCACGATCGGAGGCGCAAGCCGAGCAACTTACCCAGCCCAGCCCGTGGAAGGCGCCTTACCCAGGTCTTCGCCACGTCTGGGACGGGGGCACGGCCATGAGCTGGTGTTACCTATCCGATACGGCCAACGAGGACCTGTGGAGCTTGTCGGACAGCGCCCACCGGCTCTACGTCGCCGGGCTGGTCGAGTGCAACCGCTCGCTGTCAGATGGCTACGTTCCCATCTCGCGCCTGCCGGCGCTGATGCCGGGCTACAAGCAGGAGATCTCGGACGAGCTGGTCCGCGCCGGCTACTGGCGCCTGACCGCGGACGGTTACCAGGTCGTCCACTACCTCCGGGATGATGGCGGTTGGCAGTACAGCCGGGAGGAGGTCGAAAAGCATCGGGCGGATGCCCGAAAGCGACAGGCCGCCCACCGCGGCCGATTGAACCTCAGACAGGCCAACCATGTTCGACCGTCACGCGTTACGTCACGCGTTGTGTCACTGGGGAATACCGATACCAATACCAATACCGATAGGTCGTCCCTGCGGGACTCCCTTAAGCCATCCGATCCGCCGAAAAGTGACTTCGGAGAAAGGGTTAGGGCTTGGAATGAGGCCCACCCTCACGACCCCGTGCCATTCCCCGGGGAGGGAACACGAGCATGAGGGCCAGGCCCGCTCCAACGATCCTGCACGCCAACCGTAGGAACGATCCGCGCTGGTGGGCTCTATCTCCCGAGGCCCGCGACTTCTACCTGTTCTCCGTCGGCTGGTGTGGAGCCCGCGGCAATGGCGGTCGCATCAGCAACGCCGACCTGCCCGAGCTCTAGGCCGCGTACCTCCTTACACGAGGGATGGCGGTATGACCGACACGATCTGCATCGCCCTGAGTCTGGGCGACACGCGTCGAGCGGCTGCACCACTTCACGACCTCATCCAGGGGATCTGCGACGGTCCCCAGAATGGCAATCGCAGGGAGGCCGAGTCGATGATGACGACGACCCTTACCGATGCCGGACGACTCGACTCGCCGTCCCGACCGGTGGGGAGGCATCGAAGGCCGAACGGCTCGCATACGTCCGCGCCTTCCCTTTTCACGCGCACGTACAACTCTGGCCGCTTTATATCCACCACGCCACAGCCTATGCAGGTCGCACGATGACCAAAGCCGCTCCCGCTCCCTGGCGTAACCGCATCGTCGGCACCGGAGACGAAGCGCCGACCAGCTCATGGCGAACCCGGCCAACTGGAGGGTCCACGGCGGACCGCAGCGTGACGCCCTGCGCGGCTCGCTCGCCGAGGTCGGCTGGGTGCAGCAGGTCATGGTCAATCGCCGGACCGGCTTCGTCGTCGACGGCCACGCCCGAGTCGAGGAAGCGCTGTCGCGTCACGAGCCGACCGTGCCGGTCCTCTACGTCGATCTCGACCCA
>Ga0209638_1000177_pt1 | contig 42646 bp, 36 predicted proteins | sample BarGraNGADG00211_FD_184490 | JGI IMG/M metagenome (GOLD analysis project Ga0209638, IMG submission 184490) | Arctic peat soil microbial communities from Barrow, Alaska - Barrow Graham LP Ref core NGADG0002-211 (SPAdes) (version 2) | ecosystem: Environmental > Terrestrial > Soil > Wetlands > Peat...
TGCAGGCGCTGAACAATCGTGCGCCACACCAGGGCACCTGCACCGATCACGTCGACGCGGCCCTTGTGAAGGAACCCCAGTGAAGCCCGCTCTGCACGGGTCATCACCAGCAGCGACGTGCATGCGTCGATGATCTGGGCCGCGGGCAGCTGGGAGAGGTGGATCTTCCCCGCGTCGTACGTCGTCAGGTGCAAGGCGTGAGCGGTGATGGTTGTGACCGTTCCGGCCACCCCCACCAGCGTCGAGATGCCTTGGAAGTCAACGACTTCAGCAGCCTGGTCGATGGCCGTCTCGATGTCGGCGGTCGCCGAGGCGATCTGCGAGGACGTCGGCGGATCAGCGCGCAGGTGGCGTTCGGTCATCCGGACGCACCCGACGTCGACAGAGAGCGCGTGCTCCACCACGTCCGTCCCGCGAACGAACTCCGTGGAGCCGCCCCCGAGATCCACCACGAGATAGGGGCCGGGGATGCCGTCGGCCCGCAGGTCGCCAGTGGCACCCCGGAAGGACAGCGAGGCTTCCTCATGCCCGCTGATGACGTCGGGCGCAACCCCGAAGGCCGCAAACGCCTGACGCACCCCGGCCACGAACTCCTGCGCGTTGCTGGCGTCGCGCGACGCGGAGGTCGCAACGAACCTGACCCGCTCGACGCCGAGCTCCACACATTGAGAGGCGTATTCGCGGGCCTGCGCCACGGTGCGGGCCATCGCCTCAGGAGCGATGACGCCGGTTCGGTCGACGCCGTGGCCCAGGCGCACAACCTCCATCCGACGTGCGAGATCGGTCAACGACCCCGATCCCGGGTCAACGTCAGCAATCAGGAGCCGGATCGAGTTCGTGCCGCAGTCGATCGCGCCGACGCGGGTCATGGGTCTCCGCGAGGAACGCAGGGGCCGGCCGCCCACCAGCTGCCAAGGGCTTCGAGCGCCTCATCCCCGAGAGGGTTGACGCCCGGGCCGACGGCCAGGGAGTGGCCGACGAGCACATGCAGACACTTGACCCGGCGCGGCATCCCACCGGCAGAGACGCCCTCGAGCTCGAAGACATCGCCGAGCTCGCCACGACGGCGCAGGTAGTCTTCGTGGGCAGCGCCGTAGGCGCGCGCCAGCTCGGGATCGCCCTGGAGACGCTCGGTCATCTCGCGCATCATGCCGCTGGACTCCAGGGTGCTGATGGCCCCGGTCAGGCGCGGGCAGGTCACGTAGTAGGTCGTGGGGAACGGCGTCCCGTCGGGCAGACGGGGCTCGGTACGCAACACGTCGGGGAGCCCGCACGGACATCGATGCGCGACGGCGGCAACCCCCCGGGCGTCCCGGCCGAGCTGGCTCTGCACCGCTGCCAGATCCGCCGGGTCGACCGCCTCGACGCCGCTGGAGCCGATCATCTGGTCCCAGCCGCCAATCCGGCCCGCACGGCTCACTTGGTCGATGAAGGGGTCGGTGAGGCCTGACCCCTTGCCGGCGCCACGGTCACGGGTGCCTTGGCCGATGCGTCGGCGATCACCACCGACTGCCACAGCTCGCCATACCACGGGCTGTTGGAGGCGGTGGCGTGCACGGGGGCGGCGATCTTCGGACCAGAGGCTGCAACGGGTGCAGGCTCGGCATCGATCACGGTGTATGACGTCTCGCCCACCCGGACGAACTTGAGGCGCTCGCGAGCCTGCTGTTCCACGTATGCCGGGTCGCTCCACTGCCGCTGTTCGCGCTGCAGCTCCGCGACCGTCCTGCCCTGTTGTGCGAGCTGGCCGCGCAGAGCGTTGATCTGGCTTCGCTGCTTCAATGTCGAGCGCAACGTCGGAACCAGGGTCACTGCGAGCATCACGAAGATCGCCGCCAGGATGGCCACGCGCGTGAGCGACCGGGGCGTGCGCAGCTCTCGTGAGGGGCCGTGGCCACGCGCCGCTGCCGCGGGACGGGCAGCAGGACGCGAGGCTACTGGTCTTGCGGAGGCGGAGCTGCTTGTGCGCGACGAGGAAGTGCGCCGAGGAGTCCTCTGCGCACTTGCCTTTCGCCCCGTCCTGACCATTGGTGTCGCCCGGCTCAGCCCTCGTCGCCAGCGGCAACCGCACCCTTGAAGCGCGGGAACGCACCCGCCCCGGCATACTGCGCGGCGTCATCGAGCTCTTCTTCGATCCGCATCAGCTGGTTGTACTTGGCCACACGCTCCGAGCGGGCCGGGGCGCCGGTCTTGATCTGGCCACAGTTGGTCGCCACCGCGAGGTCGGCGATCGTCGTGTCCTCGGTCTCACCCGAACGGTGGCTCATCATGCAGCTGAAGCCCGCACGATGCGCCATCTCGACGGCGTCCAGGGTCTCCGTCAGCGAGCCGATCTGGTTGACCTTGACGAGCATCGAGTTCGCAGAGCTCCCGGCGATACCGCGGGCCAGACGCTCCGGGTTCGTGACGAACAGGTCATCGCCCACGATCTGGACCTTGGCACCGAGCTCAGCCGTGAGGGTTGCCCAGCCCTCCCAGTCGTCCTCGTCCAGCGGGTCCTCGATGGACACCAACGGGTATGCCGCGACGAGCTCGCCGTAGTAGGCCGTCATCTCTGCAGCCGTGCGTTGCTGACCCTCGAACGTGTAGACGCCGTCGGTGCAGAACTCGGACGCAGCCACGTCCAGCGCGAGTGCGACGTCGGTGCCGGGTCGGTAGCCGGCCTTGTCGATCGCCACCAGGATCAGGTCCAGGGCAGCCCGGTTGCTCTCGAGGTTGGGCGCAAAGCCACCCTCGTCGCCCAGCCCGGTGGACAGCCCGCGCTCCTTGAGCACCGACTTCAGGGCGTGATAGACCTCGGCGCCCCAGCGCAGCGCCTCCCGAAAGGACGGCGCGCCGATCGGGGCGATCATGAACTCCTGGATGTCCACGTTCGAGTCGGCGTGGGAGCCACCGTTGAGGATGTTGAACATCGGGACGGGAAGAACGTGAGCGTTCGGACCGCCGATGTAGCGGAAGAGCGGCAGGTCCGCCGACTCGGCAGCGGCGCGGGCAACCGCCAGCGAGACCCCCAGGATCGCGTTGGCGCCGAGGGAGCTCTTGTTGGGGGTGCCGTCGATCGCAAGCATCTCGGCGTCGACGAGCCGCTGTTCGCTGGCGTCGAAGCCAATGAGCGCCGGGCCGATCTCGTCAAGGACGGCATCGACGGCCTCCTGAACACCCTTGCCTCCGTAGCGTTTTGAGTCACCGTCGCGGCGTTCAGCCGCCTCGAAGGCGCCCGTCGAGGCGCCCGAAGGGACCGATGCTCGCGCGATGGTGCCGTCGTCGAGGGCGACCTCGACCTCGACGGTAGGGTTGCCGCGCGAATCGAGGATCTCGCGCGCAACTACTGCATCAATGCTGGCCACAAGGCTTCTCCTGCGCTGTGTCGGATGGGGACGTGCTCAGCCTAATGGCACGTGCGTTGCGCGCCGGGGACCGACCCGCGTCCGGCGAGTGCCCTCACGGAGGCTCGAGCGCGACGTCGGTCACCGTGGTCTCCGCATAGGCTCAACCCATGGGTGCGGATGGGAACCACGCGGGCAGGAACCGGGGCGGGGCGGGGCCGGGTCCTCGCGAAGGCACCGGTGTCGCGCCGTGAACCGACGGCTCCGGATCGGGGTGATCGCCTCGATCGCGCATCGCACGCCTCCCCGCGGCTACGGACCCTGGGAGCAGGTGGCTTCCATGTTGACCGAGGGGCTCGTTGCGCTCGGGCACGAGGTCACCCTGTTCGCGACCGCCGACTCGATCACCTCCGCGCACCTGCACGCCGAGGCGCCGCGCGGCTACGAAGAGGATCAGGGTGTCGACGCCAAGGTGTACGAGGGACTGCACAACGCGGCAGCCTTCGAGCGAGCCGGGGACTTCGACGTCATGTCCAACCAGTTCGACTTCCTGCCGCTGACCTACAGCCGCCTGGTCGCGACACCGGTCGTCACGACCATCCACGGCTTCTCGTCCGAGCGCATCCTGCCGGTCTACCGCGCATACGACGACATCGGGCACTACGTGTCGATAAGCGACTCGGACCGCCACCCTGACCTGGGCTACGAGGCGACGATTCACCATGGCATCGAGCTGGCCCAGTTCACCTTCCGCCACGAACCTGGGACCTACCTGCTGTTCCTCGGTCGCATCCACCCCGACAAGGGAACGCACCTGGCGATCGAGGCCGCACGCCGGGCGGGCCTGCCACTGGTCATCGCGGGGATCGTCCAGGACCGGGCCTATTTCCGTGACTTCGTGGAGCCCCACCTCGGGACGCCGGGCATCACGTACGCGGGAGCGGTCGGGCCGGTTGAGCGGGACGCCTTGCTGGGGGGTGCCTTTGCGCTCCTGCACCTCATCGACTTCGCCGAGCCTTTCGGGCTCTCCGTCGTCGAGGCCCTGGCGACCGGCACACCGGTGATTGCGTTCCGGCTGGGCTCCATGCCTGAGCTCATCCGTCATGGCCGGACAGGCTTCCTGGTCGACGACGTCTCGCAGGCGGTCGACGCTATCGGCCAGGTCGGCTCCCTGCGCCGAAGGGACTGTCGCGACGACGTCGAGGCACGCTTCACAGCGGAGCGCATGGTCGCGGACTACGCCGAGGTGTTCGCCCGCATCGTCTCTGGTGGTCCATCGGCGATCAGCCGGTCGAGCAGGAGCGGCATATCGACGAGGGCGAACCGCACGGACGAGTCGCTGACCCCGTAGGGAACCAGGAGCTGGTCTTCGTACAGGAGGGCTCCGCAGGAGTACACCACGTTGGGGACGTACCCGTCACGCTCATCTTCGGCGGGGGTGATGAGCGGTTCGCGCAGCACGCCGGTCACGAGGTGCGGATCGTCCAGATCGAGCAGGAGGGCGCCAATGACGTACTCACGCATGGGACCGACGCCGTGGGTGAGCACGAGCCATCCGGCCTCGGTCTCCACCGGCGAGCCGCAGTTGCCGGTCTTGATGAGCTCCCAGGGCTGGCTGGGGACATGCAGCATGCTCGGATCCTCCCAACGCCGACCGTCGTAGGAGGTGGCGATGGCCAGGTTCTCCCGGTCCCAGCGCGACAGGGCGACATAGCGTCCGCCCACCTTGCGGGGGAACAGGGCCATGCCCTTGTTCTGTGCGGCCGGACCGGCGAGCTGAAGCATGCGAAAGCGGCGGAAGTCAGAGGTCTCGAGCATCTTCGGGGAGACGTGCTCACCGTCGTACGCCGTGTACGTCGCCTGGTAGATCACGCTCCCGTCCTGCTCGACGAAGCGAACGAGGCGAACGTCCTCGATGCCTCGGCTCTCCGACGGCGTGTGTGGCCAGAGCACCCGTTCGGCGATCGAGGACCTGGGCGAGAACTCAACCTCGTAGTTCCTTCTGGCGATGCGCCGGGCCAGCTCATCGGTGTAGGCAGCCCCTTGACGAGTGACCCGCTGGCGGGCCAGGGCGGTCAGGGCTCGCTGCAGCTCCTTCTCGTCGAACCGAGAGGGCAGACCGTCAATGAGGAATGAGGCGCTCTCACCGTCAGCACCCTCCTCGATGAGCTTGGCCGCGAACACCTCGCGGTCGTAGGGCGCTGGTCCGATCCGGCCGGTTTCGATATGTGGGCCCGGGTCCTCGATGCGCAGCTCGTTGCCAGGCCCCAGCACCCCGGTGCGGAACTCGACGCACGACAGGTGACCCTCGCCCACAGCTCGAAGGCTCAGGATGAAGCGGATCTGACCGTCCTGAAGCTTCGACTGGTCCGGATGTGGGACCGCCGAGGGGTTGAACAGGGCGGCTCCCTCGACAGAGAACTCGTTCGTGAACCATGCGCCGAGCAGACTCCGCCGCTCATCGCTCAGGTTGGCGTCCTCGGGTATGCGGTGCGCGATCCGCTCGTAGTTGGCAAGGAGAACGCCGGGCAGGTCCCTGTGCCGGCCGTCGTAGCGGGCGTGCACGTGCCGAAGTGTCGAGCAGACGACGTCCTCGGGCAGGGCCAGGATCCTGGCCAGGACATCAGTCGTGCTGGACACGGCGTCCAGCAGCAGCTCGTGGCCCGGGACGAACAGGCGCGCCAGAACGCGCGAAGGATCCGCGGCCAGTGCCACAGGGGTGCGGGTGACCAGCTCTCTCATCGGGGGCACAGCGACAGCGTCCGACCCTGCTGCATCGTCGACACGAGTGCCAAGGTGGACTCGGCCCCCTGGTTCTCGTTGCGACCGCCTTGCTCCAACCCGTCGCAGCCGCCGCCGCTGTCGGGGTCGTACAAGGGTGTGCCGGCGTCGTTGGTGCCGAGGAACCAGGACACGGCGAGGTCGATCCCGTCGGCCCAGCGCAGATCCCCTGTGAGAGCGAATGCCCGGCCGCACGCGTCGGCGAGGGCGGCGACCTCGATCGGCTGCTGGTCGAAACCGGGGACAGCTCCGGCCGGACCCCGACCCCCGGCCGGGACGACGGACAGGTGACCATCCCGGGTCTGCACCTCGAGCAGCCAACCCAGGAGCCTCAGCCCGTCCGCGACGAGGGAGGGTGCGTCCAGGGCAGCACCCGCCGCGAGCAACACCTCGGGCAGGACTGCGTTGGCGTAGGTCAGGCGCGGTTCGGGCCAGGGCCAGCCGTCCCCGGCCCCGGGCCGGCCGATCATCGTAGCGGCGGCCGCGATCAGCTCTCGCGCACTTCGGTGCTCGGGCATCATGCTCAGGATCTCGGCCGCGCCGAGCGCGGCGAAGGCCATGGCGCGTGAGTGAGGTGACCGCCAACGGGCACCACGCTCGAAGGCCGTGAGCGCTGAGGCGCCCTGGTGAGGCTCGGCGTGGCCCGACACGGCGGCTCCCAGTCCCCAGAGCCCCCTGCCCCAGCAGTCCTCGACGGACGGCTGGTCCTGCCAGCCAAGGTCGACCCCCCGGCGGTTGCGGAACCTGCCATCATCAGCCTGGGCGGCAAGCACGAACGAGAGGTACTGCCGGCGCAGGTCGTCCAGTGTCGCCTCTGGCTCACGGCTGACGACCACCAACGCTCGCGCGACGTCGTCAAGGCAGTACCCATGCTCACGTCGAGGCGTCGTCCCCTTTGCGTGCTCATACAACCCGCCCTCATCGGTGAGGCGGCGCAGATGGGTGAACGGCGGGGGTGGACAGCTCATGGAGAGGCGACCAGGGCTGCGGAGACGAGCGCCTCGGCAAGCTGCCGATACCGTCCCGCGACTGCCCCCCAGAGCAGGTCCGGCGCCTTCTGCACAGCCTGCGCCGACATCGTGTCGGCAAGTCCTGGCTCACTGAGGACCCGGCGCAGGGCAACCTCAAGCGAAGCCGCGTCCCGTTGCGGCACAACGAGGCCCGGCCCGTCCGTCAACAGCTCGATGGCATGAGGAAACGCTGTGGAGACGACCGGACGACCGGCTGCCACGGCCTCGATGAGGACCCCGGAGGTGACCTGTTCGCGCGAGTCGTAGGGAAGCAGCACCACATCAGCGCGTTCCACCAGGTCGGCGAGCTCGGAGACCTCGAGGTAGCTGTCGTCGAACTCGACGATGTCGCTGACACCTCGCAGCTCGGCGCGCCGCACGAGGCCGTTGCGATAGTCCTCGTTGTCGCGCTCGAGGACCTTCGGATGGGTCTTGCCGATGACGAGGTAGCGCGGCCGTAGGTCGCGCAGACCTGGCATGGCATCAATCGCCCACTCGATGCCCTTGCCGGGACCGAGCAGACCCCAGGTGAGGATGAGCGGTCGATCGGTGGAACGACGTTGCACGCGCACAGGACCGTGGTCGACAGCGCCGTGCGGGATCACAGTGACCTTGGCCGGCTCGGCGGCGTAGCTCCCCACGAGCCTTCGCTTGGCCGTCTCGGTCATGGTGACAACGACGTCAGCGCGGTGGAGGAGCCGCTGGAGGATATGGAACTGTCGCGGCGTCGGTTCTTTCAGCACGGTGTGGAAGACGATGATCGTCGGCACCGTCAAGGCATCGACGATGTCAAGGACGTCGACGCCGTCAGGGCCGCCATAGATGCCATACTCGTGCTGGATCAGGACGGCGTCGAAGCTGTTCAGATGTTCCGCCGCCCGGCTGGCGCTGTCCGCAGGTCCGTTGACCAGGTGTGCAACAACTTCCCTGCCCGGGTGGGACTCCGGCTGGTCGACGACGCGGACGACTCCCACCGAACCAGAGGGCCGGTCCAGGTGCTCCCTGAGGGCAGCGCTGAAAGTTGCAAGGCCGCACTGCGTGGGCGGGTAGGTGCTCAGCAGCCCGATGCTCGAAGGTCTGTGCGGGTCCCTGCGCGCCCGAGTCTCGCGAACGGCACTGCGCACGTTGGCGTGCATGGCGGAGACCCCGACAGGATGGCGCACGGTGAGCGGCATGGGGCGGTCGTCCTTTCCAACCTGGGGCGGAAACTGACGAGACACCGGCGTGGTCCCCCGCCTCGCCGACGAACCACGCAACCGCGGAGCTTGTCGTCGGCTCGCGTGCCGAAGCAGCTCACCCCACGAAGACGGCCCGCGGCCGAATACAGCCGGCGCATAAAGAGTTCGCGGATCTCACCCGTCCACGATCGCGGATCTTGCCGCTCAACAGTGCCGACTTTAGCACGCACGATGGTCGCCGAACGGCGGCTCCTACCTGGCCGCGGGCGCCTCCGGCGGCCGTAAAGGCGCCTCGTTGTTGCGGGCAGCGACCTCGAGCCCGCGCACCACAGCGCGCAACGCCGCCTCCGGGTCGACACCTGCAACGCGTGCTTCCAGGACGAGCGCGAGCAGTCGGGGGCCAACGTCATCACCGTGCGCAGCCGCGACGGCGAGGTCCCCGAGGCCGGCTCGATGCAACCGACCGGCCGCCTTGTGCGCCCGGGCAAGGGCGGGAAGACCCTCGGGTATGCCGTCGACGGGTGAGCCCCGGTGTGGCTTCTCGGCCGCCTTGATCTCTTCCCAGCTTGCCGCGAGCTCCTCTGCCGTCGTTGCGTCGCCCTCGGCAAACACGTGCGGGTGACGGCGGACGAGCTTGTCGACGATGCCGCCGGCCACGTCGTCGATCCCGAACGGGGAGTCAGGGTGCTCCTGGGCTATCCGCGCGTGGAAGGCCACCTGCAGCAGGACGTCGCCGAGCTCCTCCGCGATGTGTGTGCGGTCCCCCGACTCGATGGCCTCCACCAGCTCATGAGCCTCTTCGATGAGATGGGGCACAAGGGACTCATGCGTCTGCTCGCCGTCCCAGGGACAACCCCCGGGGGAACGCAGCCGATCCATCACAGCGACCAGGTCGAGCAACCGCGACCCCGGCACGTCGTAGGACCCGAAGAGGAGCTCGATCTCCGGAGGGTCATCCCGGCTGCTGACCTCGGCGGCCAACGCATCGGTGAGGCCGGGATCGCCGTCCGCGGAACCGATCCAGACCACCTCACCGTCGTCGGTCCGGTCGACCAGCAGGCGGGCGAGAGCAGCCGGGAGCTGCTCTCCCAGGTGGGTGGCCGGAATACCCGAGTCCTGTATGGCGATCAGCTGCATCTCGTCCTCATCTCTGGTGAGGACGTGGGCCGCGTTGGTCAAGGAGGTCCACGCATCGCGCGAGAACAGACCCGGGGCGATGCGCGGGGTGGTGAGCAGCAGGGTGAGCCGATGCGCACTCACCGCGTCGGGACTCTCAGGTGCTGTGGCAAGGTCACGTGTGGTCGCGCTCACTTGGCCGGGGAGGCGGTGCTGGCCTTGATCCAGTTCGGCGAGGTCGGGGTCATCGCTATCCGCTTGGCATCCAAGGTGCCGTAGCGCGGGTTGATCGTGATCTTGGCCTTTCCGAGCTCACTGACGATGGCGGTCCTGCTGGCCTGGTCGAGCCCCTGGAGGGCGAGCTGCATCCGGACGAAGGTGATCGTCGCGGGAGAGGGGTCGGAGATCTTGGCGATGACCTGACGCGCCTGTGACTCTGAGACGGTCTTCCCGACACGCTTGGCCTCAGCAAGGACATAGGGCGCAAGGATCAGGCTGAGCAGGGTGTTGCTGGGGCTGAGCTTCTGTCCCCCCTGGCTGAGGATGTTGAGCTGATCGGTGACGCCCTGTACGTCCTTGTCGCCGATGGATGTGCCGTTGATGATCGCAGCTGCGCTGGACTCCTGGACTCCGCAGGCAGACAACGCGAGGGTCGCACCGAGCAGGATCGACAGGAGCACCACGGGGAAAGCCCGACGGGCGGTGCGAGGGTTGCCCCACGTGAGGTGATGGTGTTGCGAAGGCGCCAAGGCCGTTCCTTTCGTCTCGCCGTCTCGTGGAGACTGGTACTGCCGATCCGGCGTCCATGTGCGGTGACTACTCGTCGTTCATGATGTCCTGGTCGTCGCGACCCGAGCTGCGTCGGCCACGTTGTCCAGCAGGACGGCTTGGATCAGGTCGATCGCCCATCGCAGGACTGCCGTGTCCCGAAGCGGCTGACCTGCCACCCGGGCAGTCATCGGCCTGGGCACCAAGATCGTACGGACCGCGTCCTTGACCAGCGTGCCCGGGTACAGCCGTTGGAGCCTGAGCTGCTGGCTCTCAGGCAGCTGGAGGGGTCCAAACCTCACGAACTTCCCTTGAACGCTGATGTTGGACACATCAGCCTGACGGGCCACGGTACGCAGTCGAGCCACCTCGAGCAGGTTGAGCACCGGCTCCGGCGGGGTTCCGTACCGGTCCCTCAGCTCTGCCTCGATCTCGGCCAACCCGGCAGCGTCCTGGACCGTCGCGAGCTTCTTGTAGGCCTCGAGCCGCAGCCGCTCGCCCGGGACGTACTCGTGTGGCAGGTGCGCATCGACCGGCAGCTCGATCTTGATCTCGGCGGGCGGGGCCTCAGCACCTTCACCCCTGAAGTCGGCCACCGCCTCACCGACCAGCCGGATGTAGAGGTCGAACCCGACTCCCTCGATGTGGCCGGACTGCTCGCCGCCGAGCATGTTGCCGGCACCACGGATCTCAAGGTCCTTCATGGCCACAGCCATCCCGGCGCCGAGGTCGGTGTGGCTGGCGATCGTGGTCAGCCGGTCATGCGCCAGCTCGGTGAGCGGCTTCTCAGGGGGATAGAGGAAGTAGGAGTAGGCGCGTTCACGTCCACGACCGACGCGACCGCGCAGCTGATGCAGCTGGCTCAGCCCCAGCACATCGGCGCGCTCCACGATCAGGGTGTTGGCGTTGGAGATGTCCAGGCCGGTCTCGATGATCGTCGTGCAGACCAGGACGTCGAAGCGCTTCTCCCAGAAGTCCACGACGACCTGCTCGAGCCGGTGCTCAGGCATCCGTCCATGGGCTGTGGCGATGCGGGCCTCCGGCACGAGCTCTCGGATCCTGGCGGCGGCCTTCTCGATCGAGGACACCTTGTTGTGGATCAGGAACACCTGACCCTCGCGCAGGAGCTCACGCCGGATCGCTGCGATGATCTGCTTCTCGTCATACGCGCCGACGAAGGTCAGCACGGGGTGACGTTCCTCAGGGGGGGTGGCCAGCGTGGACATCTCTCGGATCCCGGTCACGGCCATCTCGAGGGTGCGCGGGATCGGGGTCGCCGACAGCGCCAGGACGTCAACGGCCGTGCGCAGCCGCTTGAGCTGCTCCTTGTGCTCGACGCCGAAACGCTGCTCCTCGTCAACCACCACGAGCCCGAGGTCCTTGAAGCGAATTCCGTCTGACAGCAACCGATGTGTGCCGATGACGAGGTCGACGGTGCCGTTGGCCAGGCCTTCGATGACCTTCTTGGCCTCGGCGTCGGACTGGAACCGCGACAGCGCCTTGACCACCACGGGGAAGGGCGCATAGCGTTCCGAGAACGTCTGGAAGTGTTGCTGCACAAGCAGGGTCGTCGGCACGAGGATCGCGGCCTGCTTGCCGTCCTGGATGGCCTTGAACGCTGCACGCACCGCGATCTCGGTCTTGCCGTAGCCCACGTCGCCGCAGATGAGCCGGTCCATGGGGACCTCGCGCTCCATGTCGATCTTGACCTCGTCGATGCTGCTCAGCTGGTCGGGGGTCTCGACGTAGACGAAGGCGTCCTCGAGCTCACGCTGCCAGGGCGTGTCCGGCGCGAAGGCGTGACCCTTGGTCGCCATCCTGGCGCTGTAGAGCCGGATCAGCTCGCCTGCGATCTGTCTGACATGCTTCTTCGCCCGGCCCTTGGTCTTGGCCCAGTCCGCGCCACCCAGCTTGTGCAGGGTGGGCGCCTCCCCACCGACGTAACGCGTCACCTGGTCGAGCTGGTCGGTGGGCACGTACAGCCGGTCACCGGGTTGTCCCCTCTTGCTGGCGCCATACTCCAGCAACAGGTAGTCGCGGGTTGCCCCGCCAACCGTGCGCTGCACCATCTCGATGAACTTGCCCACGCCATGCTGCTCGTGGACGACGTGGTCACCAAGGCGCAGCTCCAGCGGATCGACCTGGTTGCGCCGTCGCGACGGCATCTTGCGCATGTCCTTGGTTGAGGTGCCCTGGCTGTTGCCACCGGTCAGGTCCGACTCGGTGACGACGACGAGCTTGGCTCCCGCAGCCACGAATCCGCGACCCAGTGCGCCGGTGGTCACATGCACGAGGCCGGCGGGAAGCCCTGCGAGCGAGCCTGCGTCGGCCTCGATGTGGTTGGGGACATCGTGCTCCGAGAGGACCTCGCTGACCCGTGTGGCCAGACCGCGGCCGTCCGTCACGACCAGGGTGTGCCAACCCTGCTCGGCCCAGCCTCGCAGATCCGCCACCGCACGCTCGGTGTCCCCGCGATAGGCGTCGACGTCGACCGACTCGACGGAAAGTCGTTGACCGCTGTCCGGGTCCAGGTCGTCCGGGGTGAGCGCGGTCAGCTCAGCATCGCTGACGAAGCTGGTCAGCGTCCACCACGGGCGGCCGATCTTCAGCGCATGGGCGCGGACGTCGGCCAGCGACCAGTACGACGCCGTACCGAGAATCCCTTGCAGATCAACAGGAACGGCGTTTCCGGCGGCTGCGTTGGACCAGCTCGCATCAAGGAACTCGGCACTGGTGGCCACGAGGTCGTGCGCCCGCTTGCGTACCCGCTCAGGATCAGTCAGGACGACATGGGTTCCCTCGGGCAGCACATCGAGCAGACTCTCCATGCCGTCGACCAGTGCCGGCGCAAGGGACTCCATGCCTTCGACGGCGATGCCCTCGGCGACCTTGCCCAGCATGTCAGCCACTCCGGGCAGCTGCTCGGCAAGCACCGCTGCCCGTGCGCGCACTGCTTCGGTCAGCAACACCTCGCGACAGGGCGGGGCCCACAGCCCGTGCACGGCGACATCGAGGCTGCGCTGGTCCGCGACCTTGAACCAACGGATCTCCTCGACCGTATCGCCCCAGAACTCGACCCGGACGGGATGCTCCTCGGTGGGCGGGAAGACGTCGAGAATCCCTCCGCGGACGGCGAACTCGCCTCGCCGCTCGACCAGGTCGGTGCGCGCGTAGGCCGCCGCGACCAGTGCCTGGACGACCCTCTCGAGCGGCATCTCATCGCCGGCCCGCAGCGCAACGGGCACCAGGTTGCCCAGACCCTTGACCAGCGGCTGCAGCAGGGCGCGCACGGGTGCAACAACGACATCGACCGGCCCGTATGCCGGGTCCGTCGCGTCGGGATGGGTGAGCCGGCGCAGCACGGCCAGCCTTCGGCCAACCGTGTCGCTGCGCGGGCTCAGACGCTCGTGCGGCAACGTCTCCCAGCTCGGGAAGTCGGCCACGACCTCCGCAGGGAGGAAGCATCGCAGCGCAGCGACCAGGTCCTCGGCTTCGCGCCCGGTGGCCGTGACCGCAAGGACAGGGCGACGAACGCTGCGGTCGTGAGCACCAGCGAGGGCGGCGATGAGGGGTGGGCGAGCACCCGCGGATACGGCTATCTCCAGGACCGCTCGTGAATGATGGTCTAGCCCGGCCGCCGAGGTCAGGATGTCTCGCACGACCGGGTCGGCGACAAGGACGTCGAGCAACGGGGTGAGGCTCATGGTGCGCAATGGCTCCTTATCGCGAGTGCCACTGTTGCTGTGCGGCGGTCAGGCCCTCGACGACCAGGCGCTCCGTGGCGTCGGCGGCGTCGTCGATCAGCAGAGGCACCTCAGCTCGCTCGGAGCCGGAGAAGTCATGCAGCACGTAGTCCGCTGCGTCCATCCGCCCCGGCGGGCGCCCGATACCGACCCGGATGCGCAGATAGTCCTTGGTACCAATGGACTTGGTGACCGAACGCAGGCCGTTATGGCCGCCCTCGCCGCCGCCGAGCTTGAGCCGTACATCGGGGAACGGGATGTCGAGATCGTCGTGGATGACGATGAGATTCTCGACAGATATCTTGTAGAACGACATCAGCGCGGCAACGGGCCCGCCGGACTCGTTCATGTAGGTCAGCGGCGTGGCGATGACCGCCCTGGGTTGTGTTGCCCCGTCGGCTGGTCCGCCGCGTGGGACCCCGATCCGGATCTCGGCCGCAACAGCCCGCGCCTTGTGCGAACGCAGGTTGGCGCCCGCACGGGCAGCCAGCTCCTCGACGACCATGGCCCCAAGGTTGTGCCGGTTGCCCGAGTACGAGGGACCGGGGTTGCCCAGTCCGACGATCAGCCAAGGAGTCATCAGGTCCATTCGTTCTCCAGGAATGATTCGGGCGTCATGAGGCACATGCCCGTCGGCCCGGTCGGGACGAAGTCAGGACCGGGCCGTCAGCGGCGCGCTCAGGCCTTGTCGCCCTCGGCGGCAGGAGCCTGGTCCGCGCCGTCCTCGGCTGCAGGCTCCTCGGCCACCGGAGCCTCGCCACCGACCGGGGCCAGCTCGGCGACCGCTTCGGCGAGCTCGGCCTCGAGCGCCTCCTCGGAGATGGCCTGGGTGATGTTGACGATCAGGATGTCGGCATCGGTGATGAGCTCGGCGCCCTCGGGCAGCACGAGGTCCCTGGCCAGGATCTGGGTGCCGGCTCGCACACCCGCGACCGAGACCTGGACGTTCTCGGGGATCTGGGTGGCCTCGACGGACAGCTCCACGGTGTTGTTCTCGACGCTCACCACGGTCTCCACGGCGGCCTCACCCACGACGTGGATGGGCACGTCAACGGTGACCTTCTCGCCCAGGCGAACGACAACGAGGTCGATGTGGTCGATGAAGTGCGTGAGCACGTCGCGCTGGACATCCTTGGCCAGAGCCAGCTGGTCCTTGCCGTCGATCTCGATGGTGAGCAGGGCGTTGGCGAGCTTGAGGGCCATCATCGTCTGGTGGCCCGGCAGGCTGATATGCACCGGCGTCGTGCCGTGGCCGTACATGACGGCCGGAATGTTGCCCTCGCGGCGCACGCTGCGGGCCGCACCCTTGCCGAAGGATGTGCGCATCGTGGCGACGAGCTTGGTCTGGGTCATGGGGTTCTCCTACGTGCCTTGATGCGGATCCGCGGGGCCGGTGGGGCCGGCATACACGGGTGGTCTGGTGTGTCATCACAGTGGCTGTCATGACGATGCGATGGGCCTCGACGCGGGACGCGGCACGACGCCGGTGACCGGCGTGGCGTGCGCCGTCCACCCCTGACAATCGGGGCGTCTGGCGCCACCGCGTCGATCACGGACTCCTGCATCAACTGGTTCGAGCCCTTATCGGCTCCAGTCATGCAGCGTCCCTCGCCGAGGCAACCTGCGAAGTCTAGGCGAACCGGCACGGCATACGGAAATCCCGGGCTTTCCTCTCCACATAGCGCACGAACGTCATTGACAGCGCACGAACGCACCTGCTCGATCTGTGACTCTGATGCGCCATGTCGGCGCTGGAAGGTCAGCGGGTCAGTTGGGAGGGTCGAACAGGCTGGCCACGGAACCGTCCTCGAAGACCTCACGAATCGCCTGGCTGAGCAGCGGGGCGATCGAGAGCTCGGTGAGCTTGTCGAAGTGACGCTCGGGCGGAATCGGCAAGGTGTTGGTGACGATGACCTCCCGAGCGTTGCAGTTCTTCAGCCGATCGACGGCGGGGCCGGACAGGATGGCGTGCGTTGCCGCGATGACGACGTCGGCGGCGCCAGCGGCCAGGAGCGCGTCGGCCGCCTTCGTGATCGTTCCGGCGGTGTCGATCATGTCGTCGACAAGGATGCAGCTCCGGCCCCTGACCTCACCGACAACACGGTTGGCCACGACCTCGTTGGGTCGGTTGATGTCGCGGGTCTTGTGGATGAACGCCAGCGGCGCACCGCCCAGCCGCTTGGACCACTGCTCGGCCACCTTGATCCGGCCGGCATCCGGAGAGACCACTGCGAGCCGCTCCCTGCCGTACTTCTTCTTCACGTACTTCGAGAGGATCGGCAGGGCTACGAGGTGGTCGACCGGCCCGTCGAAGAACCCCTGTATCTGGTCCGCGTGCAGGTCGACCGACATCAGCCGGTCGGCTCCGGCGGTCTTGAACAGGTCCGCGATCAGGCGGCCCGAGATAGGCTCACGGCCACGGTGCTTCTTGTCCTGCCGCCCATAGCCGTAGTAAGGCATGACGACCGTGATCCGCTTGGCCGAGGCACGCTTCAGCGCGTCGACCATGAGCAGGTGCTCCATGATCCACTTGTTGACCGGAGCTGCATGGCTCTGGATGACGAACGCGTCCGAACCGCGTACAGACTCCTCGTAGCGCACGTAGATCTCGCTGTTGGCGAAGTCGTAGGCCGAGGACGGGACCAGATTCGTCCCGAGCTGGTAGGCCACCTCTTCGGCGAGCTGCGGGTTGGCCCGGCCGGAGAAGACCATCAGGGTCTTTTCGGTGGTGCGCTTGAGGCCGGCGCTCATGCGGTGGGTTTCCCTTCGGGGACGTTGATGGAGTCTTCGGGGACGTCGTGTGTGCTGTCGGTGGCGGCCGCCGCCGCTCGAGCGGAGTCGGTGCCCGGGCGCTTCCGGTGCACCCAGCCGAGCAGATTGCGTTGCGGTGCAACGTTGATGGCCAAAGCGCCCGGTGGCACGTCCTGGCGCACGACGGTTCCGGCGCCGGTGTAGGCGCCGTCGCCAACCGTCACCGGCGCGACGAACATGTTGTCCGAGCCGGTGCGGCAGTGGCTGCCGATGGTGGTGTGGGTCTTGTTGACCCCGTCGTAGTTGACGAAGACGCTCGAGGCTCCGATGTTTGAGTAGTCACCGATCGTGGCGTCCCCGACGTAGGTCAGGTGCGGCACTTTGGAACCGGCGCCGATATGGGCGTTCTTGGTCTCCACGAAGGTGCCGATCTTGCCCATGGCGCCGAGCTCGGTGCCGGGACGCAAGTAGGCGAAGGGCCCGACGCTGGCACCCGCGCCGATGACGGCCAGGGACCCATGAGTGCGTATGACGGAGGCCCCGACGCCGATCTCAACGTCCGTGAGCGTGGTGTCGGGTCCGAGGACGACGTCGTCACCGATGGTGCTGGCGCCGTGGATCTGGGTCTGGGGGTGGATGGTGACGTCACGCCCGAACGTGACGTCGGCGTCGATCCAGGTGGTCGCCGGGTCGATGACCGTGACGCCGGCCCGCATCCAGCCCTGCACGACGCGGCGGTTGAGCTCGGCCCCGAGCCGTGACAGCTGGATGCGGTCGTTGACACCCTCGGTCTGCCACAGGTCCTGGACCAGGTGGGCACTCACCCGAAGGCCCTCGCCGCACGCGATGCCCAGGACGTCGGTGAGGTACTTCTCGCCCTGGGCGTTGTCCGTGCCCACCTGGGCCAGCGCCTTGCGCAGGACCGCCACGTCGAAGGCATAGAGACCGGAGTTGACCTCGCGGATCTCCAGCTGCGCGTCGGTCGCGTCCTTCTGCTCGACGATGCCGGCGACCGAGCCGTCGGGTGCGCGCAGGATGCGGCCATAGCCGGATGGATCGGGCAACGCAGCGGTGATCACCGTGACGGCGCTTCCGCTGGAGGCGTGTGCCTCGAGCAGTCCACGCAGGGTCTCAGCCGCGAGCAGGGGCACATCTGCGCAGGTCACCAGCACGGTGCCCTCCATGAGCAGCGGCAGCGCATCGAGGGCACACTCGGTGGCCCTGCCCGTGCCCTTGACCTCGTCCTGGTCCGCGATGACGGCGTCGGGGTCGATCTGCGCTATGTGCGCAGCCACCAGGTCGCGTCCGTGCCTGACCACGATGGCCAGGTGCTGTGGGTCGACGCCTCGCGCAGCGGCGATCGCATGGCCGAGGAGCGTCCGCCCCCCGATCGAGTGAAGGACCTTGGGGATGGCCGACTTCATCCGTATGCCTTCACCTGCGGCGAGGACGATGACGGCTGCCGGGCGGGACGTGGTCACGCGGATGCGCTCCTGGGGGTCGGAGTCGATGGCGGACAGGGACGATCGCAGGCACGTCCGCTCGCGGGGAAGACCGGGCTGCGCTGCCTCGCTCATGCTACCTGCCGCACAGGGGTGGGTCACCGGCCAGCACCCGCCTTGCTCACCTCAGGCCGCTTTGCTCACCTCAGGCCGCATCTTTGCCCCAATTCCCCCTCCGAAACCGGCCTGAAGTGAGCAAGAGGGGTATGCCGAGTGCGCGTGGCTCCCCGGGATGGAATCGAACCATCGTCGCTAATCCTGATTCAAAGTCAGGCGGGCCCTGCCAGCAGACCAACCGGGGAACGCTCTCGCTCGCGCGGGCTCTGGCAAGGGTAGTGGACCCCGACAAGGGGCATGGAGTCGACGCAGAGGTAGCGAACCTACGGTTCCGTAGGTTACGGTTGCGTAAGTTATTTCGTTACGAAGGGCTTCAATCCATGACATATGTGACCCCCGACACCCGGACCCCCGCTCGTGATCTCCACGATGTCGACACCTCGCCCCGGACCGACTCGACGTCGGTCGAGAGCCCCGGGAGACCGCCCCAGGCTGGGCGCAAGGGGACGGTCGAGCAGATCGCCTTGTTCGGCTTCATCGCCATCCCGTTCCTTGCCCTTCTGACAGCCGTTCCATTCGCATGGGGGTGGGGTCTGGGCTGGCACGACGTGGTGATCGCCGTGGTCGCATATGCCGTCGCGGGCCATGGCGTCACCGTAGGCTTCCACCGCTACTTCACACACGGGTCGTTCAAGGCCGGGCGCTGGCTTCGGATCGCATTGGCCGTCAGCGGCTCGCTGGCCATCGAAGGGCCGGTCATCCGCTGGGTCGCCGATCACCGCAGACACCACGCCTTCTCCGACCGCGAGGGCGACCCCCACTCCCCCTGGCGCTACGGCGAGACCGTGCCCGCGCTGATCAAGGGCTTGTGGTGGGCGCATACCGGCTGGCTCTTCGACGTCGAGCTGACCCCGCGAGACAAGTACGCCCCCGACCTGATGGCCGACAAGGACCTTCGAAGGGTCGAGGCCGCGTTCCCTGCGCTCGTCGCCGTGTCGCTCCTGGCCCCCGCCCTCATCGGTGGCCTGTGGTCGATGTCATGGCAGGGCGCGGCAACGGCCTTCTTCTGGGGGTCACTCGTCCGCATCGGCCTGCTCCACCACGTCACGTGGTCGATCAACTCGATCTGCCACGCCATCGGCGATCGGCCCTTCACGAGCCACGACAAGTCGGCCAACGTCTGGTGGCTGGCGATCCTGTCGATGGGCGAGTCCTGGCACAACCTGCACCACGCCGACCCGACCTGCGCACGCCACGGCGTCGACCAGGGCCAGATCGACTCCAGCGCCCGCCTCATCTGGGCACTCGAGAAGGTTGGCTGGGCCTATGACGTCCGGTGGCCGCGGCAGGAACGCCTCCGTGTCAGGCGAGTCTCCGTTTGATAGAGCAGTGCCGCGAGGCAGTGAGATCTGCCAGCCGCGGGGCGGCGAGCACCTCAGGGCGTTGCCGACAACCGACGACGCACTTCGAGAACATCCTGGGCCTGCCAGTCGGTGTGGTCGTTGCGCCAACCCTGCAGGTCCCTGAAAAGGGGCGAGTCGTTGGCGGTGGCATGACCGATGATGTTGCTCGTGCCGATGCCAAAGGCACGCTGCAAGGAGCGCACCAGGGCGAGGACCGCACCGATCTGGGCCGGTCGGCCGAGGATCTGCTGATCGGCCCAGTGAGAGGTGTTGCCGTGCGTGCTCTGGACGATCTCGATTCCGATCGCCTTGTCGTTCAAGCCAATCGTGTGCCGACACCGAACGCTGGTCGGCACGATCTGCCACACGTCCCCGTTCTGGGCCACGATGAAGTGCGCGCAGGTGCCGGGAAGCTCACCCAGGTTCGGCGAGTCGCTCTGGAACCCGTTGCGTGCTGCCGACGCGGTGTCGGTCTCCGTGAAGTGCAGGACGATCATCGAGGGATCAAGACGCCAGGTGCTCGCGCCGTAGTGCCGCAGGGAGTATGCCGCCATCTCGTCCTTGCGCCGCTGGGGGAAGTCGATGAACTTGGGAACCAGACGCAGGGAAAGGGTGCTCACCGCGCGAGGGGCCACGGTGCTGGATGCCTTGGGGACCTGGGACCTCGTGGTTGAGCTGATGGACGCCGTTGGCGTCGGCACGATCGACCGGGTCGGCGGCGTCGTGGGCTCGGACGTTGTGGCAGCTGACGGCTCAGACGGGGAGGCCTGTGATGACCCGGTCGCACCAGCCCCAGCGCAGCCAGCCACCACGAACGAGACGACCGCTGCGCCGGCAAGAGAGCGCGCAGTATTCCGACGAGGGCGTTTCACAAGGACACACGCTAGCGAGCCGATCACGGCAAGGAGCTCGATGTTGGGCATGATGGCATGGTGACCCCAGCACACGAGACCACCGTGGCGACCACCTCCCGCTCCCGAATGACCGGCGCACAACGACGAGAACAGCTGCTTGAGGTCGGTCGAAAGCTGTTTGCGGACAAGGGATTTGAGGCAACTACGGTTGAGGAGATCGCTGCCAAGGCGGGCGTCTCAAAGCCGGTCGTCTACGAACACTTCGGGGGCAAGGAGGGTCTGTATGCCGTCGTCGTCGACCGCGAGATCCGTTCGCTGCTCGACGGCATCAGCGGAGCACTCACGTCCAACGGTCATGCCCGGATGCTGCTCGAACAAGCGGCGCTGGCCCTGTTGGACTACATCGAGAACTCAACCGACGGCTTCCGCATCCTCGTGCGCGACTCCCCCGCCGGACAGTCGACGGGGTCGTTCGCCAGCCTGCTCAGCGACGTGGCCAGCCAGGTCGAGCACATCCTCGCGGGTGAGTTCAAGCGCCAGAAGCTGGACCCCAAGACCGCGCCGATCTATGCCCAGATGCTTGTTGGCATGGTGGCACTGACCGGTCAGTGGTGGGTGGACTCGCGCAAGTTCAAGAAGGCCGACGTCGCCGCGCACCTGGTCAACCTTGCCTGGAACGGTCTGGCCGGCATGGAGCCGAAGCCGATCCTGCGCACGGCCAAGTAGTACCTTCACACGGGCGGCGCCCCCAAGAGTCGACGAACCTCGCCGATACTGACCTGCCCGAACTGCTCGTAGTGCTCCCCCACACTGCCGAAGCGCCTCGGTGTCTGGAGGCAGATGACGTCATCGAAACAGGACCTCAGAGCGGCGCAGGTGCTGGGTGCTCCCACAGGTGCCGCAAAGAGAACCGGGCTCGACCCACGACTGCGCAGGATCCTCGCGGCGGCCCGGGCGGTTGCTCCCGTCGCCACACCGTCATCAACGACGATGACCATTCGGTCGCTCAGATCGAGAGGACCGGCAGCCAGCCGAAGTTCGACCACAATCTGTTTGACTTCGCCAGAAGCCTTGCGAATCAAGGCATCCAACTCCTCCTGCGCGACCCCACCTGCTGTGACAAGGGCTTCGTTGAGCACCACCACGCCACACTCGCCGACGGCCCCCAGTGCAAGCTCGGGCTGCCAGGGCGCCCCGACCTTGCGAACCACCAGCACATCCAGCGGCACCCTCAGGACTCGCGCCACCTGCGCTGCCACAGGGACACCACCGCGTGGCAGGCCCAGGACCAGGGCGTTGGCGACCTCGAGCGAGCGAGAAGGATCCCCCAGCCGCGTGGCGACCAGCTCGGCCAGCTCGCGCCCGGCCTGGACACGGTCCCGGAACACACCTCAAGTCTGCGCCCGAGCGCACCATCCCGTCAGGCAGGACGGGTTGGATCTCCGGCCGCCTTCACGGGCTCTGGTTCTTGTGGGCGACCGCGAAGATACGACGGAAGGCGAAGACCGTACCGAACGGCTGGCGCGGATAAGCCCTCAACAGCGCCTTGCCATATGCCGCAACGTAGTCTGCTCGTTCGCCCTCGTCCTTGAGCACGTCGAACACCGGCAGCAAGGCGGTTCCCTTCATCCACTCCAGCACCGGCTCGCGCTGGTCGCCGGCAGGATCGAGGATGTGCTGGTAGATGGTCTCCCAGGCATCCACCTCGCAACCGAGACCCGCCAGCAGCTCGACGTACGCCGCCGCCTCACTCACTGCCTCCTCTCCACGCAAGCGCGAAAGAAGCTCGACCGCCCGCGGCGCCTCAGCCGCGATCTCGCGGAGCAGCGTGTGCGACGGCGCTGCGAAGTTGCCCGGCACCTGCATGGCGAACCAACCCCCGGGGGTAAGCGCCTTGACCCAGCCCGGGATCAGCCGTCGATGGGAGGGAACCCACTGCATCAGCGCGTTGGTCGTGATGACATCGACAGGAGCGCCCACGTGGGCCGGATCCCAGGACTCAACGGCGGCATGAACCCACTCGACGCGCCCGGCACCGTCGCTGCGACTCGCCTGGTCGAGCATCTCGGCCGAGGAGTCGACCCCGATGATCCGCGCGTCGGGCCACCGCCTCGCGAGTACGAGCGTGAGCGTTCCCGTCCCACACCCCAGGTCGACCACGATCTCGGGTGCGACGGCGCCGATCCTGCAGATCAGGTCCGCGAAGGGACGCTGCCGGTGGTCGCTGAGCTTCTCGTACTGCTCAGGGTCCCAGGTGTCTGCCATAGTGGGCCACCTCTCAATGTATCTCGATATCAAGATACTTGAGGGTAGACTTTCCAGCATGCCCGCCACCCCCACAGATGACGTCGATCGCATCGTCGACGCCTGGCGGCGCGAGCGGCCCGATCTCGACGTCGCACCGCTGCACATTCTGTCGCGGGTCTCACGACTCGCCCGCCACCTTGACCTCGACCGCGGGTCTGCCTTCGCGGAGCACGGGCTGGAGGGCTGGGAGTTCGACGTTCTGTCGGCGCTTCGGCGAGCGGGCGAGCCGTACGAGCTCTCACCCGGTCAGCTGGTCGCCCAGACGCTTGTGACCAGCGGAACCATGACCAACCGAGTCGACCGGCTCGCCGCACGCGGACTCGTCTCCCGTGGCCCCGACCCGCATGACCGCCGCGGCGTCAAGGTCACGCTAACCGTGCAGGGCCGCTCCATCGTCGATTCCGCCATGGCCGACCTGCTGGTCCGAGAGCGTCTCCTGCTCGACCGGTTGCCGCGCTCGGAACAGGATCATCTCACCGAGTTCCTGCGCCGGCTGCTGTCGCCGTTCGAGGGCTGAGTCGCTCGGGTCTCACGCCAGGGCTTCTGGAGCCCTCCGGTCAGAGGACCATCTCGGCGGCCGAAAGCCATTCCAGCTCGAGGGTCTCGCGCTGGTCAACGATGACCCGCAGCTTGTTGTTGAGCTCGAGCACCGCCTTGTGATCGGCAGCCTTGGCCGCCATCTGCAGGTGGATCCTGTCCTCCTGGGCGGAGAGCTTGGACAGCTGCCTCTCGATCCGGAGCAGGTCCTTTCTTGCGTCCCGCAGCTCTGCGGCCGAAGGCCCCTGATCTGCCGGCGACGCGGTGGCCCGGGAGCCCCCTGGCGCCCCGGAGGCCGCCGCTGACACGCGAGCGGCGTGACGCAGGTCGAGGTACTGCTCGACCCCGCCGGGCAGGTCTCTGACGGCACCGTCGCCCAGAAGCGCCACCTGCCGGTCACACATGCGCTCGAGCAGATACCGGTCGTGGGAGACGACGAGCAGGGTTCCGGCCCAGCCATCGAGCACGTCCTCCATGGAGGTCAGCGTCTCGATGTCCAGGTCGTTGGTCGGCTCGTCAAGGATCAGGACATTCGGCTCGGCCATGAGCAGCCTCAGGAACTGCAGCCGTCGGCGCTCACCACCTGACAGGTCGCTGACCCGGGTCTGTTGCCGGCCGCCGCTGAAGCCCAGGCGCTTGGCCAGCTGACTGGCGCTCACCTCCTTGTCGCCGAGCCTCGTGTACGCCTTGACGTCCTCGATCGCCTCGATGACCCGGGAGTCCGCGAGCTCCTCGATCTCGCGAACCTCCTGGGTCAGGTAGGCCATCGATACCGTCTTGCCGACCTTGCGCCTGCCAGAGTCCAGCGGGACGTTTCCGAAGAACGCCCGCATCAGGGTGGACTTACCTGAGCCGTTGACCCCGACGATGCCGACCCGCTCGCCGGGGGCGAGCCGCCAGGTCACGCCGTCAAGGATCCGCCGCCCGCCCAGGGTCACGCTGGCGTCGATGAGGTCGACGACATCCTTGCCCAGCCGGGTCGTCGCGAAGCGCACCAGCGACACGTCGTCCCGGGCCGCCGGCTCGTCGGCGATCAGCTCGTTGGCCGCATCGATCCGGAACTTCGGCTTGGTCGACCGTGCCGGTGGACCGCGACGCAGCCAGGCAAGCTCCTTGCGCAGCAGGTTGCTTCGGCGCTCGTCCGTGACTGCTGCCACCCGGTCGCGCTCGGCCTTGGCGAGCACGTACGCGGCGTACCCCCCATCATAGGAGTTCACCTGCCCGTCAACGACCTCCCACGTGGTCGTGGCCACAGCGTCGAGGAACCAGCGGTCGTGGGTCACTGTCACGACGGCAGTACCGGGGCGCGTACGCCGGGTGGCCAGGTGGTCAGCCAGCCACGCCACGCCCTCGACATCGAGGTGGTTGGTCGGCTCGTCCAGGAGCAGCAGATCGGGGTCGGCGGTCAGGAGCGCCGCGAGCGCGAGGCGGCGACGCTCGCCACCTGACAACGGGCCCACGATGGCCTCGAGGCCGCCCACATCCGGCGCGTCGATGCCGCCGAGCAGGCCCTCCAGGATCTCGCGGATCCGCGGGTCACCGGCCCAGATGTGGTCCGGAAGGTCACTCAGCACCGCCACGCGAACGGTGGCCCGGGGGTCAAGGGTGTCGACCTGGCTGAGCATGCCGACGGTCAACGACCCGACCCTGGTGACGCGCCCTTCATCCACGGACTGGAGACCGGCAAGAACTCTGAGCAGGGTGGACTTGCCACCACCGTTGCGTCCGACGACGCCCACCCGGGTGTCGCTGCTCACACCGAGGGACACACCATCGAGGATGTGAGTGGTACCGAGCGCCAACGAGGCGCGTTCGACCGACACAAGATTGGCCACGGATCTTAGCTGTTCCGGGATCCGGACGGGCCGGTGATGACATGCGCTCCGTGGACCGGGCCGTCGGCGCGGGCAACAGCCGGGGCCGCCCCCGATGCGGTCAGGGCCACCGCCAGGTCCAGGCCGCGCTCGGTGTCGGCGACCAGGAAGGCGACTGTCGGCCCGGATCCGCAGACGATCCCGCCCAGCGCGCCGAACTCCATGCCGGTCTCCAGCACCTCGACGAGGCGTGGCTGCAGCGAGAGAGCCGCCGGCTGCAAGTCGTTGCTCAGTGCTCGACCCAGGTATGAGGAGTCACCCGAACGCAGTGCCGTCATCATCGATGCTGAAGGCGTGGGTTCGGGAACCCGCCGCCCGGCCCTCAGCCGGTCGCACTCGGCGTACACCCGGGCGGTCGAGAGGCCAACATCGCTGAGCGCGAACACCCAGTGGTAGCGGCCCCGTCCCAAGACAGGCGCGAGCTGGTCCCCCCGGCCCGACCCCATGGCGGTGCCGCCGTTGAGTGCGAACGGGACGTCGCTACCGAGCTCGGCGCCCAGACCCTGCAGAACCGACTTCGAGGAGCCAACCCCCCAGAGCGCGTCGCAGGCCACCAGTGCCCCGGCTGCATCGGCGGACCCGCCAGCCATGCCAGCCGCCACGGGGATGTCCTTGTCGATGGTGATGTGAACGGGCACGTCGACTCCGGCCTCGCCGGCCAGCAGGCGGGCGGCCCGCATCGCCAGATTGCTGTCATCGACCGGGACCAGATCGGCGTAGGGTCCGTTGACCGTGATGCCCCACTCGTCAGACGACTCGACGCTGACGTCGTCGTGGAGACCAACTGCCTGGAACACGGTCGCCAGATGGTGGAACCCATCAGCACGCCGCGGACCGACCATGAGCTCGAGGTTGACCTTGGCCGGGACCCGGGCTGTGACACAGTGCCCCGACGTGGCTGCGAAGCTCACTGGTGCACCATGGCCGACCGGGATGCCGCGATGGCCGCGAAGGCCGCGATGTCGAGCTGTTCGCCGCGGGTCTGCGGGTCGATACCGGCCGCGCGCAGGGCGGCTTCGGCGTTGACGGCCGACCCCGCCCACCCGGCCAGAGCCGCGCGCAAGGTCTTGCGCCGCTGGGCGAACGCTGCGTCGATGCAGGCGAAAACGTCCTTGCGCGACGCCAGTGTCTGCGGTGGCTCGCGCCGGTTGAGCGCGACCAGGCCGGAGTCCACGTTCGGGGAGGGCCAGAAGACCTTGCGGCTCACCGTCCCGGCCAGCCGCACGTCGGCATACCAGGCAGCCTTGACGCTGGGTATCCCGTAGGTCTTGCTCCCGGGCGGCGCCGCGAGGCGCTCGGCGACCTCGAGCTGCACCATCACCAGGACCCGCCGGAGCGTGGGGAAGGCCTCGAGGAAGCTCAGCACCACGGGCACGGAGATGTTGTAGGGCAGGTTCGCGATCAGCGCCGTCGGCTGGGGGTCTGGCAGCGCCCGCACGGTCAGCGCATCCGCGAAGATCACCTCCAGGCGGTCGCTGTATGCCGGCGCGAGCGCGGTCACGGTGCCAGGGAGGGCCGCCGCGAGGGTGGGGTCGATCTCGACCGCCAGGACCCGGCCGACCGCTCCGAGCAGGCCCAGGGTGAGCGATCCCAGTCCCGGGCCTATCTCGACGACGACATCCTGCGGACCCACGTCGGCCAGGCGCACGATCCGGCGAACAGTATTGGCGTCGATGACGAAGTTCTGGCCCCAGTGCTTGGTCGGGCGCACTCCCAGACGGCCCGCCATCTCGCGGATCTGGCCGGCCCCGAGCAGCCCTGACGGGGCGTCCTCAGTCATGCGATGCAGCCTAAGGGGACAGGTGGGTCCGCCGGGGCAGACCCCCAGATCCGAACACCGCGTCGGCACGGTTCTTGGCTCCGACAGGGGTCAATACGGTGCCGCCGCGGTGTTCGGCCGAGATGTTGGGGGAGATCAGGCAGCTGAGGCGCAGCCCCACGGCGACAGGCCGCGGGCGGCGTAGACCACGTTGGCCACGGCGATCTGCTGCAGTCGGCTGGCCAGGTCGGCCCGTGCGGCATACGTCCCGCCGCCATTGGCCAGCCAGGTGCCGCTGTCGAACTGCAGGCCCCCGTAGTAGCCGTTGCCGGTGTTGATCGCCCAGTTGCCACCGGACTCGCACGCCGCGATCCGGTCCCACATGGCTGCATTGGCCGCAGAACCAGCGGGAGCGCTCGTGGTGGGCTTGGCCTTGGTGCCGACGGCCAGGATGCGCGAGACGGGGGCGGTCGTGACCCGTGAGCTCGTGACCTCGCGGCTCTCACGCTTGCCGTCGACCCAGGTCTCGAAATAGGTGACGACCTTCGCACCTGGCTTGCCCGCCTTCAGCGTCTTGGTCTCGCCGGTGTACATGGTGGCGTCGTCCTTGCGCGTGGTGCTGAAGCTGACGCTCTCGTTTGCCGTGACGCTGTCCTGGGTCACACGGCCGATGGCGATCTTGAGACCGCTCTTGGTCAGGAGGGTCGTCATCGCCGGGGAGACGCGGTCCTTGGCACCAACGGCCACGTGGAGCTCGGAGAGCACGTCCGCAACGCTGGCGCCGGTGGTCTTCGCACTCAGCGTCCTGCCATCAACCGCGACGGTGACGTCCTTGGGAGTCGTGACCGACATCGCCAGACCCGTTCGGCCCAACGGCTGCGAACGCGAGACCGAGAGCTTGGCGGAGTCGGCGCGGATGCCGAGCTCGGACAGGGCGCCGGCGACGGTCGTCGAGGTTGTCCAGTACGCCTTGGTCTGCCCATCGACGGTGACCGTGAGCAGCCGGCCGTACCGGACGACGACCTTCTGGCCGTCGTTGACCCGTGAGGACACAGCAGGGGCGACGACGTCGTGAGGACCGATCTTGATGTCCTGGCTCGCCAGCACGTCGCTGACAAGGGTGCTTCCGAACAGGTGGACCGCAGAGGTCTTGCCGTCAACGGACAGGTTCACCGACTTGTCGAAGTACGAGAACCCGACAGCACCGGCAACGAGGGACGAGACAACAGCGGCTTGGGCGATACGCCGAACCGGACGAAAGATCACAGGGCTCCAGAGCTAGCACTATCCGGGCATCGTGCGACGGAGCGTCACGCACTCAAGGAAATTGGGGTGCCCGACCGAGGTCGTGCATCCCAAGTGCGCGCCGTCCGAGGACTCACCGACCCCGGCCAACAGCCTTCCACGATGGCTGAAGAACCACCGAAGGTCAAGTTTTGGTAACGGACACCCCCGGATCTTGCATGCCGACGGCCGATCCCGAGCCGGCTACCAGGGCCCGTAGAACCGCTCCGAGTTGGCCGCGAGGGCGACGCACAAAGAGGGGACGTCAACGTTGAGAACACCCGCCATGGCGCGCACCGTCAATGGCACGAGGTATGGCGCATTGGTCGCCCCGCGATGCGGCGCGGGGGTGAGAAACGGCGAGTCCGTCTCGACCAGAAGGTTGTCCAGGGGCGTCACTGCAAGCGCGTCACGCAGGTCCCTGGCGTTCTTGAACGTGACGGTTCCGGCAAACGACAGGAGGTAGCCCGCCTCGACGCACTCACGGGCCATGGCCACGCCGCCTGAGAAGCAGTGCATCACCGTACGCTCGGGGGCGCCCTCCTCCGCAAGGATCCGCATGACGTCTTCGTGGGCGTCTCGATCATGGATCTGCAGCACCTTGCCGGTGCGCTTGGCCAGGTCGATGTGCCAGCGGAACGAGTCTTGTTGCGCCGCAACACCTTCAGGACCCGTACGGAAGTAGTCGAGCCCCGTTTCGCCAATGACCCGGACCCTGGGGTGCGAGGCCAGCAGCTCGATCTCGGACCTGGCCGACTCCAGGTCGCCAAGATCGTGCAGCCTGGGTGCCTCGTTCGGGTGGAGGGCCACGCCACCCAGCAGCGCGGCATACCGGTCGATGGCCTCGACGGTGAAGCGTGCGCCGGGGAGGTCGCAGCCGATCTGGACCATGCGGGGCACCCCGACCGCCGTCGCTGCGTCGATCACGGCCTGCAGATCAGGAGCGTCAAGACCATCGCGGGACATGTCGAGGTGGGCGTGGTTGTCGACGACCGGGATCGGCAGAGCCTCCGGTGCCGGCGGGTGGCCGACATGAACGCTCACGCCAAGCAACCTTTGCTCATTCCAGGCCGCTGTCGCGCGCCATTTCCGAGCCAGAAACCGGCCTGAACTGAGCAAACCGGCCTGAGGTGAGCAAAGGGCGGTGTCATTCGGGATCTGCTTCCGGATCGAGGCGCTTGAGCTCCTCATCGACCACCGAGGGGTCGAGCTTGGTGAAGATCGGTGACGGTTTGCCGATCGTTGCGCCAACGGTGATCGGACGCGACCCCCAACGAGGAGCGCTGGTGTAGTCGCCGGTGATGATCGGGTAGCTCTCGCCGCCGTCCAGATCGTCGACCTCCTCGATGCGCGGCATGGGCGCGATCTGGCCCTCGCCACCCATCGCCGAATGAACCTGGTTGGAGCTGTGCGGCAGGAACGGGCTCAGCATCGTCGTGCAGTCGCTGACCGCCTGGGCGACCACGTGCAGGATCGTCCCGAGCCGCTCGCGCTCGTCGTCGGCCTTGAGCTTGAACGGCGCCTGGTCGGTGACGTACTTGTTGACCTCGGCGACGACCTTCATGGCCTCGGCCAGCGCGTTCTTCTGGCGGTGGCGCTCGATCAGGGCGCCGATGGTCGCAAAGCCCTCGTTGACCGTCGCCAGCAGCGCCTTGTCGTCGGCGTTCAGCTCGGCGGCGGCCGGGATCTGGCCGAAGCTGCGGTGGATCATCGTGGCCGTGCGGTTGACCAGGTTGCCCCAGCCGGCGACGAGCTCCCCGTTGGTGCGCTTGACGAACTCGGCCCAGGTGAAGTCGCTGTCCTGGTTCTCCGGACCGGCCGCCGAGATGAAGTAGCGCAGCGCATCGGGCTGGTAGCGCTCGAGGACGTCGCGGACGTAGATCACGACACCGCGGCTGGAGGAGAACTGCTTGCCCTCCATGGTGAGGAACTCGGAGCTGACCACCTCGGTAGGGAGCTGCAGCACGCCATACAACCCGGGCTTGCCGCCCTTGTCTCCCAGGCCGTCGTAGGCGAGCAGCTCAGCCGGCCAGATCTGGGAGTGGAAGGTGATGTTGTCCTTGCCCATGAAGTAGTAGGACAACGTGGCGGGGTCGTTCCACCAGTCACGCCAGGCCTCGGGGTTGCCGGTCCGGCGGGCCCACTCGATCGACGCGGACAGGTAGCCGATGACGGCGTCGAACCAGACGTAGAGCCGCTTGGTGGGCTGCTCACGCCACCCGTCCAGGGGGATCGGGATGCCCCAGTCGATGTCGCGAGTCATGGCGCGCGGCCTGATGTCCTTGAGGATGTTCTGGCTGAACCTGATGACGTTGGGGCGCCACGTGCCCGAAGCCTCGCGCCCGTCGAGCCACTCCACGAGCGCCTCGGCCAGCGCCGGCAGGTCGAGGAAGAAGTGCTGGGTCTCGATGAACACTGGCGTCTCGCCGTTGATCTTGCTGTGCGGGTTGAGCAGGTCCGTCGGCGCAAGCTGGTTGCCGCAGTTGTCGCACTGGTCGCCGCGGGCCTCGCCGTAACCACAGATCGGGCACGTTCCCTCGATGTAGCGGTCCGGCAGGGTCCGGCCGGTCGAGGGGCTGATGGCACCGTGCGTCGTCTGCTCGACCATGTAGCCGTTGTCGTGGACCGTCGTGAACATCTCCTGCACGACGGCGTAGTGGTTGCGTGTTGTCGTGCGGGTGAACAGGTCGTAGGAAAGGCCGAGGCTGGCGAGGTCCTCGACGATGACCCGGTTGTTCTTGTCTGCCAGCTCCTTGGCGCTGACCCCTTCCTTGTCGGCCGCGACGAGGATCGGGGTGCCATGCTCGTCCGTGCCGCTGACCATGAGGACGTCATGGCCCGCCATCCGCATGTAACGGCTGAAGACGTCAGAGGGCACGCCAAATCCGGCGATGTGGCCGATGTGGCGCGGGCCATTTGCGTACGGCCATGCGACAGCTGACAGGACCTTGCTCATGACCCTGACCCTAAGGGGTGGAGCGGCCGGGGCATTTCAGGTGCAAGGATCTACCAATGGCCGATGTTCGCACGTCCCTTGCCGTTGTGGCACCTGCTGACGCGGTCTACGACCTGGTCGCAGACCTCCCCCGTATGGGCGAGTGGTCACCCGAGTGTGAGCGGGTCACCTGGCGTGGTGGCGCCACATCCGCGGTGAGCGGGGCGCAGTTCCTGGGCTTCAACCGGGCAGGTTTCGTGCGGTGGATCACCCAGGGTGAGGTCGTCACGGCCGAACCCGGACGACATCTGGCCTTCGAGATCACCTTCGGGCCGATGAAGATCGCCCGTTGGGAGTACTTCATCGTTCCTGACGATGCCGATCCCTCGATCTGTGTCGTGGTCGAGGAATGGACCGACCGGCGCCCCGGCTGGTATCGCGCACTGGCCGAAAAAGCGTTCGGTCCACGTGCGACGATCAACGAGCGGGGCATGGTCAAGACCCTGGCCAACCTCAAGAAGGCAGCGGAGGCGGACGGAGCCACCGCACCGGGCGGCCCGTTCACCCGTTGAGCCCATAGCACCGAACCGGCCGAACGCACCGAACGCACCGAACGCGCTGACGGACCCGCACCGCTTGGGTGCGAGCCCGTCAAACGTGGTGGTGATCTGTCTCAGTGGCCGGCTGCCACCAGCTCGGCCGGGGTGCCGGTCAGGTCAGCGTCGAGATCGGCAGGATCCTCGTCCCACGAGCCGCCACCGTGAGCATCACCGGCGGCGAAAGCGACCTCGTCAAACGGGTCCTCACCGGACAGCACCCGGCCGGCCCGTTCCTTGTCGAGCTCGCCGGTCCAGCTGCCGATCAGCACCGTCGCGACCGCGTTGCCGGTGAAGTTCGTGAGCGCCCGTGCCTCGCTCATGAACCGGTCGATCCCCACGATCACGCCCACGCCGTCCAGCAGCTCGGGCCGGAACGACTGCAGGCCCCCGGCCAGCACGGCAAGACCTGCGCCGCTCACCCCGGCTGCGCCCTTGGACGCGATGATCATGAAGATGAGCAACGAGATCTGTTCACCGATCGACATCGACTTGTCCATCGCCTCGGCCACGTACAAGGAGGCCATGGTCAGGTAGATCGACGTACCGTCCATGTTGAACGAGTAACCGGTCGGGACGACGATGCCGACAACCGGGCGCGAGACGCCGAGGTGCTCCATCTTGCCGATCAGCCGCGGCAGTGCGGTCTCGGATGACGAGGTCGAGACGATGAGCAGGAGCTCTCGGCCCAGGTACTTCAGCAGCCGGAGGATCGAGACTCCGCTGCCGGCCTTCAGAACGGCGCCGAGCACCACGAAGATGAACAACGCGCACGTTGCGTAGAACGCGAGCATCACCTTGCCGAGACTGAGCAACGCGTCGGTGCCGGTCGCACCGACCATTGCCGCCATGGCACCGAACACGCCGACGGGAGCCACCCACATGACCATTGCGAGGACCTTGAACACGAGCTTCTGCAGGTGCTCGACGCCACGCAGCACCGGCACGCCGCGCTCACCCATCCCCTGCAACGCGAAACCAACGAGAAGCCCGATGAACAGCGCCTGCAGCACCTTGCCCGAGGTCAAGGACGAGACCAGCGTGTCCGGGATGAGGCTCAGCAGAAACTCTGGGAAGGTCTCGCCGCCTCCACCTGTCGCCTGCGCTCGTCCGGACTTGACCACCGCGGCGGTCAGGTGAAGCCCCGAGCCGGGCTTGACGATGTTGCCGATGATGAGGCCGATCGCCAGCGCGAAGGTTGACATGACCGTGAAGTAGCCCAGGGCCATGCCACCGATCTTGCCGACACTGGCCGCCTTGCGGACCGAGCCGATGCCGAGCACGATCGTGAAGAAGATGATCGGCGTGATCATCATCTTGATCAGGCTCACGAACCCGGTGCCCAGCGGCTTGAGCCCGACGGCGAACCCCTCTTTGCCCGGAAACGCGAAGCCGACCGCGATGCCGAGAAACGCTGCCACGATCACGGCCATGTAGAGGTACTTCGTCTTGTCGCGACGGATCACCGGCACGGACGGAGGCGCGCCGATCGGGGAAGGACTTGGCGGCGACGCTGGGGCGGAGCGGGACATGTTTCCTCCTGAGGCTGGAAATGGATTGTTCATGAGGGTCGCCCCGTTGGTGACCTGTGTCACCATTTCGTTCATTGAGTTCGCCAACGGTTTTGGTGAGAACCGCACACTGGTGGTATGCACACCGGCATGAACCCACGGAGCTGGAGCCTGGCGCGCCAGCTGTTCGCGCTGCAGGTTGTCGTCGTAGCGGTCGTGGTGATGGCCGGAGGCGTGGCGGCATACCTGCAGGCCCGTGCGAGCAGTCAGTCAGCCACGAGCACCCGGGTTCTCGCAGTCGCCCGGAGCGTCGCGGCGTCCCCGCTGATTCGGTCCGCGCTGAGCGCACCCGACCCGTCCGCGGTGCTGCAGCCCTACGCCGAACGGGTGCGCCGCGACACCGGCACCGACTTCGTCGTCGTGATGAACACAAAAGGAATCCGATACTCCCACCCCAAGCCTGAGCTCATCGGCAAGCGGTTCAGCGGCCACATCGACGCTGCGGTCGCCGGTGGGGTGGTGCTCGAGACGTATGGCGGCTCGTTCGGTCCGTCCGAACGTGCCGTGGTGCCGGTGCGGGCCGAAGGCGGGCCCGTGGTCGCGCTGGTCTCCGTGGGCGTCACCCGGGCAGCCATCGCGCGGGAGCTGTCCCACTCGGTGCCCGGGCTGCTCGGCGCGGGAGCCGCCGCGCTGTTGCTGGCCGCGAGCGGTACCGCCCTGATAGCCCGCCGGCTGCGCCGGCAGACCCACAGCATGGGACCGGGGGAGCTCGCCCGGATGTACGAGTTCTACGACGCTGTGCTGCATTCGGTCCGCGAGGGTCTGGTCCTGCTCGACGTCCAGGGGCGCCTCACACTTGCCAATGACGAGGCGCGTCGCCTGCTGGACCTGCCCGGGGACTGGCTCGGCCGACGGCTCGACGAGCTCGGGCTGCCAGAACCAATGACCGAAGCTCTGGCGGGGGGTTGCGAGGTTGACGATGCCATCCACCTGACCGCGAACCGCGTGCTGGTGGTCAACCAGGCGCCAGCCCGCTGGGAGGGGCGTGAGCTCGGCACCGTCCTGACACTGCGCGATCACACCGATCTGCAGGCACTGACCGGCGAGCTGGACACGGCACGGTCGCTGACCGAAGCGCTGCGCTCACAGGCCCACGAGGCAGCCAACCGGCTCCACAGCGTGATCAGCCTGATCGAGCTGGGGCGCACCGAACAGGCGCTGACCTTCGCAACTGCCGAGCTCGCCCAGGCCCAGAAGCTCACCGACCTGGTCGTCGGGGCCGTCGAGGAGCCGGTGCTCGCCGCGCTGCTGCTGGGCAAGGCCGCCGAAGCCAACGAGCGCGGGGTCGAGCTCGAGGTCGACCCCGCCAGCACGGTCCCCGAGGGGGTGATCCCCGCCCGCGACCTCATCACGGTCGTCGGCAACCTGCTCGACAACGCGATCGACGCGGCCGCGGCGGCACCGGGGCCACGCCGCGTCGGCTTCAGCAGCTGGATCGAGGACGTGCCCTCCGACGACGGCATCGCCAGCACCCTGGTGCTGCAGGTCAGCGACACCGGCGCCGGCCTGGGCGACACGTCGGCGGCACATGCCTTCACCCGAGGCTGGTCGACCAAACATGATGAGCGGCTGATCGGACACGGCCTCGGTCTGGCGCTGGTCGGCCAGGCGACCAGCCGCCATCACGGCACCATCGGCGTCGGCCGCGGCGGCGGTGGGGCACCCGACGGTGGGGCACCCGACGGTGGGGCACCCGGCGGTGGGGCACGCGACGGTGGGGCATCCGACGACGCGGTGCTCATCGACTCAGCCTTCGTCGACACCGAGTTCGTCGGGGCTGTATTCACCGTCCGGCTACCGCTGGGCGTCGAGATGCCGCAGTGACTGAGATCGGAGTCCTGGTCGTCGAGGACGAGCCGGTCGCGGCCGATGCGCACCGTACCTATGTCGAAAGAGTTCCGGGGTTCGTCGTGCGCGGGGTGGCCCTCGACGGTGGTGGGGCCCTTCGGCAGCTGAGCGACGCGTCGTCCAAGGTGGACCTGGTGCTGCTCGACATGCACCTGCCCGATATCCACGGCCTGGACGTGGTCCGCGCGATGCGTACGGCAGGGCACCGGGCCGACGTCATCGCCGTCACTTCTGCGCGTGACCTCGAGGTCGTGCGCGCCGCCGTCTCACAAGGCGTCGTGCAGTATCTCCTGAAGCCGTTCACCTTCGCGGCGCTGCGGGACAAGCTTGAGCGCTATGCGGCATACCGTCTGCAGTTTGCGGGTGACGTCGCGGTCGGGCAGCACGAGGTCGACCGGGTCCTGGGCACCTTGCGCGGCAACGACCCGAGCAGCCTGCCGAAGGGCATGAGCCCGGACTCTCTTGACGCCGTCGTGGCCGTGCTGCGACCCACCGCCGAAGGCCTCTCGGCAACCGAGGTCGCCGCGGCGCTGGGGGCGTCACGGGTCACTGCGCGTCGCTACCTCGAGCATCTCGCCGAGACCGGGCTCGCCATCCGGAGCTCGCGATACGGCAGTGCCGGGCGTCCCGAGCTCGAGTACCGCTGGGTCGGGGGCGGCTGAGGGCCTCGGGATCATCGACGGGTTTGGGCAATACAGCCATGGCAGGCATGCTGGAAGGTGATGCCCCCACTGGACCGAGACAACAGGACGCGCATGGACTCCCCAGACGACTCCGGTCGCGAAGTCCCGGAGCGCATGGGGTCCAACGCTGATGCCGAGGACTCCGCTGCTCACATTGCCGAGCTGGTGCGCCGAACCACCGAGAGCCGGGCCGCGCCGGGACCTTCCTCGGTTGCCCGTCCCGACGCAACGCCTGCGCAGCCGACGCCGATGCCCGCGCCATCGGTCGCGGAGCCAACACAGCAGCAGCCCCTGCAGCCAGCCGCGACGCCAACCCACTCACCATTCACCCAGGGGGTTCGTCGCAGGATGTCGGCACCGCCCCGACGAACCCTGGTTATCGCTGGTGTCGTCCTGGCCGTGCTCATCGGAGGTGGCGTGGCACTGTCCAACGCGTTGGGTCCTGAGGTCCGGCGAACCCCAACAGCGACGACCCAGAGCTCGGCGCCCGCTGGCTACGCAGTGAAGGTCACGGACGTGATCACGGACTGCGCCAGTCACGCGCGCGGGCGCACGAAGGTCTCGTTCGAGGCCCACAACTGTGTGAAGGCAACCAGATCGATCGCAACCGGCCAGATCAGAGGTCGCCCGGCGCTGTATGTCGTCTCACGCATACAGATGGCATCGGCAGAGGCAGCCGCGGCGGTCAAAGAGGTGCTGGACGGCAGTGGAACCGGCAACCTCAACGACCTGCTGAGAGAGGGCAAGACGTTCCCTGGTGCCCCCGTCAAGATGCCGGACTCCGGGTATGCCTCGGTCCAGACGGGCGGCGTCCTCACCGTGGCGGAGGCGGGCTTTGTCGACGGCGGCCCATCGTCCAGCACTGATCTCGCACTGCGGGCCTCTGCCGCGCAGGTGGCCGCCATGGTCAGCACACAGAAATAGGGTCGTCCCGCGGCCTGGCTCACGTCATCGTCGGGCTGCCAGCGCCGCGTTGTACAGCTCCTTGCGGCTCAGCCCCGTCGCCGCGGCCACCTCGGCGCACACCTCCTTCAGCCGCTCCCCGGCAGCAACTCGAGCCTGTATGCCGGCCACAACCGTCTGCGGGTCGGTCACCAGCGCCGGTGCCCCACCGACCACAACGGTGATCTCGCCCTTCACGCCCCCCGAGGCCCACGCCGCCAGCTGCGACAGACCACCGCGTCTGACCTCCTCATAGGTCTTGGTCAGCTCCCGACAGACCGCCGCCTGCCGGTCCGCACCGAACGCCTCGGCCATCGCCGCCAGAGTCGAGTCGAGACGGTGCGGCGCCTCGAAGAAGATCATCGTTCGTCTCTCCTGCGCCAACGCCTTGAGCCCGCGCAGTCTCTCGCCCGCCTTTCGCGACGGAAACCCTTCAAAACAAAAGCGATCCACCGGCAGTCCGGACACCGCAAGCGCCATCAGGACGGCGCTTGGACCAGGCACGCAGGTGACCTTCACGCCGGCCTCCACCGCCGCGACCACGAGGCGATACCCGGGGTCGGACACGGACGGCATACCGGCATCGGTGACAACCAGCACACGCGCCCCAGCCAGCAACCGGGCGAGCAGGTCTGCGGTGCGCGTCGCCTCGTTGTGTTCGTGGTAGCTGACGACCGATCCTGACGCCTTGACGTCCAGTGCATGACAAAGGCGACTGAAGCGCCGTGTGTCCTCTGCCGCGACAACGTCGACGGTGGCGATCTCCAGCGCGAGTCGCGGCGCTGCGTCTCTTGGGTCGCCGATCGGGGTGGCGGCGAGGACGAGGACACCAGCAGCGGAGTTGGTCACGTCTGCGATCCTCTCAGGCGGTGCGATCCCTCGGTTCTACGTCCTCATTCGATCTCGAGGTGGACACATCGGACACACCGACCGCACCTCGGCCGTGCCTGGCTGATATCCGCCCCCTGTGACGCGTTCGCGGCGCCACAGGGTTGCTGCATACGATGTCGGCCATGACGTCGACCGAGCAGCAGCTGCGCTCGCGACTTCTCGGATATCGCCCCACCGACGTGATGTGGGGCTGGGTGGCGCCACTGATCGTCGCGGCAGTCGGCGGTTTCCTTCGGTTCTGGCAGCTCGGTCGACCCAGCAAGCTCGTCTTCGACGAGACGTACTACGTCAAGGAGGGCTACTCCTTCCTCAAGTACGGCTATGAGCGCCGGGTCGCCTCGACCAACGAGAAGGCGGACGCCCTCTTCACCCATGGCACCCCGAACGTCTTCGGCACCAACGCCGACCTCGTGGTCCATCCCCCCGTCGGCAAATGGGTCATCGCGGTCGGCGAGCATATCTTCGGGGCGACCAGCTCGTTCGGATGGCGGTTCTCGGTCGCCCTTCTCGGAACCCTCTCGATCCTGATGGTCGGTCGCGCCGCCCGGCGGATGTTCGGGTCGACGCTGATCGGCACGATCGCCGCCATCCTGCTGGCATTTGACGGCCACCACTTCGTCCAGTCGCGCATCGGCCTGCTTGACCTCATCCTGATGTTCTGGGCGTTCGCCGCATTCTGCGCGCTGCTCATTGACCGCGACCACTCCCGCGCGGTGCTGGCACGCAAGGTGAGCGCCGTGCAGTCGTCGGAGCCCCAACGCGGCGGTACCAACGGCACCAGACTGCAGACGTCCTTGACGTTCGGTCCCTGGCTCGGCTGGCGCCCCTGGCGCTGGGTCGCCGGCATCTGCCTCGGCCTGGCGACCGGGACCAAGTGGTCCGGCCTGTTCTTCGTGATCGCCTTCGTGCTGATGAGCGTCTTCTGGGACATGGGCGCACGCCGCGCCGCCGGCGTGCGCCGCTGGTGGTGGGGCGCCCTCGTCATGGATGGGCTGTATGCCGGCTTGCTGACCGTGACTCTCACGGTCTCGGTCTACCTGGCCTCCTGGGCCGGCTGGTTCGCTTCCAAGAATGCCTACGACCGGCAGTGGGCTGCGACCCATTCGGCAACCACCTTCGCGTGGGTGCCGGACCCCTTGCGCTCTTTGTGGCAGTACCACGAGGAGATGTACAGCTTCCACGTCAACGTGACGTCGGACCATCCGTACAAGACCAACCCGTGGTCATGGCTTGTCCAGGGCCGGCCGACATCCTTCTTCTACGAAGGCCCGACGAAGGGCCAGGAAGGCTGCCTGGTCCAACAGTGCAGCAAGGCGATCACCTCGATCGGCACCCCGACGTTGTGGTGGGGCGCGACGATCGCGATCTTCTTCCTGTTGTTCATGTGGGCGTTGCGCCGCGACTGGCGGGCCGGCGCGATCCTCGCAGGTCTCGCAGGCGGCTACCTGCCGTGGTTCAACTATCAGCACCGCACCATCTTCAGCTTCTACGAGGTCGCCTTCGTGCCGTTCGTCGTGCTGGCCGTGACCTACGTGCTCGGGCTCGGCATCGGCGGTCGGGAGGCCTCGCCGGGTCGACGCCGGATCGGCCTCGCCGGCGCCGGACTGTTCGTTGTCGCCAGCGTCGCCTGCTTCGCGTTCTTCTACCCGATCTACACCGCTCAGGTCATCCCGTACCAGGAGTGGCAGCTGCGCATGTGGCTGCCCAGCTGGGTCTAGACCTGCGGGCTTGGGGCGGGCAAAACGCCTAGGTCCGTGGCGTGGGTGGGGCGAGGAAAGCTCCCAACAACCCTGGCAGTGCACGGTCTCCGAGCGAGAGAGCCATGGACAGCGGCACGTCCGTGACGACATACCCCTGTCTGCCTGCTGCCGTGGTCGCGGTCAGCGTCGCCAGCCCGGCACGACGCTGGAAGAAGGACTGGCGAAGGTTCCAACCGATAATGCCGTCGCACTCGAGCACGTCACGACGTCGATCGAGCGAGCCCGCGCGCGTGACGAGACAGCTGCCGGAGAGGGCATGCCCCAGGGATCGATAACGATCCGCCGCGAGCAGCACCGCCACCGGCACCGTCGACACTGCAGGCAGGGCAAGCCATGGCGAAGCACCGGAAGAGATGGCCACGCCGGCTGCGACGACCAGGATGAAGGCCAGCAGCAGGGCTCGCACGAAACGACGACGCCGTGCAGCAGGGCCATGGGACGTCAGCGAGACACCCATCGGCGCAGGGTCGTGCAGGATCTGGGCAGCCACGTCCCGTGCCACGGCGCGCGGGGCCGGCGGCAGGAGCAGCGAGCTCCCGCCCTCGGCGCCGCCTCTGGACTTCAGGCCCGTCGTGATACCGGTCAGACGTGCTGCATGGACGGCCCGGAGCAGCAACGGCTCGGCAAGCTCAACGCCCCTCAACCGTCGTTCCTCGATGCTGATGGCCCTGGTCGTCAGAAGTCCGCGGGTGATGTGGAGACTGCCCTGCCCATGGCGTGAGAGTCGAAAACCCCAGTAGGACAGGACATAGCCGCCGATCGAGAGCACCGTGACGAAGGCGACGAGCACGACCAGCCCCTGCGCGACGTCCACCCAGATCGCGGTCCGCTCCAGATGGTCGAGGGCTCCCCTGACGGGTCCCACATCACCGGCGGTGAGGCCCAGCTGGTCGAGGAGTCTCCAGCCGACGCCGAGGATCGCCGCAGCAGCCAGGACCCCCGACATGGTGAACGGCGCGAAGCGCACCCACCGCGGATCCAGCCGCGACAGCTCGACGTCATCATTCCCGGTGTCATCATTCCCGACGTCATGGCTTCCGAGGTCATCGTTCCCGGCCGTCACGCCGTCTCCGGCGGGACGGACACCCTGGCTCACAGGGCTCCGATGGAGCAGCTCGGCGCGCAAGGCGGTGGCCTCTGCGGCCGAGAGCGAGTCGAGGGACAGCCCGCTGTCCCTCTCGTGACTACCCGTGCCGATATCGACTTTGGCGAGCCCCAGGAGACGGTGCAGTGGTGATGCCGTCACGTCGACGCTGCGAACCCGATCCGCCGGGGTGGCAACGGTCTTGCGCTGCAACAGACCCGTACGCAGCTGGACCTGCTCGGTGGTGATGCGGTATCGGGTGGTCGCCCATCGCAGCACGCTCAACGCAATGATCCCGACAACGCCCAAAGGTCCCCACCACCAATACTGCCCGTTGCCAACTGAGCGCCCCGCAACCACGAGGCCCACCAGGGCGGGGATGGCTCGGGCCAGCTCACGCACGGGATGCACAAGCAGCATCCGGGCGCTCAGACGGCGCCAGGACTGGTTCTGGCCGGTGCCGGACACGTTCATGTCGCGTCGCCCTCGCTGCGGCTGGTGATCACCGTGAGCGCGGCGACCAGGCCCTCGGCAGTCGCGCGATCGAGCCCGTTGATGTGCAGGGGCCCCGCCGCGGACGCCGTTGTGACGGTGACGTTCGCGAGCCTGAAGAGCTGTTCCAGAGGTCCGCGGGCGATGTCGACGGTCTGAACCCTCGAGATGGGAGCGATCCGTCGCTCCTGGCTGATCCAGCCGGACTGGGTATAGACAGCCTCGTTGGTCACCTCCCAACGGTGGACCCGAAAGCGCCACCGGGGCATGACGATGAGGTGCGCTGCCGCGAGCACAAAAGTGGCGCCCAGCGCGGTGAACCGCAGACCGGACTGGTCCGGGGAAGCCACGAACCAGAGCGACTGACCAGCCAGCGCCAGGAACCAACCCGGCACCGCCCGCACCGTCCAGAACACGACGGCTCGAGGGCTGACGTGGTGGGCAGGATCGCGCAGCTCCATGCGGCCCACCCTGCCACGTACGGACCACGACCCTTGCGCTCACCCACGGCGCGCCCTATTTGACGCGTCCCGACCAGTTGGAGCCATCCCACCAGCGTGACGAGCCCTGGCCCCACGGGTCCGGGTACCAGCCCGGAGGACTCACAAGACCGACGGGGAGGGCCCACGGAGCCGCGCGCCTGCCAACGGAACAGAAAGAGGGTCTCGACCCCGATCAAAGCTGTCCCGAGAGAACCGACACTGATCACGAACATGACGATTGCCGCCAGTCCAACAGGATCACCCCCCTGACGATGAGTCGCAAGGGCGAGGTCGCCCAACCACCAGAAGAGTGCTGCGGCGCCCAGGAAGGGCACTGCGCCGGCAGCCCACCATCTCGACGGCATGGACCGGCTGCTCACAATCAGCGATCCAGAGCGCTCCCGCCCTTGAGGGCTTCGACCATTGCGGCTCAGGGGCACGGACACCTGACCGCTGAGCGCCCGGTCTCCTGCATGTGCAAGCGCCAGGCTGAGCATGAGGGCCACGTCGGCCCCGTCCGGCGCCGACGCGATGATCTCCCTCATCGCTTCCTTCACGTCGGCAAAATCGCCAGCCTCAACTGCCAGCAGCGCCAGCGCGAGACGCTCATGCTCATCGAAGGACAGGTCACCGTCCGTCACGACGACTTCCCCTTGATGGCCCTGGACATCATTGAGGAAAGCATGGTTATCGCCTCGCCTTCCTCCTTGAGAACATGACCCCTTTGTAGAAGAACCTTCTCAGCCCGATGGGGAGGGTTGTCGATATGACATTGGTCGTACGACCAGGATGAGGCCTGCCCATCACCGGGAACAGCGCTGAAGTCAGTGGTGAACCTCAGTACCCACATCCCGTTTGACGACAGCAGTCAGTTCCTGTTCTAGGTCGTCGTCGTATATAGCCCGCCACGAACAGCACCCTCCGCGTCGCGCAGAGGCCGTACGGTGGACCCGCGACCCGACTTGATTTGGGGCTGCAGCCATGATTTCAGTCAGTGAATAGATGGCTATAGAACCGACGATTGAGCCACCTGCCACCGGCGGCAGCGTTCACGCCGCCTGCGCGGGGCTGGATCAGAGCGGTCCGCAATGCGCTTGGCATGTCTGCCGCGG
>Ga0209638_1000178_pt1 | contig 42595 bp, 35 predicted proteins | sample BarGraNGADG00211_FD_184490 | JGI IMG/M metagenome (GOLD analysis project Ga0209638, IMG submission 184490) | Arctic peat soil microbial communities from Barrow, Alaska - Barrow Graham LP Ref core NGADG0002-211 (SPAdes) (version 2) | ecosystem: Environmental > Terrestrial > Soil > Wetlands > Peat...
TGGGACTGCTCACCTCGGCGATCTCCCTTTTCTACTATACCTGGGTGATCAGGCAGATGTACCTCGTTGCCCCCACCAGCGAGGAGCCAATCCGGTTCCCGACGGCGGCCTTCGTCTCGGTGGCGGCCGCGATGGTGGCCATCTTCGCCCTGGGCATCTACTCTGACCCCTTCGTCAGCTTCGCCCGGCTGGCAGTAACGAGCATGGTGCATTAGAAGCCTGTAAACAACGAAGAAAGGGCCCGGACGCTCGTGTCCGGGCCCTTTCTTCGTTCATGCAGATCTACGGCTGGAGCAGGATCTTCATGGAGGCGTCGGCCTTCTGCGCCAGCTCGATCCCCTCCACGCAGCGCTCCAGTGGCATCCGCTGGGTGATCATGGACTCGTTGTCGATCCGCTTCTCCGCCATCATCGCGAGCCCTGTCTCCATGTCGGCGTAGTTGAACGCTCGGCAGCCGTGGACGTCCAGCTCCTTGAGGGTAAGGACGCCCAAGTCCATGGGCCTCGGCTCCTTCGGCATTGCGACGATGACGATCTGCCCGCCCACCTTGCAGAAGCTGGAGATCTGCTCGGTCAGCGCTGCGGCGCCGGCCGCGTCGAACAGCACGTCGGCCCCCCTGCCGTTGGTCCTGTCCATGATGGCATCCTTGACGTTCTGGGTCTTGCCATCGATGGGATCGAAGCCGAGCTTGCGGGCGAACCCCAGCCGCCATTCTCCGACTTCGACGATCGTCACCGGCCGGTTGGTCGTGATTCGGGCCATCTGCGCGATCAGGATCCCGATTGGGCCACCCCCGAGCACGACGACGCGATCGCCGACGTGCGCGCGGGACACCCTCAGCGCGTGGGCCGACACCGCGGTCGGCTCCGCGAGCGCGGCGACCTCCATCGACACGGAGTCCTCGATCCGGTAGATGTGCGAGATCCGCGTCTTCACGTACTCCGCAAAGGAGCCGTCGGCGTTGTGGCCGAGCATCTTCAGATTGAGGCAGGAGTTGTAGATACCGTCGAGGCAGGCCTGGCAGGTGCGACAATCCAGCAGCGGGTCGGCCACCACACGATCCCCCACCTTCAGGCCGTTGGCGTTGCCCTTGATCTCGACAAGCTCGCCGGAGAACTCGTGGCCGATGATGACGGGCGGCGCCGCCCTGGGGTGCTTGCCGTTGAAGATGGAGACGTCGGAGCCGCATATGCCGGTGTAGGCCACCTTGATGAGGGCCTCTCCCTCATTCAGAGTCGGAACCGGTACGTCCTCCATTCGGACGTCGTGGGCCTTGTGATAGACCATCGCTTTCATGCTTGGACTCTCCCTTTCTGCTGCGCGACTCTGCTGCGCGAAAGTGAGTATTACGTTTGGGTCTGGCCGATGCAGTGGAGACCGCCGGGCATGATTATCAACTCCGGAACGTAGGTTCGGGCCGGCAGTCCGGCAAGGAAGAGGCAGGCATCCGCGATATCTTGCGGCTGCATCGCCCTGTCCAGGGTCTCCCTTGGGGGCGGGGTCGCCCGCTTCAGCATGATCGGGGTATCGCACAACCCAGGGAAGATCACGCTGACCCGCACCCCGTTCAGCCGCTCCTCCAGCATTGTCGCGTGGGCAAGGGCAATCACCCCCGCCTTTGCAGCCTGATAGGCAGCGCCAGAGGCGTCGGTCCAGCGGCCGGAGATGGAGGAGATGTGGACGATCAGCCCGCTGCCCTGCTGCCGGAACTGGGGCAGGATCGCCTGGGTGAGATAGTAGGCGCCGTTCAGGTTGGTGTCGATGAGGTGGTGCCAGTTTTCGTCGGTTAGGACGGACAGCTTGCGGTTGGGGGTGTTGGTGCCGACGGAGTTGACCATAAGGTCGATCTTGCCGAAATGGTCGACCGCATCCTTGACCACGGCGTCGACCTCTGCGCGCTTCGAAGCGTCGGCCCTGCGGAATATCAATTCTCCGCCGGCCGCTGCCGCCTCCGCGGCCAACTCCTTCAGCGGCTCCTCCCGACGGGCCGCTGCCATCACCCTGCACCCAGCCTTGGCCAGCGCCAACGCCGTCGCTTTTCCCATTCCGCTACTTGCGCCGGCCACGATAGCCGTCTGCCCAGAAAGGTTACCCATGAATTCAACCTCCGCACGATGTGACGCCGCGACTCGTCCGCGGCGGGACCAGAAAGTCCTGTTAGGGCTTGAGCAGTATCTTCATGGAGGCGTCGCCCTTGCGCGCCAGCTCCAACCCCTCCACACCCTGTTCCAACGGCATGATGTGGGAGATCATGGACTTCACGTCGATCTTCCCTTCCGCGATCAGGTTGATCGCTGCCCGGTAGTCGTCGGCGTTGTAGACGCGGCAGCCACGCAGGTCGATCTCCTTCAGGGCGAAGGCGGCCAGATCCACCGGGTGGAACTCTTTGGGCATTGCAACGATCATCACCTGGCCGTGCACCTTGGTGAGCTTGGCCAGTTGGGCTGAGGTTGAGGCCGCACCGGCCGTGTCGAAGAGGACGTCGGCTCCCATCCCCCCGGTGCGGCGCAGCACCTCCTCAACGGTGTCCACCTTCTTGGGATCTATGGGGTCGAAGCCCATCTTCCGAGCCAGCTCTAGCCGCCAGTCGCTGATCTCGACTATTTCCACCGGCTGGGCAGACGCGACTCGGGCAACCTGGGCTACCAACAGTCCGATAGGGCCACCGCCAAGGACCACCACATGGTCGCCAAGCTTTACGTTGGAGCGCCGGACGTCGTGGGTGGCCACGGAAGCGGGCTCCACCAGTGCTGCCTCCTGCATGCCGAGGCCCTCGGGAATGTGATAGACCCGGTGAGCAGGGGCAGTGACGTACTCGGCAAAGCCGCCGTCGCAGTCGTTCCCCAGCAGCTTGAGGGTGGTGCAGACGTGGTAGGCGCCCGACAGACAGGCGTGGCACTTGCCGCACGGGAGCAGGGGCTCTACAACCACGCGGTCTCCAGGCTTGAGGTCGGTGCCGGCGGCATTGACCTCCACGATCTCCCCCGAGAACTCGTGGCCGGGGATCATGGGGGGCTTGGCCCGCCAGTGCTTGCCGGAGTAGATGGTGATATCGGAGCCGCAGATTCCGGCGTAAGCGACCTTGATCAACGCCTCCCCTTCCTTGGGAACGGGCTTGGGTGCATCCTCAAAGCGCGCTTGGTAGGCGCCATACCAGACCACTGATTTCATCGTGCTACCTCTCTACCTGTCTTTCCAGGCCAGCCGTGTGAACGTAGGGCGGGCAACCTCGCGACCCGGGAAAAAGCCCCAGACTCCAGCCTTCACAGGTTAATCCAACGACCGCTTCAAGGCAAGCAGGAGAGAGACCGAGGGACTCAGAGACCCAAGAACCATCCTCGATATGTGGATACGTGCGCCCGTGCGGGAATGGTATAATCCATTCAGACGCTATCGTGCCTATCTTATCCCCATCATGCAGCCAGACATTAGGAGCCGGGAGGGCGTTGCCCATCCCGGTTCGTCGTTAGGAGGCACCATGGAAGAACAGGTCTTCACCCAGGTCATAGAGCTCGAGGGCCACATCATCGACTCCATGTTGCTGCCCCAGATCATGGACGAGGTGATGGATCGGGGCGGCGACTTCGACGTGCAGGAGATCCGGGTTGGGCGGAAGAAGTCGGAGACCAGCTACGCTAGGCTGGAGATTCGGGCCGACTCCCCGGAGATACTGGACCAACTGGTCCGTCGCGCTCGCCGCATTGGTGCCACGGTGCCCGTGGTTGAGCAGGTGCGGACCGAGCCCGTCCTCGTCGACGGTGTGTTCCCCGAGGGTTTCTACTCCACGACAAATCTGGAGACGCTGGTGCGGATCAACAGCGACTGGGTTCAGGTGGAGAACCCGGAGATGGACCTGGGGATCGTGGTCGACTTCGAGGCCGGCACCGCCCGCAACGTCCCCATCGCCGACGTGCTCAAGGGGGATCAGGCGGTGGTGGGCCACCAGGGGATACGGGTGATGCCGCTGGCCAGGAGGCGGGAGCAGAAGGAGGCATTCGCCTTCATGGGAAGCACGGTCTCCAGCGAAAAGCCGAATGCGAGCCTGATAAGGGAAATAGCGGCGGAGATGCGGGCGATCAAGGCCCGGGGAGGCAAGACTCTGGTGGTTTCAGGCCCGGCCGTCACCCACACCGGATCGGCACCACTGATGGTAAAGCTGATCGACGCGGGCTACGTGAACTACCTGTTTGCCGGTAACGCCCTGGCGACCCACGACATAGAGGGGGCCTTCTTCGGCACCTCCCTTGGGGTTTCCCTATCCCAGGGCATACCGATGGAGGACGGGCACCAGCACCACCTCCGGGCAATCAACCGAATCCGGCAGGCTGGCAGCATCAAGGCGGCGGTGGAGCAAGGCGTGCTGACCAAGGGGATCATGCACGCCTGTATAAAGAACAACGTCCAGTACGTTCTGGCGGGCTCCATTCGCGACGACGGCCCTCTGCCGGACGTGATCACCGACGTGATGGAGGCCCAGCAAAAGATGAGGGCGGTGATCCAGCAGGGGGTGGACCTGGCTCTGATGATCTCCACGATGCTCCACTCCATCGCCGTGGGGAACCTGCTTCCGGCCAGCGTCACAACGATCTGCGTGGACATCAATCCGGCGGTGGTGACGAAGCTGGCAGATCGGGGGAGCTTCCAGGCTATTGGACTGGTGGCCGACGCCGAGGGGTTCCTGCGGCATCTGGTGTCGGAGTTGGGGCTGTAGGGACGAGGTTGTCTCGCTCCCAGGCTGTCATCGGAAAGGGCCGGTCTCACGACCGGCCCTTTCCTTTTCTCTTCTTCTGACGTCGCTACTGTCCGGCTCGGACGCGATCGAAGCAGCTGCTGCAGTACACCGGCTTGTCGCCCCTGGGCAGGAAGGGGACGAGTGCTTCGGCCCCGCAGTCGGCACAGATGGTAGGGTGCATCTCACGGGCAGGTCGAGCGTCCATGCCTCGGCCCTCTCCGCCCTGCCGCTGAGCCTTGCGCATGGTCCGGCACTCTGGGCAACGAGCAGGTTCGTTCAGCAAGCCCTTGAGCTGGTAGAAATCCTGCTCGCCCACGGTGAACACGAAGTCTCGTTCACACTCACGACACCGAAGAGCCTTGTCCACAAAGCTCACCCCCTGTTACCTCCTTTTACCTCTTTGTCGGACGGTCCTGTAGGCACGAGCTGTTGCAGACATTCCTCGTCGGACTACCACAGTCGGATTGTGGACCACGCAGAGCTCAGCCGGGGGCCATTGCTACCGCCGGCTTCGAATATACAACAACCTAGTTGCTGATTCAATAGCTACGGCAACAAATAGGCTGATCGAGAGAGGTTTGAGGAATCAGTCCGCCTGGTAGAAGGGACAGCCGCGATGCTCCGGCAGACTGCACACCTCGGACACGTAGCTGCTGTGCAGGTCGATCCCAGGCCGGCGCTGGCAGCGGAAAGATGGCCGTCCTTCCGCTTCTCCCTTCGCCTGCCCGTTCTCCTTCGCGTTGTGTAGGAAGTCGCAGTACTTCGCCGCTCGATCTCGAACGGCGACATTGTGCTGGGGACTGGGCTTCAGAGGCAGGGCAACATACACCGCGACGGACCCGCCGAACTTGAAGGAAGCGACGGCGCAGTTGGAGCAATCAAGGTCGGGGTGGCAACAGGGCTTACGCCCCGGCGGGAAGTACTCCGCGGCCCAGAGGTCCCAGCAGTTGCGCCGAACGAAGTGGGCGGAGCAGCGCTTTCGGCGCTCCTCGTCGCAGGCCGACTCCATGTCCCAGCAGTGAATCCGCCGCTCTTCCCAGCCCTGCTCGGCCACTGCTTCGCTGAGAATCGCCAATCGGCCTGGGCGGCGCTCTATTCGTCTGTGTTCCGGCCTCATCATCTTGTAGGGCATAAGATACCTCTGTCAGCGGCCACCCTTCGGCCGGCAACCCTCAGAGAAGAGAAGAATGGCATTTTGGGGGACACCCCACCCGCCGATGGCCTAGTTCCGGCCAAGTCTGCTCTTCAGGGCCACCCGCAACAGTTGAAGGGACAGCCTCCAACGCATACTGATCCAGGATCGCTCCGCCCCTTGCTCGCCGGCAGGACGCCTCCCCCCGTAGGTCTCCTCCACGTAGCAGCCGACCATCGTACGCAACTCATGGCCGAAACCCGGGGAAACCCTGGCCAGCAGCTGCGCGAACTCAACCGGCGTGTAGGACGGCCTGGGCCTCCAACCAAGGAGGGCCGCCACAGAGGAGAGCTGGAGGTAGGCCCTCCCGGAGGGGCTCAGCCGAGCCAGAGCGCGGCGCCAACCCCACCACACCAGCAACAGCAGCGCAACCAGGCCCGCCGGGATCCCCACCCGAGACCACTCGATGGTCGTCTGCACAACCCCGCTTCCATTACTATCGGCAAGGTATGCCCCGCTCTGTAGGTCATATTGGCCATCATTCAGAAGTCCATCTCGGCGGGAGGTGTCCAGGCTGAGGGCCTCGAGGTTGGCCCCTTCCATATCGTTAGACGCGGTCTGCGTCGCCTCGACGGGGGTTTCGGGTCGTTCCGGCGTGGCCTGCGAAGGCGTAGGCTCGAACCGGACCCAGCCATACTCTGGAAAGAAGAGCTCGGGCCAGGAGTGGGCGTTCTCCTGCTTAACCTCGTACAGACCGGTCTGCTCGTTCAGTGTACCACTGTTGTAGCCGGCAACCACCCTGGAGGGGATGCCGACGGACCGGGCCATCACCGCCATGGATGAGGCAAAGTAATCGCAGTACCCCTCTTTGGCCGTGAAGAGAAACCAGTCCACCGCGTCGCGATCGGTGGGCGGGGTGGAGATCTTTGTTTCGTAGCGGAAGCCGCGGAGGAACTGCTGGATGTTCAGGGCCACGTCGTAGGGGTCTGATGCGTCCCGAGCCAGCCTTCGAGCCATGCCCACCACCCTCCGGGGGGCGGGGGAGGGCAGCTCCAGGTAGCGCTTGGTCCACTCTGGGTAGTCGGTTCCAGCCTGCCGCAACTGTTCCTCGCTGGCAACAGATACCGAGGATATCACGGCGTACTGCTGTCCCTGGCGCATTGGGATCGTGGACCTCAGAGCCGTCATCTCTTCTAGGGTATCAAAATGGTCCACGTAGACCGGCAAGCTGAGCTTCACAGCGGCGTTGGCGGCGAAGACCGAGCTCATCCGGCCGACCAGCAGCTTGAAACGTTGCTCGATATCCTTCCGCCCCTTGTAGACGCTGGTGGTCACCAGCCGCTGATCATTGGAATCGAGCCTGGTGGTCTGGTCTGCCGAGCTCATCCACCCCTGTCCCGTATAGCGGTCGTAGGTCTGGGTCGCCCAGTACTCAGGCAGGGGAGACGATACCAGCATCACCAGGTCCGGCCCCAGCTCGATTGCCCCTTTCAGCGCCAGCGCCTTGCCAAAGCGGTTCCCCTCGCCCTTGGGGGTAGAGGTGCCGATAGAGGCGAAGAGCCGGTCGAACTCCACCTGCGTGCCTTGCCACGGGCCCGTTATCCGGGACCAGTTCTCGGCCACGTCCCCGTTGACCGTTCCGATGGGAAGGGCCCAGGCAAAGGCCAACAATCCCACGGAGAGGACGGAGCTGCTCAGCAACGAGGCTCGGGGCACTGCCATGCCATACTGGGCATCGGCGGAAACCCAATCGCTTTCCTTTTCAAACAGGGTCATCCGGACAAGAAGAAGCAGCGAAGCCAACAGGAAGGCACCGAAGTAGAGCCACGGGTCGGGCGCCCCGTAGGACAGGTTCACCAGTAGGCCACCCCCACAGGCGACCAGCATCAACCACACGTTGTGCCACCTGAAGGCGAGCCAGGCTGCCAGGTATCCCAGGAACCAGCCCGTCAGCGCCATCACCAGGGCAAACAGCATGCTGTCGTTGCTCATGCCGCCGCCAAAGACGATCTGAAGCCACGCCCATACCCGACCGCCCAGCCAGACCACTCGCGATTCCCAATCTTCGGCAGGTGCCTGGAGGGCGAAATAGCTACCGACCACCAGCACGCCGATCTCGACGGCACACCAGTGGGCTACAGGGCCTCGCACCGGCAGCTTGGCCAGGACAAAGCCCATGATCAACGCCGCGAGGGCAAGCCTGGGGACGATCCACATGTCATCCACCCAGCCGGCGCTGGCCAGGGAGAGGGTAGGGCTGAGCACAACGACTATCAGCAAAAGGAGGGAAAGCCAGCCCTCCCGCGGACCAGACACAAATCGACGCATGAGCCAGTAGCTCCTATCTTCAACAACGAGGAATGATCTTCCTCGTCATATAACCTGCAAGCCAGATGCCAGGACCCAGGACTATCTCGTCGCTCCCATCGGCCGGGCAAGCGCCGTGCCAAGGTCGTCACCCCTCTTAACCAGGTAGGTCGGCACCCCGGACGCCGCCAGCGAGCTGACCAGCAAAAGGGAGGGCTCCTTCCCTCCAAATGTGCTCGCCTCCAGCAGAACCGCAAACACGGTCACCCCCCGCGCGGCCAGAAACCTGCAGGCGCTCAGCCACCGCTCATCGGTGGAGGGGGTTACAATTACCGCGGTGGCCCCACGGGCGAAGCGGTTCTCCTCCGATAGCACCAACTGTTCCAGGGGGATACTGCTGCTGGAGTGGATCACCGCCAGTAGGTCCAACGCCTTGTGCAGCTGCCGCTGCCCGCGATCCGCGGCCAGCGCTCGCCCCTGGGTGATGATCCCCACCTCCCTCTGCTCGGCCAGGAAGTAGTTGGCCAGGGTAGCACCTATTGAGACGGTCGTCTCCTCCGTGGAGTCCTGGTCCGAGCCGACCTGGACCTCGGAGTCGAGATCCAGTATCAGCCAGGCATCGGACAGGGGGTCCAACTCAAACTCCTTGACCATCAGCCGATTCTGGCGGGCGGAGCTGAGCCAATGGATGCGAGCCAGGGCATCGCCCGGCTGGTACTCGCGGACTCCAGACGCGTTGGGGGTGACGAAGTGGGTGCGTTGCCTCTGGACGCTGCCCCCGGGCAGCTCGCCGGGCAGCCGGCCGAAGAAGGACAGGGGGGTGATTGGAGGATAAACCAGCACTGTCCCACCGACGTCCAGCTGCCGCCGCCGCTGGAAAAGGCCAAAGGGATCTCCGCTGATCACGGTGACCGGACCCAGGGTGTACTCCCCCCGAACAGTGCATGGGGTAACCAGGGAGACCCTGTGCCTGGCAAGGCTGCCCAGCGAGAGCACGCGATTCCCCCTGCGCCCGATGAGGTTGGATTGGTCGCGTATCTCCAGCCACAGCTTGGGGAGCCAGCTGGTGTTCTCCAGGCTCAGCACCTCCTCTATGCAGCCCCCAACCTGCGCCCTGGTGGTCTTGATCTCGTGGCGGAACCAGAGCCAGCGCACGTTGACCCATGCCCACATGAAGGAGACGACTAACACGCCGGCCATCGTATAGAGCAGCCGGTACATCAACTCCCACCCGGTGCTGAGCGCGGTCGCCAGAACCAGGAAGGTGAGGACCGCTACCAGTATGCCTTTCACCGCTTGATCGACACGGAAATTCGACTGCCGGGGACCGGTTGGGAATCCAGTACCTCCCGGATAATCAGCGATGCGTCCACATTCTTGATACGAGCGGATGGGCTGATGATCAATCGATGAGCAAGGACCTGCTCCGCAAGCGCCTTAACGTCGTCCGGTGTGACGTAATCACGACCCGAGAGCATGGCGCGCGCCTGTGACGCGCGGAAGAGAGACAGCGAGCCCCGGGGGCTTGCCCCCAGATAGACGTCTGGATGGGTGCGAGTGGCCGCAACGATGTCCACGATGTAGCCCCGAAGCGCCGGGGCCATGCCCACCTCCCGCACCTGGGCCTGGGCGGCCTTCAACTGCTCCTCGCCCGCTACCTGGGAGATCTGGTCGACGGGGTGGGCGCGCTCCTGCCGGCTGAGTATCTCCAACTCGTCCTCGCGGGCGGGATATCCAAGCCGTATCTTCATGAAGAAGCGGTCCAGCTGGGCCTCGGGCAGGGGGAAGGTGCCCTCGTACTCGATGGGGTTCTGGGTAGCCAGCACCATGAAGGGCCTGGGCATCATGTGGGTGGTCCCATCCACGGTGACCTGACGCTCCTCCATCGCCTCCAACAAGGCGGCTTGTGTTTTGGGGGTTGCCCTATTTATCTCGTCGGCTAGGACAATCTGGGCCAGTACCGGGCCGGGCCGGAACTCGAACTCCGCGGTCTTCTGGTTGAAAATCGACACGCCCGTCACGTCGCTGGGCAACAGGTCGGGGGTGAATTGGATTCGCTTGAAGCTGCAACCGATGCTTCGGGCCAGCGATTTGGCCAGCACCGTCTTTCCCACTCCGGGCACATCCTCGATCAGCAGGTGCCCCTCGCACAGAAGGGCCACCAGGGCCAGCTCCACCTCGGCCCGTTTGCCCACCATGACCTTCTCGACGTTGCTCAGCAGTTCCGCCAGCAGGCCGTTGTTCAACTCAACCATCTATGCAATCCCTCCAGGACGATCTTCGCCTGCCAAGGGCGCAGGAATCGCGAGGGCTTTCTGGCATGAGCCCGCCGTGGGTAACCAGAAAGCCCTAACTCGACCAAACCGACACCAAAGCCAGAAAGCCTTTCAGGCCCAGAACGTAGCTCCATCGGCCACTCCTGAGCGCTGGCGAAATGTGTATGCCATTCCGCAAGCCTTGTTCCGCTTGCATGCCGATTATAGCACGGTTAAGCGAGAATTCACCAACGAATTGGGATTTTATTCGGTATCTTCAGCCCCGTCGGCCACCGACCCCCCAATCTGCTCCTCAGAGGGCTCATCGCCTTCATCGGTGGCAGCGGAATCCCCGGCCACGCCGTCGACGGCGCTGGGAACTGGAGTGCCGCTCTGCTCTCCCCCGTTGCCGTTGGTGAGGGAGATGGAGGCGACCTTGTCGCCCTCGTTCAGGTTCATCACGTTCACTCCCTGGGACGACCGACCGTAGCAGGGGATCATCTCGACTGGAGTTCGGATCACCAGGCCTCCGGAGGAGATCACCACCAACTCCTCCGTGGGCTCGACCACCCTGGCCGCGGCCACTGGCCCGGTCTTGGACGTGACCTTGAGCGCCCTGACGCCGCCGCCGCCCCTACCCTGTGGGGAGAACTCTGACAGGTTGGTGCGCTTCCCGAAGCCCTCGGAGGTCACCAGAAGCAGATCCCTCTCCGAAACCACGATCTCCATGGCCACCAGGTTATCGCCTGGCTCCAGCTTGATGCCCCGTACCCCGCCGCTGGTCCTGGATGCAGCCCGCAGCTGCGCCTCAGAGAAGCGGATGGACTGCCCATGCTCCGAGACGAGGATCACCTCGTCACCCTTGCGGCAATAATGCACCCACACCATCTCGTCCCCATCCTCCAGCGACATGGCGATCAGCCCACTGGAGCGCACGGAGGCGAAATCGTGGAGCGGCGTCTTCTTGATCTCCCCACGTCGTGTGGCCATGAGGAAGTAGTCGCCCTCGTCGAAGCTGGACACCGCTTCGACAGCGGTGACAACGTCCCCAGGATCCAGCGAGATCAGATTGATCGCCGGCAGCCCCTTGGCCTGGCGCGAGGCGTCGGGCACCTCGTAGGCCTTCAGGTGGAACACCTTGCCCCTATCCGTGAAGAAGAGCAGGTGGTCGTGGGTGTCGGCCACAATCATGTGGCGGAGGGCATCCTCCTCCCTGAACACCATTCCCTTGATGCCTTTGCCGCCTCGATGCTGCGGCTGGTAGGTGTTGCAGGGCATCCGCTTGATGTAGCCCCGATTGCTGATGGTGATCATCACCTCCTGGTGGTCGATCAGATCCTCCTCGCTGAAGCTGCCAAGCTCGGCGGCCACTATGCGGGTGCGCCGCGCGTCGCCAAACTTCTCCTTCAGCTCCACCAGGTCGTCTCGAACCAGGTAGAGGATCTTCTGGGGATTGGCCAGCAGGTCCTCCAGGTAGGCAATGGTGCGCATCACCTCGGCGTACTCATCCAGGATCTTCTGCCGCTCCAGGGCAGCCAGTCTGCGGAGCTGCATGTCCAGGATAGCCCTTGATTGGAGCTCGGAGAGACCAAAACGGGCCATCAGGTTGTTCAGCGCCACCTCGGCAGACGCGGAACCACGGATCGTCGCGATCACCGCATCCAGGTTATCCAGGGCGATCTTGAGACCTTCCAGGATGTGAGCGCGGGCCCTCGCCTTCTCCAGCTCAAACTGGGTGCGCCTGGTGAGTACGATCTGCCGGTACTCGATGAAGATGGAGAGCCCCTTCTTCAGGGTGAGAACCCTGGGCTGGCCATCCACCAGCGCCAGCATGTTCACGCCAAAGGCCGACTGCATGGCGGTGTGCTTGTACAGCCGATTCAGCACCGCCTGGGGCTTGGCGTCCCGCTTCACCTCGATGATGATGCGCATGCCCTGGCGATCGGACTCGTCTCTAAGGTCTGAGATGCCCTCGATCCGCTTATCCTTGACCATCTCGGCGATCTTCTCGATCAGGGTCGCCTTGTTGACCTGGAAGGGGAGCTCAGTGACCACGATGTGGAAACGGCCGGCCTTGGATTCCTCGATGCCTGCCTTGGCCCGCATCAGCACCCGGCCATGGCCGGTGGAGTAGGCCGACTTGATACCCTCCACACCAAGGATCAGCCCACCCGTGGGGAAGTCCGGGCCTTTGACGAAGTTGCCGAGCTCCTCAACGGTGGCCTCCGGATTGTCGATCAGGTAGATCATCGCGTCGGCGATCTCGTTGAGGTTGTGGGGCGGGATGTTGGTGGCCATGCCCACGGCGATGCCTGCCGACCCGTTGCACAGCAGGTTGGGGAACCGGGAGGGAAGAACCACCGGCTCCTGCCTGGTGCCATCGTAGTTGGGCAGAAAATCCACCGTCTGCTTGTCTATGTCGGCCATCATCTCCATGGCTATCGCGGTCATCCGGGCCTCGGTGTAGCGCATGGCCGCCGGCGGGTCGCCGTCTATGGAGCCAAAGTTTCCCTGCCCATCTACCAGGCGGTAGCGCATGTTGAAATCCTGCGCCAGCCGGACCAGGGTAGGGTAGATCACCGCTTCGCCGTGGGGGTGATAGTTGCCGGACGTGTCACCGGCGATCTTGGCGCACTTCCTATGGGCTCTATTGGGAGCGAGGTTAAGGTCGTGCATCGCCACCAGGATGCGGCGCTGTGAGGGCTTCAGCCCATCCCGCGCATCAGGCAGGGCTCGGGACACGATCACGCTCATCGCGTAATCGAGGTAGGAGTTCTTCATCTCCTCCTCGACCTTTACCGGCTTGACGAATCCAATTTCCATAAACTACCTCGAAACCACCCTGGGCTGGGATCTGCTCATCGCTCGATGGAGGTTACCGACAACCTCGCAAACCGGCCGAAGCACTCCTGGGCAGGGTGGAAGCTCTGAGCCGGGGGGAAAAGAAGAAGGACTCCCCACCGAAGTGGCCGCAGCCGAGGACATCGGCAAAGTTGTTGCGGGCCTTGGCAGCCCCAACCCTCGTGGGCAGTCTGCACTCCTGCCGAATATTATACGTCAAATTGCACAAAACGTCCAGAAAGGCCCCTCGTTCCTTTTTGAGTTCCGGCGATGGAGCCACAAAGACCGCACCTTATGGCTCTAAGGCGAGCAACTGCCGAGGGCTGTCTTAGCTCTATAACCACAAACCACAATACAAAGCGGGTGACCAACACGAGCTTTCAGCCCATCCCTCCCTTCGGTCCTCGGCATCCCCATCAAAGCGGCCCCAAAACTGGGGGAAAACTGCCTCACAAGAAGTATTGACATGGGGGTGGGGCGGATCTATATTGTATCGCGGAACGCAGTTTCACCATCTGGAAGGATTTCTCCCCTCGCTGCGGTCGCGTCGCCTTGCAGTCTGCTGACGAGGTTGTCAGGATGACAGGCACTTCTCGAAATAAAGTCAATGATGGCTCCTATTCCAAGACGACCGTGCAATCGGTGGAACGCACCCTCGACATCTTGGAAGCCCTCGCCGAAATGGGAGACGCGGGCGTCGCCCAGTTGAGCGGCCACGTCACCCTGCACGCCTCCACGGTGCACCGACTCCTTGCAACTTTGATCTCACGGGGCTACGTCCGCCAAAATCCGGATTCCGGCCGGTACCTGCTGGGATTGAAGGTGCTTGATGTGGCCAGGGCGGTACGGGATCATCTGGACCTGCGAATGGAGGCTCTGCCGATACTCCAGGAGCTGATGAGGAAGAGCGGCGAGACCGCCAACCTGTCCGTGCTGGACAACCGGCAGATCGTCTATCTGGAGCAGGTCTCCAGCCCGGGCTGGATGCTCCGGATGTTCGTCCAGGTCGGGGCGCGGGCCCCGCTCCACAGCACCGCCGCCGGCAAGGTGTTTCTCGCCAACCTCTGCGAGGGTGACTTGCGGCAGATGCTGTCCTCCTACTGCCTGACCCCCTACGCCAGCCGCACCATCGTAGACCTGCACGTCCTGACGGCCGAGCTGGAGGAGGTGAGGCAGCAGGGCTTCGCCACCGACTACGGGGAGCAAGAGGAGGGGGTGAGCTGCATAGCCGCCCCGGTGAGGGACCACAGTGGGCGCGTCGTCGCCGCAATCAGCGTCTCCGGCCCATGGATCCGCATCACCCCCGAGAGGGCATCGATGCTGGTTCCCCAGGTTCAGGAGGCCTGCGTGCGGCTTTCAACGGCTCTAGGTTACAAGCCGGAACCAGCTCCGGCTCTGGGCTCAGCAGTTCATTAGAGGGAGGTGGAGTATGAGGATTGCGTTGATCGGCCAGGCAGCCTTCGGCGAGAAGGTCCTGGAGGCCCTCCTCAAGGAGGGAGAGCAGGTCTCTGTAGTGTACTGCCCTCCGGATGCCCCGAATGGCAAGAAGGACTCGCTGGGAGAGGTGGCCGAGAAGAGCGGCATCCCTTTGAGGAAGCCAGCCCGAATGCGCAACCCCGAGGTGTTCGAGGACTACAATACTTTTGACCCTGATCTGAACGTCATGGCCTTCGTGACGGACTTCGTCCCGATGTCCATGATTCAGTACCCCAAGCTTGGAACCATCCAGTACCATCCGTCGCTTCTCCCCTACCATCGCGGTGGCAGCGCCATCAACTGGGCAGTAATCAACGGCGAGACGAAGACCGGCATCAGCATCTTCTGGCCGGACGAGGGGTTGGACACCGGCCCGATCCTGATGCAGAAGGAAGCTACCATCGGGCCAGACGAGACCATGGGCCAGCTGTATTTCAACAAACTGTTCCCCATGGGTGTCGAGTCGATGGTTAAGTCGGTGAATCTCGTCAGAGAGGGCAAGGCTCCAAAGATCGAGCAGGAGCTGGCCAGGGGGGAGTACGAGCCGCTCTGCAAGAAGATGGAAATCAACTGGATGTACCCCATTGGGGTGGTTTACAGCGTTATCCGAGGCTGCAACCCATCGCCTGGAGCATCCACCCTGTTCCGGGGCACGCCCCTCAGGATCTTCGACTGCGACAAGAGGAACGTCAGCGGCCAGAAGGCGCCAGGCACGGTCCTCGACATCTCGGAGGAGGGTTTCCTGGTGGCGGGGAACGGCGGAAGCATCTTCGTAAAGCGGGTTCAGCCCCAGGGTTCGCCCAAGGTCAAGGCGGCGGAGTTCGCGGCAGCCGTCGGCCTGCAGGTTGGAGACAAGCTAGGTTAAGGCTGAGGTCTGGACTACCGGCGGTGCGATGCAGGTCGATAGCTGCCGCCAGGGTCCAATGTGCAGCGCGCAGCGCAGGTCACGAGGAGGTGGACGCGTAGCTGTGATGAGACTAGGCAACAACAGACGTGCAGGTAATTCGAGGAGGAGGCAGTAGTAAGTATGGCTGGAGATCTCTACGAAGTTCGCTGGCATGCCCGCGGCGGCCAGGGTGCGGTGACCGCATCCCGGTTCCTGTCCGCGTCGGCAAGTCGCGAGGACAAGCATTTCCAGGGGTTCCCGGAGTTCGGCACCGAGCGCATGGGCGCTCCGATCCAGGCGTTCACCCGCCTGAGCAAGGACAGGATTTACACCCACGAGCAGGTTCAGACTCCCAACGCCGTGGTGGTGCTGGATCCCACCCTGCTGGAGTCCGTGGACGTGACCGCCGGCCTGAAGCCGGGCGGCCCGCTGATCGTCAACTCGGATCTGACCCCCACGGAGCTGCGAAAGCAGCTCAAGCCCGGTGACTACAAGCTGTACACCGTCGACGCGACCAAGATCGCCACGGAGTGCGTGGGTCGCCCTATCACCAACACTGCCATGGTAGGCGCGCTGGTGAAGGTCACCGCTTTGATCAACTTCCAGGCCGTCGAGGAAGAGCTGAAGGCGATGTTCGGGACCAAGTTCAAGAAGTCTGTGGTCGACGGCAACGTCAAGGCGCTGGAGAGGGCCTACAAGGAGGTTCAGGGTTAATGAGCAAGATCTACGAAGTCAAGGTGGGCACTCTCCCGACCGTGGATGAGATACCGCTGGGCGGGATTATCCCCAGCAACGGCAATGCCATCTTGAACAAGACCGGCACCTGGCGGACCCAGCGACCGATCCTCAACAGGGATGCGTGCACCGATTGCCTCCTCTGCTGGCTTCACTGCCCGGACAACTCCATCATCGTCCAGGAAGGCAAGGTAGTCGCGATCGACGCCGATCACTGCAAGGGCTGCGGTATCTGCTCGGCCGAGTGTGGGGCCAAGCCGGTTAAGGCAATGACGATGGCGCAGGGCGGCCGCTACGAGGCGAGCGAGACCTTCGCCAAGTCGACACTGTAAGGAGATCGAGGGATGACGATAGCTGAGAAGCCTGTACGGCAGAGGAAGGTTGTGGGGCTCACCGGAGACGGGGCTGCCGCCGACGCGATGATGCAGATTGACCCGGATCAGGTAGCCGCCTACCCGATCACCCCACAGACCGAGATCGTCGAGCGCTTCGCCGAGTACGTGGCGAACGGCGACGTAAACACCGAGTTCGTTGCCGTCGAGAGTGAGCACAGCGCCCTGTCCGCCTGCTGCGGCGGCTCCGCCGCCGGTGGCCGGGTGATGACCTGCACATCCTCCCAGGGCCTGGCCCTGATGCACGAGGAGCTGTACATCGCCGCCGGCAACCGGCTGCCCATCATCATGCCGATGGTCAACCGAACCCTGAGCGCCCCCATCAACATCCACGGTGACCACTCGGACTCCATGGCCTCCCGCGACGCGGCCTGGATCCAGCTGTTCTGCGCGGATGCCCAGGAAGTCTACGACACTACGATCATGGCAGTCCGCATAGGCGAGCACCCCGAGGTCATGCTGCCGGTGATGATCTGCTTCGACGGATTCAATGTCTCTCACGACATGGAGCGAGTCGCGATGCTGGCCAAGGAAGAGGTCCAGGAGTTCGTCGGCGAGTTCAAGCCGCTGATCAACATGCTGGACACGGAGAACCCGATCAGCATCGGCGCCCTGGTTCTCCCCCAGTTCTTCTTCGAGCACAAGCTGTCCATGATCAAGGCGCTCGAAGGCTCCGTCAACTACATCAGCGAGATCTTCGCGGAGTTCGGCAAGCTGAGCGGCAGGCCGCAGAGCATCGTCGAGAGCTACGGAATGGAAGATGCCGAGGTGGCCGTGGTAGCCCTCTCCGGCATCGCCGGCACCGCCCAGTGGACCGCGATGCAGCTGCGAGAGAAGGGGATCAAGGCCGGCGTGGTTCGGCCCAGGGTCTACCGCCCATTCCCCGCTGCCGAGATCATCGCTGCCCTCAAGGGCGTCAAGGCCGTCGCCGTGGTTGAGAAGGCGGCAGCTCCCGGCGCCGCGGGCGCCCCCATTTTCTCGGACCTGTGCACGGCCATGTTCAGCATGGACAAGCGGCCGAAGATGGTCAACTACGTCACCGGCCTGGGCGGCCGCGACACCTCCTCTGCGCAGTACACCGCCGTATTCGAGAGGCTGCAGGCCATCGCCGCGGGCGGCCCGATCGGTCAGACGCTCAGCTACATCGGCGCACGGGAATAGGAGAGATAGACGATGGCAATAAACCTCAAAGAGCTGGTAAAGAAGGACATTAAGTTCACGTCCGGGCAAAGGCTGTGCACCGGCTGCGGCCCGGCGCTCATGGCCAAGTGGACCATGCTTGCGGCGGCGGACTACAACGTCGCCATGAGCAGCGCCACCTGCTGCGTCGAGATCTCCAGCGTCGTCTTCCCGATGAGCAGCTGGAAGGTGTCCTGGTACCACAATGCTTTCGAGAACGCGGGCGCCGTCATCGGCGGCATCGAGGCCACCTACAAGGCCCTCAAGCGCAAGGGCAAGATGGACAAGGAGTTCAAGTTCATCGCCATGGGCGGCGACGGCGGCACCTACGACATCGGCCTCCAGTCGCTGTCGGGCATGGCAGAGCGCGGGCACAACGCCCTGTACATCTGCTACGACAACAACGCCTACATGAACACAGGTATCCAGCGCTCCGGCGCGACCCCGAAGTACGCCTGGACCACCACCTCCTACGTCGGCGATGCCTACCAGGGCAAGCAGCAGCGGAGGAAGGACCTGGTGTCCATCATGGCCGCCCACGACATCCCGTACGTCGCCCAGGCCAGCATCGGCTACTGGCGCGACTACATGACCAAGGTGCAGAAGGCTCTGGCGACCCCAGGGCCGTCCTTCATCACCGTGTACGCCCCCTGCTGGCGCGGTTGGCGATCCGAGGCGAACGCCACCGTTGAGCTGGGCCGGCTGGCCGTCCAGACCAACTACTGGCCACTGTTCGAAGTTGTCGACGGCAAGTGGCAGATGACCTACACGCCGAGGGAGACGAAGCCGTTGGCCGAGTTCCTGAAGCCCCAGGGTCGATTCAGCCACCTGTTCAAGCCCGGCGGCGAGCCCCTCATGGCGGACTTCCAGAACGAAGTCGACTTCAAGTGGGATCAGCTCCAGAGGCGAGTGAAATCCTCCCTGTAGCTGATTAGCGTTCCGGGAAGCACTGACGGGGCGCCGGAGGCATTCAAGGTTGGATGCATCGGCGCCCTGTTGCCTTCTAATCGAAGTGAGGCAGATGCTCACAGGATTCATCCAGAAGCTGATGGCTGAAAGCTGATGACTGATAGCTGATGGCTTTAGGGAGGCCAGACGGTGATAAGCGAGCAACTGATCGATGAGCTGGCGAGGATCGTCGGCAGGGAGGACGTGTTTGCCTCCCGCCGAGATCTATTGGTGTACGAGTACGATTCCACGCCGGACCTGTTCGAGCCCGAGGTGGTGGTATTCCCCGCCAACGCCGTCGAGGCTTCGGAAATCATGAGGCTGGCCAAACGCGAGGGTATCGCGGTGGTGCCCAGGGGCGCCGGCACGAACGTATCCGGCGGCTCACTGGCCCTCAGGGGCGGCATCGTGATGGGCGCAAGCCGGATGACCAAGGTGATGGAGGTGGACACCGCCGACGAGCGGGTCGTGGTCGAGCCCGGGGTCATCAACCTGGAACTCCAGAACCTCCTGGCGCCCCTGGGCTACCTCTATGCCCCAGACCCTTCTAGCCAGAAGGTCTCCACGTTGGGCGGCAACATCGGCGAGAACTCGGGCGGCCCCCACTGTCTCAAGTACGGCGTTACGACCAACCACGTCTACGGGCTCGAGGTGGTGCTCCCAAGCGGTGAAATCGTCAACACCGGTGGCCTCTGCGAGGACAATCCTGGCTACGACCTCACCGGGCTGATCGTCGGCTCCGAGGGGACCTTCGGCTTCGTCTCCTCCATGGCGCTGCGGCTGATGCGGAATCCGGAGCAGATCAAAACCATGGTCGCCATCTTCGACACCCTCGAAGACTCCAGCAACGCCGTCACGGACATCATCGCCGCGGGGATCATCCCCGCCACCCTGGAGATCATGGACAAGCTCATCACCTGGGCGGTGGAGAACAGCTACCATTCGGGCTACCCTCTGGATGCCGAAGGCGTTCTGATCATCGAAGTGGACGGGGTGAAAGAGGGGCAGGAGCGACAATCCCAGCAGATTGTGGAGATCTGCAAGAAGAACCACGTCCGGGAAGTCAAAGTCGCCAAGAGCAACGAGGAGCGGAACCTCCTTTGGGCCGGACGAAAGGGCGCGTTCGGCGCCGTCGCCAGGGTTGCTCCCATGTACTCGGTCCAAGACGGGGCAGTGCCTCGCACCCGGCTGTCGGAGACGATGAAGAGGGTGGTGCAGATAGCCGAGAAGAACAGAGTCAAGATCGGCAACGTGGCTCACGCTGGAGACGGCAACCTGCACCCACTGATCATGTACAACCCCAAGGATCAGGAAGAGGTCGAACGAGTCCACGCGGCTGGCAAGCAGATCCTGGAGCTTTGCGTGGAGATGGGCGGCACCTTGACCGGCGAGCATGGAATAGGTCTGGAAAAGCAGGCCGCCATGCCTCTCCTCTTCGGCGAGGCTGAGCTCGAGAACATGGCCCGGGTGAAGAAGGCCTTCGACCCCAACAACATGCTGAATCCCGATAAGATCCTGCCGGTGAAGCAAGCAGCCGTAGGAGTGGGGGTGTAGCAATGACGCTGGCAACTCAAGGGCTAGAGGCAACGCGAACACGGCTGGCCGAGATCGCCGGTGAGGCGAACGTCCTGACCGGCGAGCAGGCGGCATCCTACGCGGCTTTGAGGGAGCCGCCCGTGGCGGTTGTATTCCCGGCGGATGAGAACCAGGTCGCGGAAATTGCCCGCCTGGCCAACGCGGAAAGGATACCGCTGATCCTCTGGGGTGGTGGGACCAAGCAGGGGATCGAGCCCGTGCAGCCCAGGGACGGGATCGTGCTGAACACCAGCAGGCTCAGCGCCACCCTGGAGCTGGACGCTGCCAACCTCACGGTTACGGTGGGCAGCGGCAGGGTGGTGGACGATCTGCAGAACGAGCTGGCGACGGTGAAGCTGTTCCTGCCGCTCGATCCGGTCGACTCAGCGCGCTCCACAATCGGCGGTATGCTCGCCACCAACAGCAGTGGCCCCAACAGGCTGCTCTACCGCACCGCCCGCGACTGGGTGCTGGGGCTACGGGTTGTCACCCCCTTCGGGGAGGCCGTGCGGGCCGGCGGCAAGACCGTCAAGGATGTGGCCGGCTACGACCTGAAGAAGCTGTACATGGGCTCCTGGGGCACCCTGGGAGCGATAACCGCCGCTACCTTCCGGCTTTTGCCCCTTCCCGAAACGCAGGCGACCGTGGTGATGTCCTTCCCGATGCTCTCCAACGCATGTACAACCGTATCGGCGCTCCTGGGCAGCTTCATGCGGCCCTCGACGGCCGAACTGATCAGCTCGGGGCTGCTGCCGGCCGCGACGGAGCAGGGGTTCCACCTGCAGGCAGGCGAGTACCTTTTGGCGATATCGGTGGAAGGCGCTGCGGAGGCGGTGGAACGGCAGAAGGCGGAGCTGCAGGAGTTGGGCAAGAAAAACGGCGCCAAAGAGCTCTTTACGCTGGAGGGTGCAGACGAGGCGCAACTCTGGCAGGAGCGAAAGGCACTCTCCACCGGCACGTCAGCGGACGGGCCAACGATGGTGGTGAAAGGGTCGGTGCTGCTGAAGCGGGTCTTCGACTTCACCAGCGGCCTGGTCGGCCTGCAGGGGGTGAAGTCGACCTTCGCCTCCCACGCCGGCAACGGCATAGTGTACGGCCTGATCTCGGCGGAGCCCGGGCAGGAGGAGAAGCTGGTGTCGGCGGCGGAGCAGCTGCAGAGGCTCGCGGCCGGCTGTGGTGGCTTCGCTCTTATCCAGCATGCGCCTCGCTCCATAGTGGGAAAGCTGAAGCTCTGGCCACCCAGGACGGACTACGGCATCATGCGAGAGATCAAGGCGCAGCTGGACCCCAACAACGTGTGGAACCCAGCACGGATTCCGGGAGGGAGCCTGTAAATGTCTACTGCAACTAGTGGTGACGGCAAGCAGTTGTCAACCCTCGCGGAAATGGTGGAGAAGTGCAACCGCTGCGGCTTCTGCCAGGCGGGATGCCCCACCTACAAGGCCTCCGGCCTGGAATGGCAGGTCGCGCGAGGCAGGGTGGCGCTAGTACGGGACATCATAGACGGGCGGGCAGATCTGCTGGAGGACGAGATCCGGGAAGCGCTGGGAAGCTGCCTCCGCTGCGGCGGCTGCACCACCCACTGCCCGCCCCAGGTTGAGACCGCACAGATCATTGACAAGGCGATGGAGGAGCTGGTGCGGCTCAAGGGGGAGGCGTGGGTATCCAAGGTGATCTTCCGGAACGTGCTGCCCAACTCGGGGATGCTGAATAGCGCGGGCAAGCTGATCTGGTTCGCCCAGGCAACAGGCTTGCAGCTCGCCGCCAAGAGCCTGGGGCTGACCAAGGTGATGGGTGAGAACGCCCATAAGGCCCAGGACACCCTGCCCAAGATACCATCCATGACCGCGCGGCAGATGCTGCCATCCATGATGCGGCCCGTGCCCAACCGCAAGTACAGGGTGGCCTACTTCATCGGCTGCGGCACCAACCTGGTGTTCCCTGAGCTTGCCGCGGCGACGGTTCGGGTGCTGTACGCCAACAACACCGAGGTGCTGATCCCAGAGGTGGTGGACTGCGGAAAGCCGCCCATGGTGTACGGCGATACGGAAGCGGCCCGAACGCTGGCGCGGAAGAACATCGACGCCCTGTATGGCATGGACGTGGATGCCATAGTCAGCGACTGTGCCACCTGCGGCTCCTTCCTCAAGGAGTATCCCAAGCTGATGGCCGAGGACCCGCTCTACGTGGACAAGGCCAAGGCTGTGGCAGCCAAGATGAAGGACGTCAGCGAGTTCCTGGCGGGGATCGAGTTCAACACCGAGATGGGCGAGGTGAAGACCAAGGTCACCTATCACGACCCGTGTCACCTGGTGCGCTTCCAGAAGGTGAGCGCCCAGCCGAGGAAGCTGCTGAAGAGCATCCCCGGGCTGGAGTTCAAGGAGGCCGAGGAGGCCGACATGTGCTGTGGTGGTGCCGGATCCTTCTTCCTGACCCACTACGAGCTCTCCCAGCAGGTCCTGAGTCGGAAGATGGGCAACGTCGCCAAGACCGGCGCGGATTACCTGGCAACCGGATGCCCGGGCTGCATGATGCAGCTTGGATCCGGGCTCAAGAAACACGACGTGCCGATGCAGTTGATCCACACGATGCAGCTCCTGGACAAGGCTTACGCGGCGAGGTAGTGGCGGCGGGCCAACGCGATTGACCACATCCTAGGCGGCATATAGACTTGGCGCGCGACCTTCATGTTGCCCTGGAACCGAAGGTGTGAGGATCGCCACCGTTTCGTCTAAACATCACTGGGGAGGGAGTCTAACTGTGCTAAGCGACCTGGACATCGCCCAAGCCGCCCGGATGAAGCCCATTGCCGAGATCGCGAGCGGCCTTGGCATCCTCGAGGAGGAACTCGAGCCCTATGGCAGGTACAAGGCCAAGGTGAACCTTGAGATCCTCGAGCGTCTCAAAGACAAGCCAAACGGCAAACTTATCGACGTTACCGCCATCACGCCGACTCCTTTAGGCGAGGGCAAGACGGTAACAACCATCGGCCTCTCCCAATCCCTCGGATTCATCGGCAAAAGGGTCTTCACCTGCATACGCCAGCCATCCCTGGGGCCGGTGTTCGGCATCAAGGGTGGGGCTGCCGGCGGCGGTTATGCCCAGGTGGTGCCGATGGAGGAGTTCAACCTCCACCTCACCGGCGACGTGCACGCCATCGGCGCGGCGCACAACCTGCTGGCCGCCATCATCGACAACCATATCCATCACGGCAACGCCCTGGGGATCGACCCCTTCAGCATCACCTGGCCCCGCGTGATGGACATCAGCGACAGGGCGCTTCGGCAGATCATCGTGGGACTGGGGGGCAAGGACAACGGTTATCCGAGGCAGACCGGGTTCGACATCACCGTGGCCTCCGAGGTTATGGCGATCGTCGCCCTGACCACCAGCCTTAAGGACTTGAGGGAGCGGCTCGGCAGGATAGTCATAGGCCTCACCAAGGACGGCAAGGCGGTCACCGCCGAGGATTTGAAGTGCGCCGGCGCCATGGCCGTCCTGCTCAAGGATGCCATTAAGCCGAACCTGCTCCAGACCCTGGAGCACACCCCGGTCTTTGTCCACGCCGGGCCCTTCGCCAACATCGCCCACGGCAACAGCTCGATCCTGGCCGACCAGATGGCGTTGAAGCTCGCGGACTACGTGGTGACCGAGAGCGGCTTCGGCGCCGACATGGGCGCCGAGAAGTTCATGGACATCAAGTGCCGGTACAGTGGCGCCGCGCCCAGCTGCGTCGTGATGGTCTGCTCAATACGTGCGCTGAAAATGCACTCCGGCAAGTTCAGGGTCGTCGCCGGCAGGCCGCTGGATCCCGGACTCTCCCTGGAAAATCTGGAAGCTGTGGCCCAGGGCTGCGCGAATCTGGAAAAGCAGATCGAGAACATGAGGCTGTTCGGCGTGCCTGTTGTGGTTTGCGTCAATCGCTTCACCCCGGACACCGATAAGGAGATCGAGGTGGTGCGGGAGAAGGCGACCGCGGCGGGTGCCGAGGGCGCCTATATCAGCGAGGTGTGGGGCAAAGGTGGAGCCGGCGGGGTAGAACTGGCAGAGGCTGTGGTGAAGGCGGCCGATAAGCCCAACAACTTCCACTTCCTCTATCCTCTGGAAGTGTCGATCAAGGAGAAGATCGAGACCATCGCCACCAAGATCTACGGCGCCGACGGGGTGGATTACCTGCCGGCCGCGGAGGCGAAGATCAAGCGGTACACCGAGCTTGGCTTCGACAAGCTGCCCATCTGCATGGCCAAGACCCACCTGTCGCTGTCCCACGAGCCGTCCTGGAAGGGGCGGCCCAAGGGCTTCAGGATCCCCATCAGGGACATCCGGGCCTCCGTGGGCGCGGGCTTCCTCTACCCTCTGCTGGGGGAGATGAGAACTATGCCGGGCCTCCCATCCAGGCCGGCCAGCGAGAACATCGACATCGACGAGAACGGCAACACCCGGGGACTCTTCTAGCGCAATTGGGGCCGGCAGCAATTGCCGGCCCTAATCTTTAACATGGTGCATCCTTGGCGGATTGAGTTTAGAAGTTTAGAAAGGATGGTGATGCTAGCCGTCTAGAAGCCCTGGCGTTATGGTGACCTCCTTCCAAGTGGTTCTGTCTGGGGTGTAATCCCCCTTCCGGTCATGGCAGCCAACTTTCTAATTTTCAAGGGAGTGTGCTGTGTACAACCAGAACTACAACCCCATGGGCAACGTCGTACTATCCACCTTGGTCGCCGCGCTACCGATCCTGACACTGCTCTATTTCATCGCTCTCCACCCGCATAGGGACAATCGTGGCGTGCGCCACGTGGGCATCTCCGCCCCCTATGCCGCCCTCTACGGCGTCCTGATGTCCTTCGCGGTCTCCTGTTTCGCCTTCGGGATGCCCTTCGGCTCAGCCATTTCGGCCTTCGTCTATGGCTCCATCGGCGGCTTCCTGGGGATCATCTGGATCATCCTGGGGGCCATGTTCCTCTACACGATGACCGTGGTCACCGGCAAGTTCGAGATCGTGAAGGAATCAATCATTCACATCTCCTCCGACCGGCGACTCCAGGTGCTGCTGATCGCCTTCTCCTTCGGTGCCATCATCGAGGGCACCTCCGGCTTCGGCACCCCGGTGGCCATCGCCGGCGCCATCATGGTCGGCCTCGGCTTCTCGCCATTCCAGGCCGCCGTGCTGAACCTGCTGGCCAACACCGCCCCCGTGGCCTACGGCGCCATCGGCACACCCATCGTAACCCTGGGCCAGGTTAGCGGCATCGACGTCCTGGCCATCTCCCAGATGGCCGGCCGGCAGCTGCCCTTCGTGTCGGTCATCGTCCCCTTCTGGCTCACCTGCGCCTTCGTCCTGATGGAGGGCGGCAAGTGGAGTGACGCGTGGGAGGTGTGGCCGGCAACCCTGGTCGCCGGCGTCTCATTCGCCCTCATGCAGTTCACCGCCTCCCAGACCTCCACGTTCATGCTGGTCACCGACGTGGTCTCCGGCGTGTTCTCGGTGATCTGCGTGGCCCTCTTCCTCCGTGTCTGGCATCCCAAGACCCGCTTCCTGCTCAAGTCCGAGCGCGCCGCGGCAACGGCCGAGATGGGCGGACTGATGCCGATCATGGGCGGGTCTGGCGCGACGATGGGGCACAGCGCCGACTGGAAGTACCCCTACACCATGGGTGAGACCATCCGTGCCTGGGTCCCCTGGGCCATCCTGATCCTCTTCTGCGGCCTCTGGGGCATGGCAGAGTGGAAGAACTTCCTGAACACCCTGTTCGCGGGTATCCAACTCAAAACCGAGTTCCTCGGTGGCGCCCTCACCGGCCCTCTCTCCGCTCCCGTCTGGAGCATGCCCTTGCTGGATGGCCTGGTCCAGAGGGTTCCCCCCGTGCTACCCATGGGCGCCAAGCCCGAGGCCGCCAAGCTCTCCCTCAACTACCTGTCGCTGGCGGGCACGGGCGTCTTCTGCGCCGCGATCATCACAGGCTTCTATCTGCGGATGAGCCCTGCCCAGTGGAATGAGGCAACCGGCCGCACCCTGCGCCGCTTGAAGATCCCCGTACTGGTCATCGGCCAGGTCCTTGGACTCGCCGCCCTGACCCGCTACGCCGGCACCGACGCGGTCATCGGCCTCGCCTTCACCGTCGCGGGCCCGCTCTACCCCTTCTTCGCCGCCTACCTGGGCTGGCTGGGTGTGTTCCTCACCGGTTCAGACACGGCCTCCAATGCCCTGTTCGGCTCCCTCCAGAGGATCACCGCCCAGCAGCTGGGGCTGAACGAGGTGCTGATCGTCGCCTCCAACTCCACCGGCGGTGTCATGGGCAAGATGATCGACGCCCAGTCGATCATGGTCGCCGCGGCCGCCTGCTACGAGGACGAGTACGAGAGGTCCCACGCGCTGGGACCCATCTTCCGCAAGGTCTTCTGGCACTCGGTGGCGCTCGCTGCGATCATCGGCATCATCGTGATGCTGCAGGCCTACGTGTTCCCGGGCGTGATCCCGCCCCTGACCCTGGCCAAGTAGCTACTATCACGCGATATTGGGGCGAGGCGTGCCTCGCCCCATCCCGGAAAGAGTACTGGGGCAGGTCCGCGGACCTGCCCCAATACCAACGGTGACACGATAGCGGCCCGAGCTCACCGTCCGCGAGCGCGGGATCGCCGCTCGTGGACAACGCATGCGTCGCCCACCCACAAACGGCGTACGGACTCCTCAGGCTCGCCTCATCCGGCGCCGCAGCACTCCCAGCACCATCATCAGCTCCTGGGACTTCATGGCAAAGGAAAGTCCGCCGTAAACCAGCGCCCCCGCCCCCACCGAAAGCGCCACCTGGGCCAGCTGTCCGGGAATGCCTCCCAGATCTAAGATTGCACTCAGGTAGCTGGCCACCGCCGCCGCCACAGCGCCCTGGGCCAGCGCCAACAGCCCAAACACGGCCACTGGAAAGCCCAGGGCAGCCAGCCGCAGCCCCTCCAACCGGCGGCCCAGCAGCAGCAAAAGTGCTCCCCCCTCCACCAGCCCGGCCACGGCATTGGCGAGCGCCAGGCCGCCGAAGGAGAGGAAGTTCATGAGAACCAGGCTCAGCACCACGTTGACGAGGAAGGCCCCAAAGGCCACGGCCACCGGGGTTCTCGTGTCGTGGAGGGCGTAGAAGACCCGATCCACGATCTCCACCGCAGCCTGGCCCGCCAGCCCCAGCGCGAAAAAGCCGAGGGCATAGGCGGTTGCACTGGTAGCCGCAGGGGAGAAACCCCCATGCTGCAACAGCAGCCGAACGATCGGCTCGCCCAGAACGATCAGCCCAACGCTGGCCGGGAGGGTGAGGTAGAGGATCAGCCGCAGGCTGGTCAGGAGGGTACGTCTCAGCGCGTCCATCTGATCCAGCGCGCTCTGTTCCGCCAGGGTGGGGAAAACCGCGGTGGATATGGCCATGGCGAAGACCCCGAGGGGGAGCATGGTGAGCATCCAGGCGTAGTCGAGATAGGCCAGGCTCCCCTCCTGCAGCCTGGAGGCCAGCACCACGTTTACCAGGAAGTTGATCTGGACGACCCCCAGCCCCAGGGTGCGGGGCACCATCAGCCGCCCCACCTCCCGAACCCCCTCGTGGGCCAGGTCCAGCGCTGGGCGAAAGCTCATCTTTAGCTGGATCAGCCCCGGTATCTGGACCAGCAGGTGGAGCAGCGCCCCCACGGCGGCGCCGATGGCCAGGCCGTATACGCCGAAGCGTTCGCTCAGCAGCAGGGCACCGGCAATGATGGACAGGTTGTACATCATCGGCGCCAGCGAGGCCAGGAGGAAGCGGTTGAAAGAGTTCAAGATGCTGGCGACAAAGGTGGAGACGGCGAAGAGCACCGGCGAGAAGAGCAGGATGCGGGCAAGATTGGCCGCCAACTGCTGGTTGGCCTCGTCGCCGCGCCAGCCCGGGGTGATGATCGCCATCACCTGGGGGGCGAAGATCATCAGCACCAGGGAGACGGGGATCATCACCACGGCCGCGATCGTGATCAGAGAGGAGGCCATCCGCCAGGCCTCGTCCATCTCCTTGCGGGCCAGGTAGCCGGCGAAGACCGGTATGAAGGCGGAGGCCACCGCGCCGCCGGCCAGGACCTGGAAGAGGGTATCCGACACCCGGATGGCGGCCAGATAGGCCTCGTACTCACGGCTGGTGCCGAACTGGCTGCTGATGGCCATGGTTCGGACCAACCCCAACATCCGGCTCCCCACGAAACCGGCCATCAGGATGGCGGCTCCAAAGGCCAGACTTCGTCCCCTGGTTCCAGTCTCAGCGCTGGACATGATCGACGCCGGTGTTCAGCTTGCCCAGCTTCTTGATCCGAGCGATCACCGCCTCGTGCGCCCTCTGCTCCAGCGTGTCGTCCAGCGGATCCAACTGCACCCCCCCCCCGTAGCGGCGCTGTAATGCCACCAGCAGCAGGTGGTCGGTAAACCAGGGGTTCTTGGGCAACAGAGAGCCGTGGAGATAGCAGCCGAAGGAGTTGCGGTATACCGCCCCCTCGAGGCCGTCCTCACCGTTGTTCCCAAACCCGGAGAGGACCCTGCCCATGGGGCGGCAGCCCTGCCCCAGGTAGGTCTTGCCGCTGTGGTTCTCGAAACCCACAAGGGATCGCGGGGACTCTCCCGCGAAGTTGCACTCCACCAGGGCGTTACCTATGCAACGCTTCTCCCCGGCCACCGTCCAGGCGTCGAAGAGGCCGATGCCGTCCAGCGTCTCGCCCGTGTGGGTGCGGAAGTACTTGCCCAGCAGTTGGTAGCCACCGCAGATTGAGAGCAGGGGGCCGCCATCCTCCACGAAGCGATGGACGGCCGAGGCCTGGACCGAGCGGAAATCGGCGGCCACCAGGGTCTGCTCCTTGTCCTGGCCGCCGCCGAAGAAGATGATGTCGCATCGATCAGGGTCGAGCCTGTCCCCAAGGCTCACCGGCACCACCTCGACCTCTATGCCACGCCAGCGGGCCCGCTGAGCGAGCGAGATTATGTTGCCCCGATCGCCGTAGATGTTCATCAGATCGGGATAGAGATGGCATATCGTCAGCTTGATCTCAGTCCTCCCAGAAGCGAGAGAGGAGGCCGGCGTCGGCCATCCTGCCCCTCACCTCGAGCATGGCGGTGTAGGTTGGCAGCAGATAGAGGGTGGCACCCTCTGGCGTCCGCTCCAGCGAAATCTGGAGAGCCTTCGCGCTGTCGCTCTCGACGTCGATCAGGGATGGGTCCACCCCCGCGTACTTCAGCCGAACGGCCATGTCCTCAGCCCGTAGCCCCGATACGGTGGCAAAGGTGAGGCGCCCGGCCAGCAGCTCGAAGTCCACATCCCACAGCCAGGATACGTCCGTACCGTCGGCAAACAGGTCGTTGATGACGATCATCACGCCCTTCTCACCAGGGTCCCTGAGGATCGTGGAGAGCACCTCGGTGAAGCCCACAGGGTTCTTCACCAGTGCCAGAAAGACCTTCTGGCCCTCGACGTTCACCCGCTCCACCCTCCCGAAGGCGGCGGAAAACTCGTCGATGCCGGAGGTGATGGCGGCCGGATCGATCCCCATGGCCACGCCGGCAGCGGCGGCTGCCAGGGCGTTGTAGGCGTTGTACAGGCCCGGCACCCTGACGTGGAGGTTCAAAGCGCCGGCAGGCGTCTCCAGGCTCAGCAGGCTGCCCTCGGTTCCCAGCAGTTCGGCCCCCGTGACCTTGAGCTGAGGCTCTGGCCTCGAGGCGCCGCACGAGAGGCAGCGGTAGTGGCCGATGTGGCTGTAGAAGGCCACGTCGTAGTGGTATGGCGCCCCGCAGCGCAAGCAGAATCGGGAATCGGCGGCGTGCGTCACAGAGGGCGCGGCCAGCGACACGTCCTCAACCCCATAGTAGAGGACCCGACAGGAAAGACCCTCACCCAGGTCGGCTATCCTGGGGTCGTCGGCGTTCAGCAGCACCGTAGACGAGATGGGAAGCCGTTGGAGGGCGTCGCGCCAGAGACGAGACAGGTAGTCCACCTCGCCGTAGCGGTCCAACTGGTCCCGGAAGAGGTTGGTGAGCACGCACAGTCGGGGACGCAGCTCCTGAAGCGCCGCGGGGAACGTGGCCTCGTCCACCTCGAATAGCCCCACATCCGCCTTTGGCCGGCCGGCAAGGGTCGAGCCGTTGACCAGGGTGGAGGTGATGCCGGCGATCAGGTTGGCCCCGGAGCGATTGTGCATCACCTGGAGCCCGGCCTTGCGTAGTACGGTGGAGATCATCCGGGAGGTGGTCGTCTTGCCGTTGGTGCCGGTGACCACTATTGAGCCACTGGGAATGCCGGCGGCTATTGCGGAGACGGCGCCCGGGTCCAGCACCCGGACCAGGTGGCCCGGCGCGGTGGTTCCCCCTCCGATGCCAAGACGACGGCTGAGCAGGGTGGCAAACTGGCCCGCCGCAACTGCAACAGCCAAGCGCGGATGCATAGGCAACCCCCCTCCAAACTGGGCAGATCATAGTTGATCGGGTGGGCCGGAGCAAGAAAAGGGCCGGGGGGCGGACGGCCTCCTCCGAAAGTGGATGGGACGAGCTAGATCATCGCCTCGGCTCGCGTCCAGAGGTGCCGATAGCTCTCGAAGCTGAGCAACCCCGCCACCTCCTCCACCGGTACAGTCACGACATCGGTAGCGAGGTGTTGCTGCCAGTCCGCAAGCCGGCCGATGGCGTTCATCAGGTAAAAGTCCACCACGTAGTTGTCGCCCTGATAGCTGAAGGATGCCTCCCCCACGGGCGCGATGATCTTTGTCTCCAGCCCCGTCTCTTCTGCCACCTCGCGGACGGCGGTCTCCTCAGGAGTCTCGCCGGGGTCGATGTGGCCCTTGGGGAAGAGGTACTCCCCCTTTGGTGTGCGGCGCAACACCACTTGGTCGCCCATCAGGACAATCCCTCCCGCCTGCCGGACAGTCTCCGGCACCTCCACCTTCAGGTGGACCGCGGCCACCACCAGGACAGCCTGGTCGGTGCTGTCGCCCATGAAGGGCACCACGGCGCCGTTAGTGGCCAACAATCCGCCAGGCGTTACCGAAACGGAGCGACGGCCGAAGGGGAGGACAGCGGCCACCTCCTCCAGATTCACCATGTCCGCCATGGTGGACGGCACTCCCAGCAGGATCTCGACGGCAACCTGCTGGTCGAGGTCGGCGACACCGGCCACCTGCCGCATCCCCGGCAGAGACACCCGCTCCACAGCGTTCTTCACCGCCTTGATGGCGGCCTTCGTTGGATCCTGGCCGTGGAGGTCTACTCCGAGGCCGTACTCGATGGCAAAGCTCTTGAGAGCCATTCCCTCACCCCGTGGGCATGCCCCCCGGCATGCCACGCCTCTCCCAGAAGAATGGGAGGGTCATTGTCGATTGCCCCTCCCAGTGGGAGAGGAGGATTATCAGCGGTTGCCTATTCCAGTGGAAGAATCGGCGCCGACGCACGGCCCGAGCGCCGGCGGTGACGCCATCCGCTCCAGAGTAGGTCCACCAGGGTGATACCGAGAGCGGAACCGGCTAGCCCGACAACCAGAAGGAGGTCCTGCTGAGTCAAGCTTGGTCCCCCTCTGGGCAAGACACGCGGGAGCGGATCTTCTGCTCCCGCGTGTCCAAGTCGAAAGGATTGTCCAGGCTGGGGGGTTCCTCCCGCGCTTTCGAGATAGCCCCCAGACCGTCGCCGGCGAGTGAGGCTCGACAGCCGACCATGTCCTCTACGACAGCGCGCATGATCTCCCGGTTATCGGGTTCATCCTCAACAATCAACACCAGTCCCTGTCTCCCGGAATCCTCCCATGGACGGACATGCAACGCTTGCCGACCAGTGCAACCAGTGTATGTCCTTGAGAGGAAGATGTCGACTAGCTGATGGCGAGCGCCATCGCCCTCTCCATCACCCTGCCGAGGCGGCGACTCCCCTCTCTTATCGCCTCCCCGCTGGAGGTAGAGTAGCTGAGCCTCATGTTGCCGTCCCCGCCTTTGCCACCCACATGGAACGCCTGGCCGGGGACGAAGGCAACCTTTTCCTCGGCGGCCATGTCGAACATCTGCAGCGCCGAGAGCCCCTCTGGTAGGGTGACCCAGAGGAACATCCCTCCATCCGGCTGCGTGTAGCGGATTCCAGGCGGGCAGAACTCGGCCAGGCAGCCGATCATCTGCTCCCTCTGCTTCCTGTAGCCCTCGGTCAGGATGGCTATGTGGGCGTCAACATCGTTTTCGATCAGGTACTGGTGGAGGATCCGCTGGTCGACAGAGCTGGAGTGGATGTCCACGGCCTGCTTGGCCAGGGTCATCTGCTCGATGATCTCCCGACTGGCACACGCCCACCCGATCCTGAAGCCGGGGGCGACGGTCTTGGAGAAGGTGCCCAGCATGATCGTGCTGTCCAGGTAGCTCCGCATGGAGGGGAGGTGCTCCCCCCGAAAGCGCAACTCGCCGTAGGGGTCGTCCTCAACCAGCAGCAGGCCGTGGCGCCCCATGATGGCTGCCACCCCCCGGCGCCTGGCGTCGGAGTAGGTGAGGCCGGAAGGGTTCTGGAAGTTGGGGGCGGTGTAGAGCAGCTTAATGCCGGGGTTCTGGCACACCCTCTCCAGAAGATCAGGATCGATGCCGTCATCGCGCATTGGCACGCTGTAGAATGTGGGCTTGTACAGGTTGAACGCCCCGAGGGCGCCGTGGTAGGCGGGCTGCTCCACTATGACCCCGTCTCCGGGGTTGAGGAACAGCCTGCCCACCAGGTCGAAGCCCTGCTGGGAGCCGTTGGTGATCAACACCTGGTCCGGATCCATCCGGATCCCCTTCTTCTCCCAGTAGCGCCGGGCGATGTACTCTCGAAGGGGCAGGTAGCCCTGGGTGGTGGCGTACTGGAGGACACTCTGGCCACTGTCGCGCATTACCTTGGCAGTCGCCGCGGCAATTGCCTCCACCGGGAAGTAGGCGGGGTTGGGAAGCCCCCCCGCGAAGGAGATAATCTCCGGATCCTCTGTCACCTTCAGGATCTCCGGGATGAAGGTCCTGTGGGGGTTGGCCATTCTGTCGGCGAATCGGTGCTGCAACGTGTTACCTCCAGTCCAGCGATAATAGGCGAGAGACCACCAGTGGACGGCAGACCTCGGCAGAAGATGCCATGAAAACAAGCTTAAGAGTGAGCGCAATGATAGCAGATCGCCCGTGCCACTCCAAATCCGCCCTCAAAGACCCAAAGGCGGGGACGGGCATACAGACCAACTAATAGCGCCCGATTCACCGCCACGGCAGGGGTGAAGCAGGTTAGTAATGCCCAATGTGGCGAATTGAGTATTCGGTAACGTGACAATAGTGGCCATCCGTGATACACTGGCGTCAGTGGTATGAATCGGCGGCCCGCTATTTCGGCTGGGTACGGCGCGGGGCTCCCATTGCGCTCCTGCTTTTCCCCTCCCCATTGTCGCGCTGACCGACCCCAACCCATTTTCTGACCAAGGAGTCAGCGCGAGATGTCAGACAAGACCCTAACCTGCCGCGATTGCGGAGCGTCCTTCGTGTTTACGGAGAGCGAGCAGGAATTCTACTCCAGCAAGGGCTTCACCAATGAGCCCAGCCGGTGCCCGGAGTGCCGTGCGGCCCGAAAGCAAAACCAGGCAAGCAGCGGCGGCGGCGGCTTTAGCGGCAGCAGCAGCAGCTTTGGTGCGCGACGAGAGCGGCAGATGTTCCCTGCCGTGTGTGCCCAGTGTGGCCAAGAAACTCAGGTCCCGTTCGAGCCGCGGGGCGACAGGCCGGTTTACTGCTCGGCCTGTTTCGAGTCCAAGCGGAGTGATCGCACCCCTTGGTAGAGCAAGAAACTTCATTTAAAGAACTCAACTTGCGGCCAGAGCTCTTGGCCGCCTTGGAAGGAATGGGGGTCTCTATCCCCACCCCAATCCAAGCTCAGGCGATTCCTGCCCTCCTCGATGGCAGGGACGTCGTAGGCCAGGCTCGCACCGGCTCCGGCAAGACCCTGGCCTTCGGACTACCCCTCGTAGAGCGATGCGACCCCATGATCTCCGGCGTTCAGGCGCTGGTGCTGGTCCCCACGCGGGAGCTGGCCATCCAGGTGGCCGATGTGGTCGGCAAGCTGGCCGCGGCCCGGCGGATGTGGCTCACCCTCATCTACGGCGGCCGGCCCCTGGGCCCGGAGCGCGAGGCATTGATCAACGGCGCACAGATCGTGATAGGAACACCCGGTCGCGTGCTGGATCATCTGTGGCAGGGTAACCTCAGGCTCGAGAACCTGCGCATCTTCGTCTTGGACGAGGGCGACGAGATGCTGGACAAGGGCTTCGCCCCCGACGTGGAACGAATCCTCTCCTGCACCCCGGAGAATCGCCAGACCGTCCTCTTCTCAGCAACCGTCCCAGAGTGGGTGATGGCTACCGTTAAGCGGCAGTTGAAGAACCCGGTCATGGTGATGGTGGACAACAAGGGTGAGACCCCGCCCGAGATCGAGCACGTGGTGTACGAGGTGCCCACGGATGCCAAGCTGGGCGCGCTGTGCACCCTCCTCGACAATCGAGGCGACGGGCCGGTCCTGGTGTTCGGCCGAACCAAGTACGGCGTCGAGAAGCTGGCCCGCGATCTAAGCCGTCGAGGATACCCTGTGGCGGCGCTTCAGGGCAACCTGAGCCAGAGTCAGCGGGAGCGAGTGATGTCCGGCTTCAGGTCCGGCGAGGTCCAGATACTGCTGGCCACCAACGTGGCCGCGCGGGGGCTGGACGTGGACGGCATCGAAGGTGTCATCAACTACGAGCTTCCGGAGTCGTCGCTGCTGTTTACCCATCGCTCGGGCCGCACGGGCCGCATGGGACACCAAGGCATCGCGATCACCTTCGTTACGCCGGACGACGCGATCAAGTGGCGACAAATTGAGCGGGAGTTGGGGCGCAAGCTGCCCCGGCAGGCGTGGCCCGCCAGCGAAACGTTGGCTACCCAGGCACGGGTGGAACCCATGGGGCGGCCGGTCGTGAGCCGATCACCGCGCGGCACGCGCCCGAACGTACAGCACGGGCGGCGTGACGGCAGGCGCTTCGCCTCAGCTTCTTAACGGACTGTAGCGTCGGGGCTCGTGACGCGAGCGAAGCGTCACGCCCGACGTTGGCCCGGTCCGGTCATACTTTAGAATTGCACGGCCCCGTGGATAGAACCGCGGGGCCTTACGATTCCCCCCCAACCACCCAGCGTGCCAGCATCCGCGCCACCTCTTCCGGGCCTGGCAGGGAGGGCTGAGCGCCGGGCCGGGTGCAGGCGCAGGCACCGGCCGCGCTGGCGTATCGGGCCGCCTCCTCCAACGACTCCATGCCCCGATAGTGGGAGGCCAGCGCCCCGACGAAGGCGTCTCCGGCGGCCGTGGAGTCAACCGCCTCCACAGGGAAGCTGGGGATCGACCGAACCCCTCGGCTGTCTATCAGCAGTGATCCTCTCGCCCCCAGGGTGACAACCACGGCCTCGGGTCCGCGGCTCAGGAGGCGGGTAGCAACCGCGCCCTCCTGCCCGTTGGGGACTGGGACTCCGGCGAGAACCGCCAGCTCCGTCTCGTTCACCACCAGAAGCGTCACCCTGGAGAGCAGACCCCCCAGGTCGGCACGAGCAGGGGCGGCGTTGAGCAGGAAGGGCACTCCCGCTCCGCGGGCTATGGCGGCAGCCGTGGATATCGCCTCCAGAGGGGTCTCCAGCTGCGCCACCAGCAGATCCGACCGGGCGATCAGGTCGGCATCGGCGGACACGGAGTCCGGGGTCACGCAGCCGTTAGCCCCCGAGGCAACGGCGATGATGTTCTGCCCTCGCCGCTCCACGACGATCAGGGCCACGCCCGAAGGGGTGGTGAGCCGTCGAACCCTGCGAACGTTAACGCCCGCTTCCCGAGCAGATTGCAGCAGCCGGCGGCCATGGTCGTCCAGCCCCACGCAGCCCAGCATAGCGACTTTGGCCCCAAGCCTTGCCGCGGCCACCGCCTGGTTGGCCCCCTTGCCCCCGCTGGCCGTGAGGAAATGCTGCCCCATCACCGTCTCTCCAGCCACTGGAAGGCGATCCACCCTGACCACCAGGTCCATATTCAGGCTGCCGAGCACGACAACTCGGTTCGGCCGCGCCCTGCGGCGTCCGGGAACTGGCACCATCATCAACCTCTCAAGAAAGGTCGGCCCCCTAGGGCCGGTTGGCCGGAGTATGCGACAGGCCGGGACCGGTGTCAACAGCAAGATGTCCTACTATTTGGCATGAGACGGCGACGGGGGAAGGATGAGACAGCTTCCCAACCGATGGGCGAAGTTGAACCGCCCGAGGGGAAGCGGGAGCACCGAAAGGAGCAGCCGGTGATCAAGTGGATCGCCTCGACATGACCCTGCACGGGTTCCCGACCGCCAGGACCCTTGCCGGCACATCCCTCGTGACGATGCTCCCGGCGCCGATTGTGGTGTCGTCCCCGATGCTCACGCCGGGGCAAATGATCGCCCCCGCCCCGATCCACACGTTGTTCCCGATCCTGATCGGAGAGGCCATCTCCCGCCCGGCACTCCTGAGCTCCGGATCGAGCTGGGGCAAGGTTCGATCCACCGCACGAGATGGGGATCCCGATGCCGGCCTAGCTGATGGGAAGGTGGAAGCTGGCCACGAGCCCCTCCCGGATGTACTTGACGGCTATGGCCGCCAGCAGCAGGCTTATTACCTTGGAGGCCGCCCGCAAGCCGTTGCGGCCGAACAGCCGGGTCAGGTCGGTGGCACGCCGGAAGAGGCTCCATGCGATCAGCATGCAAACCAGCAGGGCGATCACGGTGGGCAGCGCCCCATAGCGGTCCACCTGGACGAGCAGGGTGGTGAGGGTCGCCGGCCCCGCCAGCAGCGGCGTCCCGATGGGCACCACACCGAAGTCGCGACGCGACACCATTCCCCCGGACTCGTGGCCACCCCCGGACACGAGGTCGGTGATAGCCAGCACCAGCAGCACCACCCCGCCGGCGATCAAGAAATCGGGTACCCCCACCCCCAGTACATACAGCAGCCAGTTGCCGGCAACCAGGAAGACCAGCCCCACGGCCAGGGCCGTTATCAACGCATCTCGAAGCTGCCGCCTCCGCTCCACCGGTGGCATGTCCACCGTCCAGCCGACGATCAGCGGCACGGCACCCACCGGGTCCATGGCGACGAAGAGGGGCACGAACACACCCAGTGCCAGGGTCACGAAGCCGGAGAGAGCACGAAGATCCATACCAAGACCATCCAGAAGAAGGTTGTGGATCAAGTATAGCAGCAACGATCAACGAGAACGCCGATCCGAACGTTGTGACCGACCTGCTGTACGGCCTGGAGAGGATGCTCCCCTCGGACGGACCCTGCATACCGCCACTTCGAGGGGAACTCTGCGGCTCACCTGAAGGCGAGCCTGATGGGCTTTTCCCAACAGGTGATGGTGCAGGGCGGACGGCTGGCGATGGGGCAGTGGCAGGACGTAATCTTCTGCGAGTTCGACGGCCCCCGCCGCAGGCAGCTTTTTGTGGAGTTTGCGCCGATCCACGGGCACCAATAATGCTATTTCTTATGTGCTTCCCCCTGAGGAGATAGCCATGATCGGACTCGGCCGTTTCCCCGGGGGTTAGCACTGTGCAGCAAAGCGTTGTCCCCCATGAGGGGTACGGGATGAACACTTTAGACGTGCTGAAATACGGCCACCAAACAGTGCTCCAGACCTTGGATGGGCTGCCAGAATCGGAGTGGGGGACCGGCGGCGTGTGCGGCGTGTGGTCAGTCAAAGACGTCGTGGCCCACCTGGCATCTTACGAGGAGGTGCTGGTTGAGATCCTCACCTCTCTCTCGAGCGGCGGCCCCACGCCGCTGCTGGACCAGTTCAACGATAGAGGTCGCGACTTCAACGCCATTCAGATACCGCTTCGCCAGGGCAAGACCCCCGCAGAAGTGCTGGCCGGGTACAGCCACGCCCACGACCGGGTCATGGAACTGACCTCCAAGATCCCCGCGGATACACCGCGGAGGCCGGGCACCATCCCCTGGTACGGGATGGAGTACGCCCTGGACGACTTCATCGTCTACGCGAACTACGGGCATAAGCGGGAGCATGCATCCCAGATTGCCGTCTACCGCGACCACATTCAGAAGTAGCACTCGGTTTCTGACTTGGGCTCTCGGACGACGAGGCCCACGACGTGCCGTCTCGGGGCCGTGCTCGCGGGGGCGCCCGATCGAGTACAGAATAACGGCCCCCATTCTGGTCATTGCAGGGAGAGACCACAATGTATGGAACAGTCGCACGGATCAAAGCCAAGCCGCAAATGGAAGAGAGGATGACGGACCACCTGAGTGAGTATGAGCGAGAGAAGGTTCCCGGGCAGGTGGCATCCTACGTCTACAGGACTGACAAGGACCCTAACGAATTCTACCTGGTAGTCCTGTTCGACAGCAAAGAATCCTACTGGGCCAATGCCCAAAGCCCCGGACAGGACGCCAGATATCGGAAGTTGCTGGACATGCTGACCGAGGAGCCTGAGTGGCACGATGGCGAGGTGGTATTCTCGCAGCTATTCTCGAGCCAGGGCTCGTCAACCAGGTAGCAGGGAGCGTCTCACGCCCCCTGGGGATGGGAGGGGACTCATCTACTGGTGATGGGTCCCCTTCATGTTGCAGTGCACCGATCGTGCTCGGCCCCAACCCCCCATAACCCAACACCGCTGCACTCAACGAGACACGCACCCCCTCTTGAGGTCTCCGCGAGGAGTGCTAGTTCCTCGGCCGCCATGGGCCCCCTACTGCCCTGAGCCCTTCGGGTCCCACCACGAGTTCGACAGCTCGCTGGGGTGATGAAGATTCCCGCCCACGGGGTTCACCGTGGAACCTGTAGTCGTGCTTCCGCACGTACTCCCGCAGATCGGAGGTCAACTCCTCCAGGGGGGCGGCCACGAGCCGCGCCAGGGCTCGCGCCTTCGAGGGTTCCGAGCAGGGGAGCACCAGGCGCAGGTGGGGTATGCAGAGCCTGGAGGGCTCGGGACGGCTCGGGCCGACTCTAAGAGAAGCTAGCTCGGCGCTCCCCGCCAGGAATTGGGCATATCCGACAGCAACCCGGTTCATCTGGGTGTCCACCGGGCAGCCCCGTTCGCGCAGCATGCGATCGCCCTTTGGCGCTGCCTCCGGTCCAAGCCCCACCATGGCAAGGATCGAAGGCTGCTTCGTCCCGATGTCGGGCGCCCACTCCGTCACCCTTATGATCGCCGAGAGCCTCGCCTGCTCCATGACCTTCCGGCCTGTCTCTGGACGCGGTGAATCAAGGATCTGCCAGGCGTGGTGGCAGCACAGAGTGGCCGCCTCTTCAGCGGCTCCGGCTTCAAGGCGCACCAGTTCCGCGGCTGCCGTGCGAAGCATCAGGTGACAGATGGGACACCCGTCGTCGGGGGTCAAGGCCAACTCGCCGGCATCAGGCTCCACCCAGCCTTCTTCATCGCCAATGAGTGAAGACGGTGTTGCTCTCCGATCCGGCAACGCCCCCACGGCACCGAACAGCATTTCGGCGGGGGAGGCAAGGGCTTGGTCGCTCCCCTCACCTTCGCCCAGGCCGGCGCGAAGATACGACAGCGCCGTCTCGAGGAGCGACGCGCGGTCCCCAAGGGATACCGTTCGCCCGAGGGCACGGGTGAGGTGGGGCAGGCACAACCCACCCGAGTGGCGGTAGGCGGCCGAAAAATCGGCCTCGGAGAGGTGAGCCAACAGAGTGGACAGATACCGGTCCTCGCTCTCCTGAAGCGCCTGGCACGCCAGGCAGGGAGCCCCCGGCAAGAGTCTCCCAGCCAGCCGGTCGCCCGAGATTCCGCCTCGCCGCAACCTCTCGACCAGGCTCGGGCTGTGGTCGATCATCTGGCCGACCAGGTGGCTCAGCACATCCGCGTACAGGATGGCAACGGTAAAAGGGCCGGAGGGGCGGCGCAGGAGCTGCCAGGCGTGATGGGAGCAGAAGCCGAGGGATGCTCGGAGATGGTCTCTCAGTGCCAGGTCGTTGACAGACTCGTAGGCAAAGCTTTCAAGGTAGCCGGACACCGAGGCCAGGGACAGCCGGCACACGGGACAGCCCGGGGAGTCCAGCGTCTCACGCAACTGGTAGAAGATGGTATGCCTGGTGGGACGCTTGGGCCTGGAGATAGCTGTCACCCCTGAACCGGCCCCCCGATCGAGACGGGGCAGCTTTCCGGCGCTGAGACGTTGCCAGTAGTATCAGGCATGGGATTGCCGATGGAAAGGGGCCGCGAGGGCCTGGCAGACTTCACCGGGGATCCAAGAGTAGGGCGCACCATGCTCCCACCCCTCACCCGGGAATTGACGCCTCGCACCCGCGAGTGCTACGCTGGCGCCAGCTTGTGGTTGCGTCTAGGGTTCCGCTCCCGCCCAATGGAGTCCACCCACAATCAGGGTCGGGAGGTCCGGACCGAGCGACGCCATGGCTCACCCCTTCTGGGTCGGCCGTACAACTGACGGCACAAAAGGCTTGAGGTTCCAGTTTACCTGTGCCCTGCAACGGATGCAGGCCAGGAAGTGGAAAGGAGCCCGGCCTTGACCTCCTCAGAAGGTGCCCCAGAGACAGCTGCAGTCACGAAAAGCGCGGATAAAGCCGCCCGCCTCTCCTTCTTTGCCTGCTGCGCCACTCACCTGGTGCAGGACGGCCTCATGGCGGCAGTCTATCCCCTTCTCCCCATGATCGCGGCAGACCTCCAGCTCAACTACGCCGCCGCCGGCTCCATCCGAACGGCGATGGTGGCTAGCGCCAGCATGCTGCAACTCCCCGTTGCATACCTGGCCGAGTGGATCCCCGAGATTGCCCTCCTGGGCGCCGGCATGTGGTGGATGTCGCTGGGCTTCCTGGCGATCGCCGCCGCGGGCGGCTTCTGGTCGCTCCTCGCCATCATCACGGCTGCCGGGGTCGGAGGCAATGCGCAGCACCCCCTCGGAAGCGCCATCGTCTCCAAAGCCTACGAGTCGGCGGGTCGCAGCAGGGCGATCAGCACCCTCAATTTCGCTGGGGACCTGGGCAAGATGATCCTGCCCGCCATCGGCGGCATGATAGCCGTCGTCTTCGGCTGGCGGGGAGCGATGCTGGCGCTGGGTGCCATCGGCATCGCCGCCTCCATCGGATACTCCATCTCGGTCCGGGGCACCTTCGGCTCCATCCGGTCCGCAAAGTGGGGCGGCGAGAAGGTGAGCGGCTGGGGCGTCGAAAAGCCATTCAGCTTTGCCCTCCTCTGCGCCATCGGGATCATCGACAACGGCACTCGAGTTGGGGTGCTCACCTTCCTGCCCTTTCTGCTCATGGACAAGGGGCTGGACGCCGCCAGAACCAGCCTGCTGCTCACCCTGATCTTCACCTGCGGCGCCGCCGGAAAGCTGGGTTGCGGTTTCCTCGCCGACAGGTTCGGAAACGTCGGGGTGATCGTCATCACCGAGGCAGTCACCGCCCTGGCCACCCTGGCGGTTCTGCCCGTCGATCCGGTCCTGCTGATCCCCGTCCTTGTGGCCTTCGGCTTCGTCCTGAACGGCACCTCTTCCGTCCTCTACACTTCGGTGGCGGAGATGGTCCACGTGGACCGGCGAGCCCGCACCTACGGGCTCTTCTACACCCTCAGCCTGGGAGCCGGCGCTCTCGCTCCCCTGCCCTACGGCTTCCTCTCAGACGCCGTGGGTATCCAGGCTGCCTTCGTCGCCATCGCCGTCGTGACCCTGACAACCATCCCCATGGCGCTACTGATGAGGAGAGGCTAGTCCGTTGGCGGAGCGAAAACTGTGGGCCACTCCGATCGTTACGCCGTCACCTGGAATTCGATCTTGCGGTTTTCGGTAACCCGAGTGGAGGCATCCAGCAGTTCCAGAGAGATCAGGACTCCCTGGGCATCGTAGTCAAGGATGATCCCAGGACGCTCCTCGTCACTCTCTGAGACAGGGACGTTCTCCTTGAAGATCACGCTCAGAGTGTCTGTGCCTGGATCGTAGGTGACCTTCATTCCTCTTCCTTCCAGTACTTAGCGATCTTGCTCGTGAGATAGACGGTGATAACATCGGCCGGGCGGCGGTCCACATCCACGAAAACCCTGACCAGGCACTCCCTGGACGGCGCCCCAAGAGTGATCCTTGATTGGAGGACTACGGCATGGTTCACGACAGGGG
>Ga0209638_1000179_pt1 | contig 42549 bp, 46 predicted proteins | sample BarGraNGADG00211_FD_184490 | JGI IMG/M metagenome (GOLD analysis project Ga0209638, IMG submission 184490) | Arctic peat soil microbial communities from Barrow, Alaska - Barrow Graham LP Ref core NGADG0002-211 (SPAdes) (version 2) | ecosystem: Environmental > Terrestrial > Soil > Wetlands > Peat...
ATAGCTGGTGGGTTGCCCCAATTATATTAAGAAATCCGCCAACTGAGGAGGGTACAATATGGCCGAGTTTTGTCCAGTCGTTTTTGCAGTGAAGTCACACATATATTTTGAATATGCCCTGGCGAAGAGTATTCCTTTTTTATAAGAGTCAGGAAATATCTGTTGATATATTGAATAAGAATGTTCAATGCAATCAATAGCAAATGACCAAAATAAGAATAAATTACATGTTTTTATTCTTCTGGTTAATCGAGCTTTATTAACTATTACTCCTAAATCTAACAATTGATAAAGTCTATCGTGCAGATCAATTATGTTTTGTTGATTTTTGCTCTGAGGTTTCATATATTCTTCCATATGATAGATCTTTTTTTCCCCATGATATTCAGCCTTATATAAATACCCCCCTTGGCTGGATGTATATCTACCTAAAAAAATAACTGAAAGAGTCTCTAATTTGATATTATCTTTTTCAACCCATTCGCCTGGACCAGATTCATTTGGAAATGACCAAAAATCTTGTTGGTTTAAGATCTTTTCATCATAATCATTAAAAACCAAGGTATTAAAATCAAAAGTCGGATTGGAACTAATAAACACATATAAATTCCCGTTATCGTTCTTGTTTTGTTCTATCGGCACAATTATATTATTAATATATTCCTCTGAATTCTTATCAGTAACAATCATTGTTTAATTTCCTTTCCCCGAAATCGAAATATTTCCCTGCAAATCTAATTATGGCATCTTATTTTTCTAATACATTTTCCCCACTTTCGAGTTATCTCTAATCCTCCATAGATGAATACTGCACGTTCATGGATTCATGGCACCTACCAACTGGAAGTTGGCAGGGAACGTCAAGGAGCCTTGCGCCCGGCTAATCGTTACAAACTTGTCCTCAAGCGGTTGGCGCAATACTTCTAGCACGCGCATCCCGAATTCAGGCAACTCATCCAGAAATAAAACACCGTGATGGGCAAGAGAGATTTCTCCTGGGTGAGGCCAATTTCCCCCTCCAACCAATCCAGCGTGACTGATGGTATGGTGGGGTGACCTGAAAGGCCGGTTACGTAAAAGCGGGGTTTCCGCAGGGAGTTGGTCGGCTACAGAATATATCCTAGTTACATCCAGTGCCTCTTCAAAAGTCATTTTTGGCAGGATTCCGGGCAGGGCACGCGCCAACAACGTCTTGCCTGCCCCAGGTGGTCCCATCATTAAAATGTTATGCCCACCTGCTGCTGCCACTTCAAGTGCCCGTTTTACATGCTCTTGTCCTTTAACCTCGCCGAAATCGGTTGGAGGGCAAAGTGGGCTGTCTTCAACCTCAATACGGGTGTAACTGGGAATGGGTACACGACCAGCCAGGTGGTTGTAAAGCATTGACAGGGATGAAACGGGAATTATTTCCAGGTTGGGGATCAGGGAAGCTTCCGCCGCGTCCACTTCTGGTACAACTATCCTCTTGAAACCGGCTTGTCGGGCGGTTGCAGCCATTGGCAACACCCCCCGGGCGTGTCTGACCGTCCCATCCAGTGAGAGTTCACCTACTACCATCGTCCCCTCGGCTGCTTCTGGTGACAACATTCCTGTATACACCAGGACACCCAGTGCTATTGGCAGATCGTATGTGGGACCTTCCTTGCGCACAGAGGCTGGGGCTAGGTTGACCACAAGTCGTTTTCGCGGGAAGGGAACTCCTGCATTGCGGACTGCAGCTTGGACGCGTTCGCGACTTTCCTGGATGGCGGCATCTGGAAGGCCGACTATGGTCATGCCGGGGAAGCCGGAGGTGTAATCCACTTCCACTTCCACTACAACACCGTCCAAACCTATTACTGCACAAGAATAAACACGCGCAATCATATTTAGAGTATAGATAAGAATGGGAGTAAAGTCAACTGATGAAAATCCGCCAGTCTGCTGTAGGTTTGCAAGCAAGACGGATGGGCAATTATTTATATGGTTTGGCTAAATATAAACAAGGTATTTAATAATTGGGCGAGGTAAATATATTTTCTACTAGGCGTTCACTTGCTAATCGCAGGTAGTCCTCCCGCAGGTGTTGCTGCTTTCAAAGCGCTGATAATCGCCAGCTCCAATGCCTCAGCGGCATAAGCTCCCACGCTGCTCACATCTGCCTTTTTCTGTCCGGTTGATAAGGCGAATATGGTGTCACCATCAAGCATGGTATGTGCCGGGCGGATTACCCTGGCCAGTCCGTCATGTGACATTTGCGCAACTTTTGTTGCCTGCGACTTGTCGAGTTTCGCGTTGGTAGCTACTACTCCAATGACGGTATTACCACCCGTTGCCAAGCTTAATATTGTACGCCCGGTCATAGTTCCCATAACCTTTAAAGTATCTGCAAATTGATTTGAACCACCCAATTTCAACGGGCCAATTTTGGTGGGTCGCGCTCCCGCAATGATCTGCCCTGTCAGAGGATCCAGGACATCACCGAAGGCGTTAACCGCCACGATGGCACCCACCACGATGCTCCCACCAATCACAATACTGGCCGAGCCCAATCCTGATTTCATCGCCCCCGACATTCCAAATATTTTCCCGACTGTTGCTCCGGTTCCCGCCCCTATGTTTCCTTCTAGAATTGGTCCGCTCTTAGCAGCGGAAACAGCGATATAACCCATTTCCGCGTCAGGATGGCGCTTGATTTTTCCGATTCCCAAGTCAAAAAGAATTGCCGCGGGGACAATAGGGACACGAGTTGCCCCCAATCCATATCCTATATTTTGCTCAGACAGATATTTCATCACCCCGGTTGCAGCATCCAATCCAAACGCTGATCCACCAGCCAGCACAATTGCATGGACCTTGTCAACCAGGTTAATGGGATCCAGTAAGTCGGTTTCTCGTGTACCAGGTGCGCTGCCGCGAACATCCACGCCACCGACCGCTCCCTTGCGGCATAGGATGACTGTACAACCTGTCAGCGCCGTCTCATCCTGAGCCTGACCGACTTCTACACCCGGAACATCAGTAATTGCATTGTAATAATTCATTATCTACTTAAGGATGTGGATCAATTCCAGGAACTCATCCCATTCTTCTTTAAAAAAATGGACAGTCACATTATTAAGTTCCAGGTGATATGTGGTTTCTCCATCAGGTTCTTCTGCTTTCCATGCTGTGTAGCTATCGGTTTCTGCCATGGTTTCAGTCTTGGGTTCAGGTGTAGTTTCGGACATTGAAATTCTCCTTTTGGAAATCTACTTTATATGGGAAATAATAATAATTTGTTTATCGAAATCATTTGGCATTCTTTGTATCGCTTAGATTTTGCATAGTCGTCTTTTCAGATTTTGGTTCCTTTCTGAATCGCCTTTGCCACCAGTTGCGAATTTTCCGGATCCATTTTGGTACACGTCGAGGTGGGATGATATCTTCTTCAGGTGGCCAGGGATCCCTGTCAACCAGTTTCCGAAACGTGTACCGACCAACAAGCTGCAGTGTTGCTAATAGCGGTGCGGCGACAATTACGCCCAGGATTCCGATCAGGTTGGCTACAATAATTGCAGCGATTAACACATACGCTGGATGGACCTTCAGGGAATTGGCCATCAAGCGGGGTGTAACTAGATTGTCAAATACCTGATCTATCACTAGGGCTGTAATTATGGCAATGGCTGTATATCCCAGAGGTGAAATCCCAAATGGATAACCCCCTTGGAAATAAGTTACCAGGCCAAGCACTATCCAATTGATGGCTGGACCGATATATGGTAAGAAACTCGCGAATCCAGCGAGGAGTGCAACTCCGATGGCGTAGTGAACTCCTAGAACACTCATACAAATTGCATAAGTTATCACCTTTGAAATGAACACGATAATCTGTCCCCGTAGAAAAGCATTCCAGATTCGACCCAGTTTTTGTCTTAGCCGGCGGATGTCCTCGGAATACCCTGGAATATCCACGTGTATGATCCGGGTACGAAAACCACCGCTCTCCAGAAGAAAAAAGTATGAGACTACTACGATAAACGCCATCCAGCCTAAGGTTGAAGCCGCGCTGCTTGCGAGTGTCCCGACCAACCCTCCCAACTGCCCTAGGGCAGGTTGGATGTAAGACAGGATCGCTTGCCCAATGGCTTGCCAATCAATCGTAGAAAAGTCAAATTTAAAAGGTCCGACTATATATATCTGGTGTGAAAGGCTATCGATAAATACTGGCACTTGATTCGCATAATTCTGAACGGCAGAGATCAAATTCGTCACCTGCCCAATAAGACCGACCCCTCCCCAAGTTATCAATGACAAAAGAATAATTACGAATATTAGGTAGATTAGGTTGACAGCCATACCCCAGGAGAGAGGGGATTTCTTGCTTATTAATGAAGCGATTGGTAATAAGAGATACGCCAAAATAAACGCTATTAGGATCGGACCAAGAATGAATTTAAATCGTACCAGCAATGCCCCTAGAACAACAACCAGGGTCAGCGTTACCACGAGTTTCGCTGTAGCGCCCCACCGTGGGGAACCTGGGGGCTGAATCTCATCCATAAAATATCTCCTTGGTTATATTCTAACTTCAAGAGTAGGTTTTTACAACCGGAGAGCGCTTATAATTAGTTCCATGCGTCCATTAAGGAACGCTCTTTTCATTTCAATTTTGTTGCTGGCCTCATGCTCACCCAAGCGGCCTGTTTCGCAATTCACTGTAGTCTCCCACCCGGATGGGCCTCTTTTTGTCGGCGACCAGGTAAGTTTCGAGGTTTTAGTCCCTGCCACTTTATCTGGCGACAACAATACCAGTGTGGAAGTGACATTTGCTGGTCAGATACTTGGGAGTGCCCCATTTGCCCCCTATGGTATTGGTGGGCGGAGTCAGGCAACTTTGTGGTGGGTATGGGATACGCGCGATTTGAATCCTGGCAGTTATACACTTACATTTACACGGCTTCCTGATCACACCACATGGACCGAAACCTTCGAGATCCACGCCGCTGATCATGTGCCGCCACTAGAACCCCAGGCACACTGGGTTTCTACAGAATCTGTGTGCTGCAATCTGTTTTATATTTCTGGGACTGCAGCTGCACGCGACATAGCAACACTTAGCAAGGAAGCCGACCAGGAGTCAACAGCTGTGTCCGCTCAAATGAATACATCCCTAAGTCAACGTATCGATATCGTTTTTATGTCTCGTGTCGTAGGCCAGGGTGGATTCACCTTGAATTCTGTTTATGTCTCATATCTCGACGACAATTATATCGGCAATGATATGCCTATTTTATTTCACCACGAATTTGTTCATTATTATGACAGTACCTTGGGAGGTGACTATCGTCCCTCAATGCTTGAAGAAGGGTTGGCTGTTTACTTGACTGGCGGGCATTTTAAACCTGAACTGCTTGGACCACGTGCAGCTGCATTACTTGATCTGGGATGGTACATTCCACTCACCACAATAACCAACGACTTTTACAATCAACAACACGATATCGCTTATTTGGAAGCTGCTTCTCTCATCAAGTACTTGGTGGAAACGTACGGATGGAGTTCATTTAATCAGTTCTACCGCTCCATCCATGCACCCAGTAACCAGTCAGTATCCGCCGTAATGGATACAGCATTACAGGAACACTTCGGCAAATCATTTGCGGAAACGGAAAACGCTTATCTCTCCTATCTGCATTCCCAATCTGTCACAGCTGATATTCGCACCGACCTACAATTAACTGTTGATTTTTTCGATACCGTCCGCCGTTATCAGGAAAAACTGGATCCGTCCGCTTATTTCCTGACTGCATGGTTACCCGACGGTTCAGTAATGCGGCAACGTGGAATTGTCGCAGATTTTCTGCGCCGCCCTGAAGGTTGGGAAAATCGGTTATTCGAACAGTTGCTCATCCTTTCCCAAAAAGAATTATTTACCGGAGAGTATAAAAATACTGAACGGACCTTGCAGTGGACGAATTGGTTAATGGATATTATTGTGCAAAAATAAAGTATCAGGCGGTTTTTATTGCCGCCTGATACTTTATTTATTAAGGTTTCGAAAAAATAATATTATGGACAAGTCCCTCCAAGGAGCGGAACAAGCCAGGGTATAACTTTGCACCATAAGCTTAATCGGTCAATAATAAATAAGGAACCCACGCAGGCACAGACGATGATTATTAGTACAATCAAAATAATTAACCAGATAGGGAATTTTTTCCTGGCGGGGGTGGGGGCTTTGGAAACGGGTCCTGCAGGTGCTTGACTTGTGAAAACTTCAACTGGAGCAGTGGACGGAGGTTTAATCGGAGCAGGGACGGGTGCTTGAGCAGGAGCAGGGGTTGGAACCGGTTTTTGGACGGGGGCAACTGTCTTGAGTGCTTGAGCAGAGGAGATAACAGTTGCATTCGGGTCAAAGCTGGTCTCATACATTAAAACAATATTTTCCCCCAATGTGACCGTATCGCCCGGTTTTAGTTCTTGTGGAGTGGTGATGCGCTGTCCATTAATAAATGTCCCGTTGGTTGAACCAAGGTCCTGGATCACAAAAGTGGAGTTCTGCTGAGTCAGCTTGGCGTGTTTACGCGAGACCTCGGCATCGTTAATTGCGATGAGATTGCTTGCATCACGTCCGATTATGATTTCAGATGCTTCGAGTGGATATATCCTTCCAGTATTTGGGCCAGAATGCATAACGAACTGGAATTGAGCAGCCATAGTTCCTCCTGAATGAAACCTGATCATGAATTTCTGATTATAGTGTACAGAATTTAATTGAAAATGTCAATTCATCCAAACAACAAATATCGAATTATTCCGAATGGTTGCCGTATCGAATCAGAAATACTCAAACCAATTTTTGTAAAGAAGTCCCTAAGGTGAAATGTCTAATGTCATCAACTTCTTGCGATTCGACAGGAAAATTGTATAATAAAGAGGGATACCATTCTTGGGAATTATTGTGAGCGATCGGGGAAGGAAAAGAATGAAATCGCACACCGGGATTTTAAATGAGGCACGTCAACGTTTATCTTTAAAAAAGGTTCCTGTTCCTGACCAGGAAAGCTTACTTGATTTATTGAATCTATTATTGTCGATTATGGACGATAAAGAGCTTGAGGACGGGTCGATATCTGGGCGTCTTGTGGAGGTGCTTGCCGAAAATGGGAATTTATTGTTATTAATTCAGCGCCAGGCAGCGGAACTCGACGCCCTCAAACGGATAACATTTAACCTGACCTCCAATCTTGATCTCCAGGCGGTATTGGATGGTGTGGTTAGGGAAGCCATGCAACTGGTCAAGGACGCCCAGGATGCGCATATTTACCTGTTTCATGAGGATAAACTAATATTTGGCGCATCATTGAAAAATAATGGCGAAGAAAATGTTCAAATATCTGAACCTCGCCCAAATGGGTTAACCGGTACCGTGGCTCGCGAGAAAAAAATACTTATTATCGAAGACATGACAAATCACCCAATTTACAAAGGTATGCCAAAAAACTGGTGCGGTTCAATTATAGGCCTTCCCTTGATGCACAGGAGCCGGGTTATCGGGGTAATGAACCTCGCCCGGAATACACCGGGTGAATTTAGCAAGGCAGAAATCCGTTTGCTGAATCTACTTGCTGATCAGGCCGCTATCGCGATCATAAATGCACGATTACATTCTGCGGTTAGTCACCAGGCGCGTAGTGATTCCTTGACTGAGCTTCCCAACCGTCGCGCGTTGGATGAACGTCTGGATAAAGCCATCGCTCAGTCTGTTGCCAGTGGCAACCCATTCTGTGCGGTCATGATGGATCTTGATGGTTTTAAAATAATCAACGATACATATGGTCACAAGGTTGGTGACGAAGTTTTACAGCAGGTTGCCAATTCGATGGAAAAATCTTTGCGCTCAACAGACTTTCTCGCTCGATATGGCGGTGATGAATGGACTCTGGTCCTGACGGAGACAAATTTAACCCAGGCACAGGTGGTAATCCAAAAAATCCAGAATGGATTGCGCAATAATCCCGTCCAACTTCCTGATGGAAAATCAACGAATATTGGCGTTTCAGGTGGGGTTGCTCTCTATCCAGTACATGCTGACACTGCTCCTGGATTGATTCGTGCCGCCGATGAAGCGCTTTTTCGAGCAAAAAAGAATAGTCGGGGGCAATTCTTGGTGGCTCAAAACGGCGATGTGTGAGTTCTCCTAAGTTATGTGACAAGAATACGTAATAAAATTGCATTCTTAGTCTCTCTTGGTTTGTTCACAAGTGGCTCCTATTGTGGTATCTTGGGGTCATATAATTCAAATTATGATGGTGGATCGCAATGTCCCGCAAAGTAAAACTCATTTTTAATCCGACTGCCGACAAGGGTCAGGCATGGCAAATTGCCAGCGACCTCCGTCCGATTGTTGCCAATTATGGTCACGCCGACTGGAGTGGGACCGTCTATCCAACGCATGCAACCGAATTGGCCTGCCAGGCAGGAGAACAAGGTTATGACATGGTCATCGCACTGGGAGGGGATGGTACCGTGCATGAAGTAATTAATGGCTTGATGCAAATTCCCGATGTTAAACGGCCTGTTTTAGGGATTGTACCGATCGGTTCAGGGAACGACTTCGCTCAATCCATCAGCGTGCCACAAAAGCCAGATCTAGCCTTGGTTCATGCATTGCGTGCCCAACCTCACCCGGTGGATCTGGGACTTTTCTCAGATGCAACCGGGCGAAAGGAATATTTCGATAATACCCTTGGGATCGGCTTCGACGCTGTAGTAACCATCCGTTCCCATAAACTGCCTTTAGTACAAGGCTTCATGATGTATCTGACGGCAGTCATCCAAACGATCATACTGAACTTTAACGCGATGCAATTGCATGTCGAAACAGAATCCGAGACTTGGGACTTATCCACCCTTATGCTGACTCTGTGTAATGGATCCCGGGAGGGGGGTGGCTTCCTGGTAGCGCCAAAAGCTCGAAATAACGATGGTCTGATCGATTACGCAACGATCTGTAAAGTATCACGCTTGATGATGTTGCGGTTGGTCCCCGAAGTGATGAAGGGTACACATGGCCGGTTCAAACAAGTTCGGACTGGGACATTCCGCAAGATGAGCATAACTTCCGACCGCGCCCTCTTCATCCATGCCGACGGGGAGATCTTCACCGGGTTCAATATGGATATTCACAACCTGTCTATGCAGGTCATACCCAATGCAATTCAAGTTGTTCGAGGCTAAAAAACCAAAATTCCTGGAATTGGAAGCGATTATAAAAGCCGTTCCATTAGTTATTAATAGCACTTATTCTTATGCCAAACCTTCTTCAAAGTTTTCAAGGTCGTGACTTTGGTTTTCTACGCATCGTCTCTCGGTTATGGGGAATAGAGTTGGGCGCGTCTGAAATTGAAAAAGGAAAAAAAGAGCTTTCTAAAGCTCTCCTCGACCCAATCCTTTTTAAAGACATGATGGACTCGCTTCCCGATGACGCCCGGTTAGCGTTGAATGCTTTGGCAAATGCTGAAGGGAAGCTTCCCTGGGCAATTTTTACACGTCGATTTGGTGAAATTCGCGAGACAGGCCCAGGCCGGCGAGACAGGGACCAAATTTTCCTCAACCCGTCCAGTCCTACCGAGGTGCTTTTCTATCGGGCATTGATTGCTAAAGCCTTTTTTGATATGCCAGCAGGCGCACAAGAATTCGCTTATATCCCTAATGATTTTCTTGAATTATCAAACTTTGAAAAACCATTTGATGACTCGGTTGTAGATGTGGTGAGCGAAACAGGGGACAAAAAAACAAACCACATACCCTCAAAGATCATTGTGCGCTCGTTAGAATCCTTGGGTCGTCCTGCCATTCGCAATGAACGCGCTCAACCCCTTGCAAGCTCCGATCGCCTCTTGGACGATGCAACAACGCTGCTTGCTGCGTTGAGGATGGGATTACCCCTTCCCCAAACTCGAATCCCAGTCGAAGTGGTTTTGGATTTCTTGTCTGCTGCGAATATTATTTACTCCTCTTCCCTTGATAAAATAGCTGGGGGTGAAACCCCATTGATCGAAGCAGTGCGTCGCTTTCTTGAGGCCTCCCGAAAATATGCGATGGAAATCCTCATCACAGCCTGGATGGAAAGTGATTTATTCAATGAGCTTCGCCAGGTCCCTGGCCTTATTTGTGAGGGTGAATGGAGTAACCAACCCCTGGTCACCCGTAAATACCTGTTATCCTTGTTTAAAGCAATTCCTGAGAACAAATGGTGGAGCCTCCCGGCTTTTGTCCATTCCCTCAAGGAAAAAAACCCGGACTTTCAACGCCCGGCAGGCGATTATGATTCCTGGTTCATTAAGCGGGCGTCTGACAAAGAGTACCTTCGTGGGTTTGTAAACTGGGATGAAGTGGATGGCGCTCTAATAAGTTACTTGATCACAGGACCACTTTATTGGCTGGGCTTTGTGGATTTGGCAACACCTGTGGGCAGCAATGTTGTCAGTGCCTTTCGAATTAACAATAATAAATCTCGAATCCTGGTTGCCGAAACTGCCAGGCTCATTGTTTCCTCTCAGGGCAAAATCGTTATACCGCGGTTATTTCCCCGCCTTGCCAGATACCAAATAGCTCGTTTTTGCGACTGGGAACCAGAAAAAGATCGAGAGTACCATTATCTCATTACCACCACCTCATTGAGACGAGCTGTGGAAGAGGGACTTAAAGTCAGACAACTTCTTACCCTTCTTGCCCGCAATTCTGTCGCAGAAATCCCCCCTACCATTGTTAAAGCTCTAAAGCGATGGGAAGTCAAGGGAACTGAAGCCAGGCTGGAGACTCGGACATTATTAAAGGTTAGCGATCCCGATATCTTGCAAGAATTACGAAAATCCAAGGCAGAGCGCTTTCTCGGGGAGACACTTGGGCCGGTCACTGTGACTATAAAAAAAGGAGCTCAGCACAAAGTGCTGGCTGCCCTCGCTGAAATGGGGTTGCTGGGGGAAGAAATTCATGAGGAATAGCCTGGGGTTAGGGTAGTAAATTTGCTAGGAAATATAATCAATAGTTTCCTGTTGCTTCTTCCCAGTCAATGAGTCTTTAGGAGATCGCCACCTTTACAAGGAGAAATTATGTCGGCTAAAACAGATTGGATTGCTCAAGAACTTGAAAGTCTGAAAGCGCAGGGTCTCTACAACCGCATCCGCACAATAGGCTCACCTCAGGGAGCCTGGTTGGTGGTGGACGGGAAAAAAGTGCTTAACTTCTGCTCGAACAACTACTTGGGTCTGGCAAATCATCCGAAATTAATCGCTGCCGTGAAAAAAGCTGTGGACGAGTTGGGAGTGGGTCCTGCAGCTGTGCGGACGATTGCCGGGACAATGACACTTCACCTCGAATTGGAAAAGCGCCTGGCAGCATTTAAGGGCGTTGAAGCCGCCATTACCTTCCAAAGCGGATTCACTGCCAATCTGGCAACCATCCCTGCATTGGTTGGCAAGGAGGACGTCATTTTCTCAGATCGGTTGAATCATGCCAGTATCATTGACGGTTGCCGTCTCTCTGGTGGCAAAATTATTCCTTATGAGCATTGCGATGTCGCCTCATTGGAAACGGTCATTAAAGAAAACCTTTCGCAATTCCGGCGTGCTATGGTTATCACCGACGGTGTCTTCAGTATGGACGGAGACGTGGCGCCCTTGGATAAGATCTACGAAGTGGCTAAAAAATACGATCTCTTGTTAATGGTTGATGATGCCCACGGAGAAGGTGTTCTTGGAAAGGGTGGAAGGGGGATTGTGGACCACTTTGGACTGCACGGTAAAGTGGATGTTGAAATCGGGACGATGTCGAAAGCCTTTGGCGTGGTTGGAGGAGTGGTTGCAGGGACGCCTGTTATCGTGGAGTGGCTGCGTCTCCGTGGCCGGCCGTTCCTTTTCTCCTCGGCAGTCACCGTTCCTGATGCGGCTGCTTGCATTGCTGCCCTTGATATTTTGGAAGCGTCAACAGAACTGGTGGACCGTCTATGGGAAAACGCCAAATATTTCAAAACTGAAATGAAGAAATTGGGTTTTGATACCGGGCTCAGCACAACACCGATTACACCAGTCATGCTTGGCGAAGCTCCACTCGCTCAGCAATTCAGCCGTGACTTGTTTGAAGCGGGAGTATTTGCCATGGCACTTGGTTACCCAACTGTCCCGCAGGGCAAGGCAAGGATTAGGGTGATGATTTCCGCAGCGCATTCCAAAGGAGATCTGGATAAGGGGCTTGAAGCTTTCGCCACCGTTGGGAAGAAGCTGGGAGTGCTATAAACCCCTATCTTATAACACCTTCTACTGGGCAGCCAATTGGCTGCCCTTTTATTTATCTTTTGATTTTCAGGAGGATTTCTGTCCATGCATTGGAGTATTCACCCCCCGACCCATCCTCTGTTGTATCCCACCAGGCTGAAAGAAAGCTAAAACAAATCGCCCACTTTAAAAGCCTTTGCTGGTCGAAGCCAAGCTGTTCAGCCAGGATGGAAATTCGCCGTCGTGTCCTTTGGATGGCTTCCTTTTCATTTGGCATTTCTCCCCAAGGATTGAGGAGAAGAGGACCTGCCTCATACTCTGCAGGTCCAATCACCCCTTTGGGATCGATCACAAGCCAACCCCGCTCGGAAGAGAGGATATTGAAATGATGAAAATCACCGTGAAGCAGAACATACGGACGATTTTCCGCAAACAGTTCCCGGACCATTTCTTCCACGATCTCAACCGTTATATCAGGAAATGGACCTGTCCCACCTCCAAACCGCGGGCGCAGATTTTTTAACTCGTCGAACCAACCCCGCAATCTTATAAACCTATTTGCTTTTGGAGGAGGGCGATGGATGGCTTTCATAACTTTCGCTGCGATTTCGGTGGCATGGTCGTCGTCAGTGAGGGTTGCCAGCATTTTTCCAGGTTGGAGGCGTTCCAGGAGGAGCATCCCCATATCAGATGCGGATTCCAGCAGTCGGCAGGCGCCCTTTCCTTTATAGATTTTCAGCGCGTTTATCTCGCTGATCAATTCAGGATTAGGAACACCAATTTTTAGTACAGCGGGTGTTCCATCATCCCTGGTTACGGCGCATACATAATTGTATGATAGCGGGAATGCCTCGCCCAAAATCAGGTCCCACCGTCGAGTAGCAATGAGAATCAACTCGGGTAATTCTTGCAGGTATCGTCTGCCAGGATCGCCAAAGGAGTTGATGATATTTTTTACAAAAGGGGAGGGCAGGTTTATAAACATTACAAAAAGTGAACTGGATTTTGTTGAATGACTCGTACTATGGAATCGATGATTTGTGTATCCGGATTAACACTAACCAGACTTTTGAAGAATTTTTTGGTTCCGGTATAAGATTTAATGGTTCATCTTTTGGTACTTTTGCCAGTGCACCCGTTTTTGATCATATTGTGTTCGCGCCGGTTTTCCCTCAGCAGGGTAACCGACGTAAATCAATCCAAGTGGCGTAACGTGTTTTGGCAACCCGGTAATATCCCGTACTACGCGGATGAACTCTGCGACGGGATGGACTCCAACCCATACCGTTCCCAATCCCAACCCGGATGCCGCGATCAGAATATTCTCGCCTGCAAGGCTGCAATCCTGCACCCAGAATAACCGGGCTGCTGGGTTGACAGATAAAGAAGGGTTACCGCACACCAGAATTGCTGCCGGAGCATTCCTGTTTCCGAAAATTAACCGTTTACGGAACAGGGCAAGTTTTTCCGGGTCGGTTATAACCACGAATTCCCACGGTTTGCAGTTCATCGCGGAAGGCGCAGCCATTGCAGCCTTTAGTAATAGATCGAGTTTTTCAGGTTCGACTGGTTTTTCGGTATATACGCGTATGGATCGGCGTTGAAAAATGGGGTCAAGCGAAGGGTTCATGGGGTTGGTTGGGCGGCAAGATCAATCATATCAACGAGATTTTTCGATTCACATTAGTTAAATTCGATGGGCTAGCCGGGGAAAAGTTTCTCGAATACCTCGGGGCAATACTTGTTAACCATTTGAGAAGATAGCCCGTTTTCCTTGCAGATTTCTGCGTAAAGATCAGCCGATGGACGTTTCGTGCGCTCTTGAGTCAAGGGGTCTAGTCCCCATAATCCGAAACGTTGGGTCCAGCCTCTTTCCCACTCAAAATTGTCCACGAGGGACCAATGGAAGTATCCTTTAATAGGCCAGTTAAAGTTTACTGCCCGCCACATGGCGTGGATGTGCTGGGCCAGGTAGCGAGGCCGAATGCGATCGGTCCTGTCTTCGATACCGTTTTCAGTTACCAGGATGGGCAGGTTGGGGTATGTTTTAACGACCCATTTGAAAGCCCAAAAGAACCCTTTCGGAGTATTGGAGTTCATCCCGGCATCTGCCAGGTCGGTCCCCTTCGGGAAAAAGGATCGGGAGAACAGTTCAGCCCGGTTGCGCGGATCAAATGCTACTGTGTCCACCGAGTAGTAATTCAAACCGAAATAATCTTGTGTCCCTTTGGCTTCCGGAACCGGGATTTTACCCATTGGTGACCTAAGTATCCCGGTGGAGATGGCCGAAGGAAAGGCCATATTGATCCCTTCGAATTTGATATTTCTCATGAACCGGTCTAACGGCGACCACGCCAATGCTGGTTCCTGCGGTCTAAAGTGCAGCGCGTAACCTACGCGTGCCTCTGGTTGGAGCTCGTGGATGGCGTGGTAAGCACGGGCATGGGCGCGCGCCATGTTTGCCTGCACCTGGATTCCAAGCTTTAGATCAGATTTGCCGGGTGGGAAGTTTTTTCGCAAGTATCCTTCCAATGCATATACATTCGGCTCATTGATCGTGCACCATAGCGAGCAGTACTCTTTCAACTCTTCCACGACCTTACGGGTAAATTTTTCGAATGCTGGGACAACTGCATCGGTCTCCCAGCCTCCCAACTCTTCCAGCCAGAGCGGATCGGTGAAATGATGCAAAGTGACCATGGGCACTATGTTCCGTTCCCTGAGGCCTTGGAGCATGGACCGATAATGGTCGAGTGCTTCATCATCCCATGTGTCTGGTGTGGGTTGGATCCGGCTCCATTCAACCGACATCCGGTGGGTGTTTTGTCCGCAGTCAGCAGCGCGGTCGAAATCTTCCTTCCAGCGCCCACCCCACCAATCACTCGCGAGCCCGGATTTGTTGGCAGTATGTCCTTCCTGTTCCCATTTGAACCAATTATTGTTGGTATTGTTGCCTTCCACCTGGTGTGATGCTGTGGCAGTGCCCCACAGGAATCCGTTTGGGAAATGGAATGTGGCGGAAATCATTGGTTTCTCCATTTTTTCGAGTATGTTCTGTGCCATACTTATTTATAATTTGTGACGTGCAAGGTATGCGAGATATAAGGCAATTGACCCTGCCACCGAGGCGTTCAAAGATTCGATTTGTCCCTCCATCGGAAGGCGAAGCAGGTAATCACAAGATTTTCGAACTAAGGGTCGGATACCTTCCCCCTCGCTCCCCACTACCACTGCTAATGCACGTTCCAAGGGAACTTGGGATGGATCTTTTGAATCCGGGCTTTCGTCAAGTCCAACGATCCAGGTTTCAGCATCTTTCAATAGAACGATCGCTTGCGCCAGGTTGGCTTTTGCCACCAATAAATGTTCGCACGCTCCTGCTGAAGATGAGACAACAGCCGGGGTAATTTCGGCAGCGCGGTGGGGCGGAATTAGCACACCGTGAACCCCCACGGCTTCCCCGGTACGGATTATGGTACCCAGGTTCTGTGGGTTTTGCAATGTATCGAGGATTAGCACAAAAAGTGGTTCGTTGTGAACCTTGGCATTGTCGAGAATATCTTCGAGTTCCACATAGGGATAAGTACTGACCTCCAGTGCCACACCTTGATGGTTCTCGCTCAATTTATCAAGTCGGGGACGCGCTATGCGTTCTACTGGGATTTTCCGCTTGGCTGACAGATCTAGGATCTCTGCCAGCCTGCCTTTATCCTGCGCGCCTTCCGCGACTTGCAAGCGGAATACATCCCGCCTGTGCGCTCGCAACGTTTCGTAAACAGGGTTTCGTCCGTAAATAAATTCTCTCATTTGATGATTGTTTGCCTTAATTTGGAGCTACCCGTCCCTATGCAGAGGCTCCTGAATAACTTCGCACGCCCATCCGCCAGATGACTCGCGCCAGTCCCATCAAAAGGACTGCCAGGCCAAGGGCGCCAACTAGAGTCAATGGTGTAAGGCGATTCGTTAACGCCTGGGCAGGCACCGTTACAGCGAAAGCCACTGGCACCAGGAACGTCAATCCGGTGCGCAGCCATTGCGGGTAGATGGTCACTGGCCAGCGACCCGCCGCATAGAGCCCTTGGAAAAGGTTGACCAGTTCCCAAATGCGGATTATCCAGAAGGCGGTAGTCGTTAGGATTAGCCAGAAACAATAAATCATGATTCCACCCAAAATCACCGCCGCGATAAAGGCGAGAGCCTGCAATATCCGAACCTGTTCTTTTAATTGCACAATGGCAATGAAGATTACCACCAAACCGACAAGCACATCGGTCAATTGCCAAAAACGGAATTCACGGATGCTGATCAGGATTTGTCCATCCACTGGCTTTGTTAGGGCAAAATCAAGTGTTCCATCTTGAATCTCGTTCATCAGCCGCTGCATATTTGGTTGAATGGTTGACTGGATGACACCAACCACCAGCATGTAAATCCCCATGACGGCCAATAATTCCGGCTGGGACCACCCGCCCAACTCTGTTGTTTGAGAGAATACAAGCCATAGGACGATTAATCCTATTGCGAGTGCGATAAATGATTGCAGGAGTTGAATGAAGAAGTTGACCCGGTATTGCACCTCATTTGCAATGCCGATCCGCAGGTAACTCCAGGCCAATTTGATAATCTTCATGGGTGCCTCAGTTCCCCACCGATGAAAATCGACGAATTCCGAAATGCCAAACGATTTTAACGATCAGTATTCCAATTAAAATCCATAGCAATTGCATGCCCAAACCTGTTAGCAATTCAACCGAAGATGATTGTCCCACCAGGGCATTGATTGGAAAGAAAAATGTCCATTGAAAGGGTAAATAATATGCCAGGTGCTGTACCCATACAGGCATAAGAGTCATTGGAACAAATCGCCCGGAGAGAATCATTTCAAGCGCAAAAACAAGTTCGAAGATTGCGCTTACTCGCGTTGTCCATAAAGTGATCAACCCCAGCACTGCATAGATCATCGTGCGGACAAGGTATGCTCCCCAAATGGCAACAACAAATACGAGGACCTGTACCCAGGTTGGGTTTAGTATCGGCTTAAATATCAATGCCAGGGCAGTTGCGATCGGGATCCACAGGATTATCATTACAAACTTCCACCCGGCGAAGTACGAAACATCGCTGTGAATGGGATGCATCGGTCGCATAAGTTCCATGGATAGTCGCCCATGTTGGATCCGGTCTTCCCATCCGTATGGCGTGAACACGATATTCATTTGGCGCACCAGAGTCCAGACAATATAGTAAGCTGCTAATCCGCCAGCTGAATAACCACCTATTGAACCACCTTGCTGGTTGGCTATCGTTGACCATACTACCAGGTATATGGTTGGTTCAACAATCACTCCAACCATATAGAAATAATTTTGTGCTCGATACTGGAATTGCTCCAATATCGCGATCTTCATCGAAGTCAGATAGAAATCAATGTAACGTTTCACTATGCTTCCACGCTTTTTTGGCTGAATACCTTCTCGATAATATCCTCGATCGGAGGATCCTCAACTGTCAGGTCTTCCACCTTCTGCTCAGCCAGGATGCGAGCTGTAATATCCGGAGTTTTTTCACGTGGGATGCGTAACGTAAAATGGCTAGCATCTTGATTGAGCACTTCGCCATAATGGCTGAAACTGCCATAGCCGTTGACAAGCGTCACGCAAATCGTTTTGAAGGCTGAGAATTGTTCCAATAAAGCAGCTAGGTCACCATCGAATAGCAATTTACCATTGTGGATGACAATCACACGTTTGCAGAGGGCTTCTACATCAGCCATATAGTGACTTGTCAAGAGAACGGTCGCTCCTGTCCTATGGTTGTACTCTTCTACGAACAGTCGGATTCGGCGCTGCATGGTCACATCCAATCCAATGGTTGGTTCGTCTAGAAACAACACCTTGGGACGATGAAGCAGAGCCACGATAATTTCCACCTTCATCCGTTCTCCCAATGAAAGGTTGCGAACCGGTTTCCTGACTAATTCTTTGACCTCCAACAGTTCAATATATTCATAGCGTGTCTTTTCAAACTCAGGTCGCGGAATCCCATAAATTGCTCTCTGCAATTCGAATGAGTCAAGGGCGGGCAGGTCCCACGACATCTGTGAGCGGTTACCCATCACCAGGGTAATCTGCCCCAGGAACTCTGCCTGCCGTCGTGATGGTTGGTATCCGAGCACCGTGGAATTTCCTGTCGTGGGGAACAATAAGCCCGAAAGCATCTTGAGCGTTGTGGTCTTTCCGGCTCCATTTGGACCGAGGAAACCAACTACTTCTCCTGGATCGATTTTGAACGAGATACTCTCCACGGCCTTGACCGTGTTGTATTTTCGCTTGAACAAGCTTTTGGTGGCAGCCTTCAAACCGGCTTCGCGTACCGGAACTCGATAGTGTTTGGATAAATTATTTACTTCAATGACTGGAGATTGCATGAGAGCCTTTGAGGAGGTCTGACTACACTTGAAGGACAAAAATACCAGCACAGCTGGAGACCTGCGTGTATTCTACCTTGAACCCTAGGTTTTCTAAAGCTGGGATTGCCTCATCCGCCAGCCAGTAGAATTCATCTTCCCAAATATCCTCTTCCATAATTTTTACTTTTTCCAGGTTCCTCAAATCGTGGAAGGAGATATCGCCAATGATTATCCGACCCCAAGGAGCAAGCAGACGAATTAACTTGCCCAGAATTCGAATTTTTTGATCAAGTTCGAAATGATGGAAAACATAGGCCGAAACGACGCGGTCAAATGGAGATTGAATTTCTGACGGCATGTCCAATCTCAGGTCATTCAAAATGAAATGAGCGGAGGGAATCTTTTGTCGCGCTTTTTCAAGCATTGCGGCAGAAAAATCGGTACACCACAGATCGCAATTCGATCGGGCGAAACGGATAGCCAGGTTACCGGTTCCAGTCCCCAAGTCGAGGACTCTCAGCCTGGGTTTGACGCCCGCCAGGTTCGCAATCTTCTTGAGAACGGTCTTGTAGCCGGTAAATGGGAATTTGTTGGTAGAGACCGAGAGGTCGTACGTTTCGGCCCAATCGTCAAATTCGGAGCGGGGGAAGGTGTCGTTTGTAATCATAAAATTTCCTGCGTCATTGTACAACATTTTATTCTGCATCAACCCTCCATCGGGACTTCACACTCAGTTCACAACTGGCTTTTATACTTTGATCATACTAACAAAGGAGTATGAATATGGTCAAACACATTGCTTTCCGTCTTGTCGCAGGATTAATTCTGCTGGTTGCCATTGCTGGTATAGCTTTCTTCGCCTACCAGGCAGGTGCGAACCATGCTGTTGTTGCAACTGCCCAGCCCCCCGCCGCCGGATCAGCTCCGTCATCCTATCTTTATTATGGAATGCCATTTGGCTATTTTTGGGGAATTCCAGGGTTCGGGTTACTTGGCTGCCTGATCCCGATCTTCCTGTTCTTTCTGGCATTCGGTGTAATGCGCATCCTGATATGGGGACCGCGCTGGGGCTGGCGGCACATGAACCGCGGAAATATGGAAAATGGACCCTGAGATAAGGAAGTCCCATCCATGTTTAATGAGTGGCATCGTCGGGCACATGCCTCTAATCCTGACGAACAGTCACCTGACAAAAAGTCCGAGCAATAAATCCTCCACGGCGTATAATAAACCCGAGTCCTGATCGCACTCGGGTGCCTGATTTAATGAAAACCATCCTGGTTGTGGATGACGAACCAAAGATCGTTAAGCTGGTGCGTGATTATCTCGAACGCGCCGGTTTTGCAGTGCGCGTGGCAGGTAACGGAAAGGATGCGCTCTCACAAGCACGATCTGAAAAGCCGGATTTGATCATCCTTGACCTTGGTCTGCCACAAATGGACGGTCTGGACGTTACCCGTGCACTTCGCAAAATTTCGAATGTGCCCATCATAATGTTGACGGGGCGTTCGGAAGAGTCAGATAAGTTGATCGGACTTGAACTCGGAGCGGACGACTATGTCACCAAGCCATTCAGCCCAAAGGAGTTGGTGGCACGCGTCCGAGTTTTATTTCGGCGCATGGAAAATTATGCAAGTGAAAACCAGGAAATTTTGAGGATCGCGGATTTGACTCTCGACCTGCCCCGAATGCGCATAACCGCAGAAGCGCGCCAGATCGAGGATTTGACCCCTACCGAGTTTTCAATCGTGGCTTAAATGGCTCGTTACCCCGGGCGTATATTCACACGCGTTCAACTTCTGGATGCCTTGCACGGAGTTGCATTCGAGTCATATGAACGTGCTATTGATGCTCATGTTAAAAACATTCGCCATAAGATAGAAACCAATCCGTCCGAACCGCGTTACCTCCTCACGGTTTACGGAGTGGGATACAAATTTACCGACCGATGAATATCTATCATTTCCGCCGCTCTTCCCGTAAACGGCCGCAATGGTGGCCAGAGAATGAACCTTGGCCTCATCGTATGCATTCCTCGCGCCCTTTCTCCTTCCGCCGGATGGGCTGCTTTTTTGGATTGTTCAACGTGTTCGGTTTGTTTGTACTGGCAGGTGTCATTATATTGGTTGCTCGCGGATTGGGTTTGGTAAAGTTCCAATTCGATCCTTTACAATTCCTGATTCCGATTGGAGTATTTATTCTCCCGGTCGTTATATTGTTGTTGGTGCTGGGCGGGGTGGTCCTGCGGCGGCTGGTGGTCCCCATGGACGATCTTCTAAAGGCTGCAGACCGGGTGGGGCAGGGGGATTATTCTGTTCGGGTACAGGAAAAAGGTCCTCGCGAGGTCCGCTCGCTGACTCGTGCTTTTAATAATATGGCTTCCCGCCTTAATATCAATAATGAGCAGCGTCGGGAATTACTGGCCGATGTCACTCACGAGCTGCGCACTCCTTTGACGGTTGTGCAGGGAAACCTGGAAGGCATGCTGGATGGGTTATATCCGCTTGACGAACCCAACTTACGCTCGTTGTTGGAAGAGACGAATATCCTTTCGCGTCTGATGGAGGATCTGAGAACTTTGGCGTTGGCTGAAAGTGGAGCAATTCAATTAAAAAAGGAATCGGTAGATCTTTCCATGTTGGTGAAAGAAACATTGGCAGTTTTTAATCCCAAGCAGATTTAGCAGGGGTCTCACTGACTTATAAATCAGCGGACGACCTGCCGTGGATGGACCTGGACCCTTGGCGCATCCGTCAGGTATTCTCCAACCTGATCGCGAACGCCCTCCGCTATACACCTTCTGGCGGGAGTATAACTGTCCGGTACCAGCAGGCAGAGGGAAAAGCATATTTGGAAGTGAAAGACTCCGGTCCAGGCATTCCACCTGAAGAGTTGCCGCATGTTTTTGAGCGCTTTTATAAGTCAGCTGACTCTGGCGGGATGGGGTTGGGCCTGGCGATTGCCCGGCACATTGTTGAAGCACACGCTGGGTCGATTTCTGTCGAGAGCCCCCGGGTCAAGGGACGACAATGCAGATCGTTTTGCCAAATCGGGGAATAAATAATTACTTCCGGAGAAATCCCGGAAGTAATGCATTAACTAAATAACTGACCATATGGTGTAACTACACTAGTATTACCAATGCCAGGTCGTCCCATCCTTATTATCTTCAATTGCCACTCCAAGATCCTTAAGTCGGTCACGTATCAAGTCCGACATACCCCAATTTTTCTCTTTGCGCATTTCTGTCCTGATATCAACAAGCATAGCAATGAACTTATCTGCATCTCCTCCGGGGGATTTCTTTTCATGTAGACGAAGACCCAGGACACTTGTTAATTCGGTGAGGGTATCTTGTGCGGGTTTAAGTTGAGCATTGGAGGCGCCCGCATCACGTGCGGTGTTGATGCTGCGAACCAGCTCGAAGAGCGCCGCCAACCCTCCCGAAGAATTAAAATCATCATCCATGGCATCTATGAATGTCTGCTGGGTCGTTTCAGTCTGCTTGTCAAGTTCAGATCCAACGTTTGTCGAAGTGCTGGTAGCTCCAGGTTGAGCAGGTTTTAATCCTGACCGCAAGCGGTCAAGCCCCCGTTCTGCCGCGTCAACGATGTCATCTGAATATGAGAGCGGGGCACGATAAGATCCGTTAAGGATCATCATGCGTAGAGCATCCGCCTCATGCCTGGATAGGAACTCGTCTATCGTCACCAGGTTCCCGATGGACTTTGACATCTTCTCCCCTTGTAACTGCAGCATTCCATTATGCATCCAGTATCGAGCGAACGGTTTCCCGGTGTACGACTCGGTTTGGGCGATCTCATTTTCATGGTGAGGAAAGACCAGGTCGTTGCCACCACCATGGATATCTATTTGTTCGCCCAGGTGGCTCAGGTTCATGGCTGAGCATTCAATGTGCCAACCGGGGCGCCCTTGACCCCATGGACTTTCCCAGGCAGGTTCACCGGTTTTGGATGCTTTCCATAGCGCAAAATCCATCGGATGTTCCTTCTCTTCGCCAACTTCGTTGCGCGCCCCCGCCTGCATGTCTTCAATCCTTCTACCTGATAGTTTGCCATAATCCGGGTCTTTTGTGACGCGGAAATACACATCCCCATTTTTGGCAGGATAAGCGAACCCTTTTTCAATCAAGCCATCGATCATGCGGATAATCTGTGGCATCTCCTGCGTAGCCCGTGGGTTAACCGTGGCAGGCAGGATATTCAGGACTTCAATCTGGCGGCGGAACTCATTAATATACTTTTCAGCCAGTTCTGAAGCATCCACTCCCAGCGAATTTGCCCGGTTAATGATTTTATCGTCCACATCCGTGTAATTGATCACCAGGCGTACATCATAGCCGCGGTACGTTAGGTACCGTCGGACAATGTCAAACACAAGAGCAAACATGGCGTGACCGATGTGAGCGTCCGAATAGACGGTTACACCGCAAACGTACATTTTGACAAGGTTAGGCTCAAGGGTCTTGAATTCTTCTTTCTTACGGGCGAGAGTGTTGTAAACGCGCAACATGGAAATCTCCTGATGATAATTCTTCGGCTATTATAAACTACTCACCCACGCGAAGGTATGGCGGAAATACCGGCATCCTTGCTTTAATAGATAACAAAAGCGCGGCTGCTGCCGCGCTCAAAGTGGATAAGTGAGGAAAAATTACTCTTTTCCCTCGGGACGGGCAAAGATCATCCGACCTGCCGCAGTCTGCAGTACTTTGGTCACGGTTACAGTAATCTCTTTATTTAAGTATTTATTTCCGTTTTCGATCACCACCATGGTGCCGTCTTCCATATAACCCACACCTTGGTTGACTTCTTTTCCTTCCTGGATGACGTTTACTGACATCAACTCCCCTGGTAGCACGATTGACTTTACAGCATTCGCCAGTTCATTGATGTTCAGGATAAGAACCCCTTGTAATTCTGCGATTCGGTTAAGATTGAAATCGTTTGTCAGGATTGGACACTTCATTTGTCTGGCCAGGATGACCAGTTTATCGTCCACTTCCCTTACTCCCTCCACATCCACGTCGCTGATGCGGACGACCACTGCCGACGCCTTCTGCAGTTCTGCCAGTACTTCCATGCCGCGCCGCCCACGCTGCCGGCGTAAACTGTCTGGCGAATCGGCGATGTATTGGAGTTCGTTCAGCACAAAGCGGGGAATAAGCAGTGTTCCGGGCAGGAAGCCGGTCTTGGCAATATCGGCAACTCGTCCATCGATAATGACGCTGGTATCGAGCAGGATGGTCCGGTTAGTTGATGAACCTCCCCCACCGGTTCCTTCCTCCCTGCGGGAAGTAAATCCACCCAGGATATTGGCAATGTCAGCCTGGCGTGTAGTAAAAACTGCTACGCCAAAGTAACCGAAAAGTACCACTCCTACCAAAGGCATGATTTTGCCCACGGGAGAGGGTAGCAAAGAGAGCGGGAAAGCTAGCAATGCTGCTGTGAGTAGGCCGATCGACAGCCCGATCAAGGCCGAGACCAATGTTTCAGCTGCCAGCCGCCCCAGCATGGCTCGCAAGGCACGAATGGGGCGGGTGGTGACGTACGGCGTCAAAATTAGCCCAAGTAAAGCACCGACCAGGGTGAATGTGATTGTATAAAAAAGTTGCTGATCAGGATTGTAAACCGAGAGTCCATTTCCCACATAAACCCCCACGATCGAGAAGACTGCCATGCCGAAAATTCGAATAAAAAAATCAGCGCTCATAATAGATAACTCCTCTCTAATAAATCAGAAAATAAATCCACTGGATAATAGCACGGCTGGAACACCCCGTCAATTGGTGGAAAAGTTGGAAACAGGTATAATTACCCCGCTTTTTATTGGTAATCAAGAGGTAGAATGGCATTCGACAGTTTCGGACGAAAAATCCATTATTTACGTATAAGTCTTACCGATCACTGTAACCTGCGTTGCGTTTATTGCATGCCGGAAGATATGGTCTTTCGACCGCGTGCTGAAATGATGCAGGACGAAGAAGTGTTGTTTTTAGCGCGCCTTTTCGCCGAGCTGGGTTTTGATAAAATTCGGCTGACCGGTGGAGAACCGACCATACGCGCACACCTTGTTGATATTGTGCGCGGCATTACCACTACGCCCGGTATCCGCTCAGTTTCCTTGACCACCAACGGCATGCTCCTCTCGAAACTGGCTGATCCTTTGGCTGCTGCAGGTCTTGGACGAGTGAACGTCAGTATTGATACTTTGAACCCAGCCAAATTCAAACGTATGACACGTGGCGGCGATATGGAGACAGTTTGGGAGGGAATTTTAGCCGCAGAAGCTGCCGGGTTGACCCCGGTTAAATTGAACGCGGTTGTGGTACGAGGTTATAACGAAGAAGATGTGGTTGATCTGGCAAATTTGACCCGTGAGCATCACTGGCAGATGCGTTTTATCGAAATGATGCCCTTTGGCGGTTCCACGGATTTGCAGACCAAGCAAATGGTTTCATCTCAAGAGATTCAGGACCGGATCGAGCAATCGCTCGGTTCTTTGACTCCAGTGAATGGCGGCGATCTGGGCGGGGAGGCTCGTCTTTATAGGATTCCTGGAGCGCAGGGCGATATCGGCTTTATTTCGTCCGTTAGCGCCCCATTCTGTGCAGATTGCAGTCGTGCCCGTCTCACACCGGATGGCATCCTGCGAATGTGTCTCCTGCGAGATTACGAGATTGACCTGCTGACCCCATTGCGTGCGGGTGCCTCACTGGAAGAATTGCGCAAGCTCGTTTTGGAAGCCGTGTGGAACAAGCCTTGGGGGCACGGCCTCGCCAATGGAGAAATTGCGATAAATCGGGCAATGAACGAAATCGGCGGCTAGTGTTCCTTTTGGGGGCGCTTTTGCATCGCTGAAATCTAGAATCCTACCGAGGCATATATGAGCTGGGAAAATAAGCTATTACGTATAGTTCGGGTGGCTAATGCCCATGAGATTGGGACCTTCGTGCGCCTCTTGAGCGCCATTAGCGCTGTTGGGGGAAATGTAGGCGATATCGCGCTCCTCAATGAGAGCACAAACCAGGTGGTTCGTGAAATCAACATTTTTGCTGATGACGATAAGCAACTCGAAATTATCCTGGATGCCATCCGTAAAAACCGCGGCACAAAATTGCTCGATGTGCGCGATGAAGTGCTGGCGCTGCACTTGAAAGGCAAGATCGCCGTTCGTTCACGTTATCCGATTGATTCAATAGCAACTCTTCAAAAAGTATATACTCCGGGCGTGGCTGAAGTGTGTATGAAGATTGCCCAAGACCCTGCTCTCGCTCATACTTATACTTCCACCTGCCACATGGTGGCCATCGTCACTGACGGGACAGCTGTGCTCGGATTGGGAGACATTGGACCTTTGGCTGGGATGCCCGTGATGGAGGGCAAGGCCATGCTGATGGAGACCCTTGTGGGTCTTTCAGGTGTCCCAATCCTCCTCAATACCAAGGATCCGGATGAGATTATTAAGGTAGTTGCAGCCATCGCCCCCACCTTCGCAGCGATTCAACTGGAAGATATCTCGGCCCCACGCTGCTTCAGGATCGAGGAAGAACTCCAGAAGCAACTGGATATCCCGGTTATGCACGATGACCAACATGGGACCGCTGTGGTGGCAACTGCCGTACTTACAGTTGCCTGCCGGAAACTCAAGAAACAATTGGACAAGGCTGTCATTGGTCAAATCGGCCTGGGTGCGGCTGGGAATGCCATCGCCAAAATACTCATGCGCATCACCGGCAATCCAGTCTGGGGAGCGGACCTGAGTGAAGATGCTTTGCTCCGCCACGAAGCCAATGGAGGCAAACGGTCGGATCTGAAAGGCATCATGGCAAACTGCGACGTTGTTATTTCCACCACCGGGGTTCAAGGTTTGATCAAACCCGGGATGGTTCGAAAGGGGCAAGTGATACTGGCCCTATCCAATCCTCGCCCCGAAATCGAGCCCGAAGTGGCCCTCAACCATGGTGCCGCCTTCGCTGCGGATGGGAAGCTGGTCAACAATGTGTTGGGTTTTCCGGGGATCTTCCGGGGTGCCGTGGACACGTGGTCACCGCGTATTTCGGACGAGATGCTGCTGGCTGCTTCGGAAGCAATCGCAAACCACACGGCCTCCGATGAGTTGGCTCCCAATCCGTTGGATCGCACGCTGCACCAGGCTGTTGCCCACGCCGTGGCTTTGAAGGCTATCGAGCAGGGACTGGCACGCGCTGAATATGTGCCTTATATCCACGAGTGAGCAGGCAGATTAAATGAAGCTCCCGTAGATTTTTTTCTACGGGAGCTTTGCTTATTATTTGTGCCCTGCCACCAGTTCTTTAAGCAGGGTTCCGAGCCGGGTCATTCCTTCCCGGATTTTATCCGGGTTGGAATAGGAGAAATTGATTCGCATGGTGTTGTCACCACCGCCATTCGGGTGGAACGACGCGCCCGGGACAAATGCAACCTTGCGTTCGATGGCAATTTTAAAAACTTCGGCTGCATCCATCCACTTGGGCAAAATCCCCCACAGGAACATGCCTCCCTGTGGTTTGGTCCAACCCACCTCGGGTGGAAATACTTCTTCCATTATCTCGAGCATCACGTCACGGCGTTCCTTGTAAACCTGGCGGATGAACTTGACGTGCTCATCTAGGAAACCGCCCTTGCCCACCTCGTAGGCAACCATTTGGTTGAAGGCGGCAGTATTTAAGTCCGCAGCCTGCTTCGATTGGACAAGTTTTCGAATGACTTGCTCCGGAGCGATGACCCACGCCAGGCGGATTCCGGGGGCAAGGATCTTTGAGAACGTGCTCAAGTATATGACGTTCCCGGTATAACAGCCGTCATCTCCGCGGAACTGGCTGTCCAGCCAGACGAGGGAGGGGAGGTGTTCACCTTCGAAGCGCAGCTGACCATATGGGTCATCCTCCACGATCGGGACTCCATAGCGATCCGCCAGTTCGACCAGTTTTTTGCGTCTTTCCAGGCTGAGGGTCGTGCCGCTTGGGTTTTGGAAGTTGGGCAGGACGTAGATGAACTTTGGCCCAATGCGCAGGGCTTCTTCAAGCTTGTCCACTACCATCCCGTTCTCGTCGGAGGGGACTGCGATGTACTGGGCTCCATAAGCATTCCAGGCCTGTAAAGCGCCAACGTAAGTGGGAGATTCGACGACGATATGATCGCCCTGGTTGATAAAAACCCGTCCGAGGAAGTCCAGTGCTTGTTGGGACCCGGATGTGATCAGGATGTTATCGGGGGTGATCTTGACTGAATAGCGGCCCGTGTGGCGGGCGATCATCTCCCGCAGAGGCCGATAACCTTCGGTGGTGCTGTATTGCAGTGATTGGGGGCCTTCGTGCTCAAGGACATAATTACAAGCCGCCTGGAATTGTTTAATTGGGAAGACTTCAGGGGCAGGCAATCCGCCCCCAAAAGAGATGATATCAGGCTGTTCGGTGAGTTTGAGTAACTCACGAATGACCGAACTTCCCATCCGTTGTGTCCGGTTTGCATAGCGATATTCCCAGGGTGTCTGCATTCATACTCCTTAGTTATGATATGGAGGTCGATAAAAAAAACCTGGCAGGTACGATTCACCTGTCAGGCTTGGCTGACTTTGTAACGCCGTGCAACACGAATATTAACAGGATTCGAAGCATGGCTATTCAATATTACCGTGTTTTTTTCATCTTTGCAACCCTCTTTGGTGATTTTACCCTGATAGTGAAATTTGCGAAGGATTAAAGGTGGTAGATTGGTATGGTGAAAACCCAGTTTTTCCATAACATTGCTCCACATGAAATATCCGAACCCTTCCAGCAAGGTTTTGGCACGTGCTACAATGAACCCCGGAGGACGAAATGAATCACCCCCGGAAGCAAACTTTTTTCTTTACCCTGATCGCTCTGGCAATGATCGGATCGATTATTGCCGGATGCGGACCTATTTCCAACAGCGCGGCCTCAGTGACTCCGGGGACAAATTGTGGGAATGGGTTCTGCGATAACGGGGAGACCTCCCTGTCCTGCGCGGCCGACTGCCCGACGGGAAGTTTTAGCGGGAAAATCCAGTCCACGCACATCAATTCAGCCGGCGTGGGGGATATCGCCGTGATGATCGCCAGCCCGAAAGCGGTCCGCTACCCGGAAGGGGCCGGGGTGGTGGTGGTTGTCCCTCCGATTTTTTCCACATCCACCAGCTTCATGACGGACCCGGACGTTACCTCGCTGGGGCTCATCCAGGTCAGCTTTATGTGGCCAGGTCAAACCGACAGCATCACCAGCAGCCGGAGTACCGGCACGTTCGACTCGGGCGGTGAACAGTCCGTACAAGTATTGCGGGACGTTATCCGCTTTGCGTCCGGTACTGACCCGGATGTCTACGGTAAATTTATTTCATCCCTGACCCCGGTCACGCCGCTGACCGGTGAAGTGGGTCTGTACGCTTTTTCGGATGCGGGCATCGCGGTCGTCAAAGCTTTCAAGTTATACGGAGATCAGCTTTCGGGTGTGCAATATTTTGTCGGGCGGGAAAACCCCACGGTGGATACACTCTCCTGCCTGGAGGCGGGTTACCTGAACGACAACGGACAACCGGTTTACAACCCTTTTTACAGTTACCCTGTAAGTTACAGCACCTCGGCAATCATCTTCTCGTACGCCAATGTGCGCTGGGATGCTGCATATAAGGATCCGCATACCGGTGCTGTTGGCCGGGCTTATCTTGACCTGGACGGGAACGGAAGCCTCAGCGCCGGTGACTACGTCACAAGTTGGAAAGTACCGATAATATTTGGAAAACGCACCTATTCCGCTGCGCTAACCAAGGCATTGCTGGATACGGGTTCGCTTTCCCTTTCGAATTGGCCGGCCGACCTGGCCACCCCGGAGGAGGCCGCCCGGGATTGGCAATTCAGGCAGAGCACGGGCCAATACGTCGACCTGCGAACGTTAATGCCCAATCTTAAGGTTATGCTGGTCTTTGCCCAGGTTGACCATGCGCAGGCGGCGACGGACAAGCCAGCCATCCATCAGGCCTACCAGGGATTTCGTTTCGAAGCAGGCCTTTGGGTCCGGTTGAACCCGGACCGGGTATACGTTCAATCATTATTACCAAATGCCGGGAATGAATTCCCGGATAACCCTGCCAATACGCAGCCGTCTGACTGGTCGCAGATCGGGACGTACGCCTACCCAGGAGAGGGGGCTGGTGGCGGCCTGGTGCCACTGGCAGCGGTGGCCGAGATGGCCGACCGGGTCCACTTCAACCGCTGGGATGAAAACCTTGGGCAGGTTCTTTACATTTATTTCCCAACACCCACAATTCCATAAATTGATTCTCCACCTGGTTGACAAGCAATCCTGTGTACCAATCGAGCAGGTTGAGACAGCTTTTGGCAAAAAAAACCTTCTGCATAAATTAAAGCTACTGCCAGCCAAATTCCTGGAAGAAAACTCCGGACTGGAAATTTTTTAAGGCCTGCCGAACGTAAGGAATGATATTCTCCGGCAAGTTGTCCATGCCGACCCAGCGCAGGTCGTCACATTTTCCCGGTTCAGAGTTGACAGGTTCCCCGTCCCACTTTTGAACATTAAAGAAGAAGTCCACGCGCTCATCATCCGAATGCCGGTGAAATACCCCGGCGAAAAACATGTCGTGTGGATCGATCTCCACGCCGATCTCTTCGCGCGCTTCGCGGACGCCAGCCATGCGGACCGTTTCATCCCCGTCGAGGTGCCCGGCCGGGACGCTGTAATACCCGTCCATGTAACCGGTCTGGAAACGGCGGAGCAGGAGGACCTGGCTGCCGCGAAAAAAAAAGAGATGGATGGTGACTGGAAATTTTACGTGCACGGATACCCCTCCTGCATGGAGTAGATGAACTTCTTAAGGGGGTGAACACTCCATAATAAACAATCTCAGGGAGAAATTATAGACCCAATATCCCTTTTACCGTTCAATGCACCAGGAGAATCTCAGGGGATTCCTCCGGTTAAAGGATGAAAAAGGAGCAATAATCAAAATCGTTCACTTTGCTCTTTATAAAACCTTCGATAATAATTTTTAGCAGAGAACCAATCCGGCGCAGCGAGTCCCTTTTGGGGATCCGGTGCGCCGGTGAATTTATTTGCCGATCTACTTTGTTCTTCCGCCCGCGAATTTCTGGCGGAGGCTGCGGCTGGGGGCGGAACGAGGTGCCTGCCGGCTGGCAGGTTTCCCCGGCGCATACGAGGAGGAGGGAGTGCGCCGCTGGGGTCGGGGTGACGAAGCCGGACGGTCCGGGGCGGGGGCGGAGTAATTGAATCCCTCCAGTTTTTGATGGACCAAGGGTTTGTCCATAATCTTTTCCAGGGAGCGGACCATGTCCTTGTCGTCGGGGGTGACCAGGGTAAAGGCGTCGCCGGTGTGCTCGGCGCGGCCGGTGCGCCCGATGCGGTGGATGTAATCATCGGCGGTGGCAGGCATGTCGAAGTTGATGACGTGCGAGATGCCTTCCACGTCGAGGCCGCGGGCGGCGATGTCGGTGGCAACCATCACCTGGAAATGGCCGCTCTTGAAACCGGCCAACGCCGACTGGCGCTGACCCTGCGAACGGTCACTGTGCAGGCTGGTGGCGCGGAACCCGGCCTGGGCGATCTGGCGGGAAAGTTTCTCGGCGCGGTGCTTGGTGCGGGTGAATACCAGGACCGAATTCGTGTCGGTCTGCTTGAGAATCGCCAGGAGCAGGGGGGTCTTCAGGTGCTGGGGGACGGGGTAAAGGGCATGCGCCACGGTATGGGCAGGTGCACTTATACCAACCGCGATGCGCTGCGGGTTAGTCAGAGTCTGGGCAGCCAATCCCTCGATCTCTTTCGGGAAGGTGGCTGAGAAGAGCATGGTCTGGCGTTTGGCAGGGACGTGTTTGAGAATGCGTTTCACATCGGGAAGGAAGCCCATATCGAACATGCGGTCGGCTTCATCCAAAACCAGGATCTCGACTCCCTGTAATTTGGCGTTGCCCTGGGTGAGATGATCGAGCAGGCGACCGGGGCAGGCGACCAGGATCTCGACACCGTCGCGCAGAGCGCGCACCTGGGGTTGAGGACCCACGCCCCCGTAGATGGTGGCGCTGCGGATCTTTGTGCCAATGCCCAGGTCCCGGATGGAATCGTTGATCTGTTCAGCGAGCTCGCGGGTGGGGGTGACGATGAGGGCACGGGTGCGGTTGCGAGGTCCGCTCAATAATTTCTGCAAAATGGGCAGGACGAACACGGCGGTCTTGCCGGTACCGGTCTGGGCGGTGGCGATTATGTCACGGCCGGCGAGGGCGGCGGGCAGGGCAGCGGTTTGGATGGGGGTGGCCTCGGTATAGCCGAGACGGTCGATCCCCGCCTGCAGGCGCGGATCAAGGTTGAAATGATTAAAGCTCACGATATTCCTTTTCTTCAGAAGTCCGGGGGTGTTGGGGGGATCGAGCGAAGCTCAAACGAACAACAGCAAAGACTGCTGAAATAATGCGGTTATAGGAGGATAGAGTAACCGAGTATGGCGGGACTGTCAAGGTGGGGGGGAAAAGAAGGAAAGGGGTTAATTGAAGAGAATAAGAGGAAACACAAAGGTCACGACCCCCAACGAATGAGTGCTCAGCGGTGCTGACCGGTGTCATTCGATATTGAGGAACAAACGAGGAACGAAAACATCTCGCAGTCCCTTCATATTCATATACCCGTCTGGCGAATTCGTTCCTAAAAACGAACCCAAAACGAATATGACCTGGTATCGACGACTCATGTCGTCGATATGGCGTTCGGGCGGTTGACCCGCCCGTCGCGCACAAAAAACCATTCATTTTTCCACCTGTGCGTGGAAGTAGTCGAGTATCCCCAAGTCGGCACAGGCATCGGAAAGGCCAAGCTCAATATCCTTTTCCAAATCGGTCTTATCGCCAAAGAAGCGGCGGCGGGCCCGCTGGAGCCTGGCGATAACAAAAACGGTATAGCCAATGGTGCGCACCGTGAAAAGATATTCCTGCCAAGGGAGGGAAGACCGAACCGTGCGCATGGAGCGCCAGGTGCGGCGGGTGAGAATGCGAAGGAGGGTCTCTTCGTGACGCAATTGATCGGCCCCATCGCCCTCCAAGAGTCTTCTTTCTGAAGAAGAGAAAACACTGGCATAGAAACCATGTTTGTAGGCATTGGAATTGCGAGGCTGACCACCCCGTTTTTTCTTCGAAGAGCGAGGGAGAGAAGGAATGGGCGCAACCCCCGGCCTTATCCCTGACCCCACCCCAGCCCTATCAGCGCCTTCGCCAACCAGCCCTACCCCATCTTCGACGACTCGTGCCGTCGAAGCGGTCGATACCGGCTTGACGCCGGTTCGACTCGTCCCCAAATGCAAGTCATTTGGGGAGGGAGTACAAGCTGGCTCGGAGCTTCCACGACCTATACCGACCTCTTTGGTCCCTTCGCCAACCAGCTCTACCCCTGACCCCACCCCAGCCCTCCCCATTTCAGAAGACAGAAATGGAGAGGGAGAAAGCCGCCCATCCATCCGTTGCGAACCCTCCATTTCAGATTGCTCCATGAGGGCCAACATGGACTCGACCTGCTGCTCGCGGCGATCGGGGTCTCCAAAAGCAGTCATGCGGACCTGGATGAGGTTCTCGAGACGCGCGACGGCTACGGAAATAGTCCGCAAGGCAGTCACATTATCATGGAAAGCGAAGGAATCCTCCGGCTCTTTCAGGACAGATTCGGCTGCGTCTAAGATGGCGAGGCGAAGGATCTCCAATTCATCCTTCAATGAACCGACGACGTCCTGATCGAGGGCCAGGAGTTCTTCGGGGGTGTAATGACGGGAGTAAACCCCATGCTTGAGGGCATTGGCATTTTTTGGCTGGGCGCCGCGCTTTTTAGAAGGCGATTTTGACATGGGATAAAAACCTTTCACGACTTGAAAGCGGGTCAAAACCCTCGATCACAACAACATGGGTTTGGACAACCCATTCAAGAGAGTCGAGGGCAGCGACAAGGGCGTCGGCGAGAAGGATATCATCATGGATGAGCTGACCATCGGGGCCGCGGGCGCCATCGGGGACACCCCAGCGGAGAGTCTTGGAAGGACCAGGGAGGGCCTCGGAGCGGCAGGAAATGTATTGAAGGCGGACAAGATCAGGTGATGGTATAGAGCCAGTTTGGAGGGAAAATTGAGAATTGCCGCCTGCCCCCCAGGAGGGTTTCCCACCTGAAGAATCGCGGAAGCGACCGGTATCGATGATGGAGAGAAACTTCCAGCCAAGCTCGGACTTGACCTGGAGGTTGAACTTGACAGGGATGACACGTTTGGGAAATGTTTTATCCATCAAAGCCCAAAGACCTTCGCCGACGCCGGTTGAGTCCATGACGATGTACTGAGGGTGCCAACTTTCAGCGAGGGCTTTCAACTGACCGAAGAGGGTGAGGTGGTTAACACCGACCCACTGAAGGCGATGGAGAATACGGTAGGTGGGAGCCTGGAGGGTGACGAGGGTGGAAAGGTCAATGGAAACAATGGAGAGGCAGGCGGAATCGCGGGCAGGGTTGTCGAGAGGGGTTTCGTCGGAGGACGATTTGCCAAGCAAATCGTCCATGCGGGATTCGTCCTGACCGGCGAGGTCGAGGAGGAAGGCGACTGCGGCCCCCTGCGACTCATGTCCCTCCGGGATGCTTTGCAATCGCAGGGGCTGGCGAAGGCGGCTTGTTGCCGCCTCGCCTTGTTGCGCCTCGGGTTCGGTTGTCCCCCCAAATCCTTCGACTGCACTCAGGACATGTCCTCCGGATTTAGGGGGACAGGAAGTGGCTGACAGCGGCGCGCCCCCCATGAGGGATACTGCGCGATAGCCGGTCCGGCTCGGAGAGGAAGAAGAAGGATTATCACTCTGCAATTGTTTCGGGGGCTCGCCGGAAATCCGCCATACACCGTACTCGCCCAAGTCCAAGCCACCTTCGCCTTGGGAAGCTTCGGGCTGACCCAACTGCCCTACCCCCTCCCGATCAGCGACTTCGCCAACCAGCCCTACCACTGACCCCACCCCAGCCCTCCCCAAATGACTTGCATTTGGGGAGGGAGTACAAGTTGGCTCGAACCCGCCTCGGCTTGCCCCCAAATCCGGATTTGGAGAGGGAGTATTTGCTAGATTAACGCCGCCCATCGACGACTCTTGTCGTCGATGTGGCGTAGGGGCGGATGACCCGCCCCGCGCGCATCGGCTCGGGAAGATGAGGGCCATACGGGAGGGGTTGAACATGGAGGCCTGGGCGTCGATCTCTTCGCTGAAGTACTGGGTGCGGATGTAGGGATGGGTGCGACCGTAATGGAGGATCTCGCCGGAGACAAATTCACCATAAAGAGGATGAGCGAGGGTGACATCCTCGGCAGTGAGGGTCCAGAGGCGGCGGATACCGTCCTTTTCCTGGTCGGCCTCGGCACGGCGCTGCTCTCGAGACAGGAGAGTGGCGGAGGTCCAGGGGGTGCCCAAGAAGACGCGGGTGGCCTTGTTGCTGGCGGCCATGGGGGCGAACTTGCGGTCATAAACGGAAGGGCGGACATCCTGGGCTTCGTCGACGGAGAGGAGTGCGGAGGCGGTGGCGCCGGCGGTCTGGGCGACGGAACTGCCGCTGAAGAAATGGACGAAAGCCTTATCCAGGCGGATAATAAAGCCTGCCTCGGAGCGCCAGCGACCGGAGGTGAAGGGATTGCGGTCGAGGCAGCGCTGGAGGCGGCGGATGGCATTGAGACCCTGGGGTTTCAAGGTGGGGGAAACCGAAACGATCTCGATATCCTGCCCGGAAAGAAGGCATAAAAGGTAGGCCTAGATGTGGGCGAGAGTCTCATTCTTGCCGGATTGGCGGGGGAAGATGACGACAAAGGTGAGACCGAGGCGACCGAGGATGCTGTTGAGGATGGCGTCGGCGACCTCCTGCTGGTAGGGGCGGAGGGGAATGCCGATGGCGTAGCGGGAGAAGTCCCCGGGGGAGGCGGCGAGGCGGCGGATTAGACCCCGACGGGACAAAGGAGGAGAAGGTTTTGAGGACATAAGGTCGGCAAGGGACGGCTCGCAATTAAAAAAGCAAGGGACCACGCTTTTGGCCGTCCCTTGCCTGGTTCTATTTTAGAACGGATGTGCTAAAATGTCAAGAGGGGAATTAAGGTAATAGTTGAAAGAAACGCCTGTTAAGTGCGCCCCAAAATCGCACCCATTATTACTTTCGGCAGCCAAAAAAAAGGAGTTTAAGAATTGTTTGATTAGCGGGTATAAATGACGTACAATGGGGAAGGAGGGACAAAATAATGGTTCGGCGATCTCCTAGATTTTTCGTACAAAACGTATTTATGTTGTGGACAAAAAGCCGGGTACTTCTCAATTCCATTTTCGATTGCCCCACGTCTGGAGCAGGAGATATAAACCATGGAGTCCGAATTGGAAGATAAAAAAGTACCCAAGGGGTTTGTACAAACCGAACCAGATGGGACGAAATACTTTTATTACAAATGGGATGGAAAGACATATGTCCCTACTGATAAAAGACATGCTGACATGGTAAAGATTGACTATCCTGGTGGGCGGCATGTTTGGGGGAATCTAGTAGCGGAGGAAGAAAAGAAAAGGAAAAAGAATCAGGGGTAGAAGTTATGAGGGCATGATGGAAGAAAACGAATCCTACAAAATATATTTACGTATTGGACAAAAAGCCGGGTACTTCTCAATACCTTTGACACTTAGCCTAACCCAGGCACAGGAAGGCAACAAAGAAGGGTAATTAAGGAATAGAATAAAGGAGGAACCATGCAATACATAATAGTAAAAGCCTACGATGTAGATATCCTGACTAAAGATGTTAATAGGCTCATGGCGGAAGGATGGAAGCCTATTGGAGGAGTAGGAGTAGGTAACAGTTTTTATCAAGCTATGGTAAAGGGTGAATAAGCTAAAATACCATAATACCGGTACACCATAAGTCTGGAAAAATAAAAAGCCGGGTATTTCTCGATTCCATTTGTGCCAGCTAAATGGAGGGAAATAATATGAAAAAGTGTCCTTATTGTGCGGAGGAAATACAGGATGAAGCCGTAGTTTGCCGCTACTGTGGTCGCGAACTCGTCCATCAAACCAATCCCATCGAGGAACTCGCATTAAGAAGAGAAACGACTTTAAAAGCGGCAGTTGCTTTTTTTCAATCCAAAGGCTGGATATTGATCACCAATTCTGGAGGGATAGCCCAGCTGAAAAGACCAAAAAGTTTCAATTGGGGAATTTTCATTTTAGGAATCATCCTACTTTTAGTCTTAGCGCTTATTTACCTGGCTGCCTATGCGGTTGATAAGGATGAAATTGTCACTCTAACCACTGATGAAGAAGGTAATCTTTTGGTGAACGGGAAGGCGATCATTCCTGGGCAAGACGATACACCAGAAGAGAATAAAAGTTATGCCCCAATTGTTATTACAATTCTAGTAATTATTCTTGTTGTAATTGCTGTGGTTATGGTCATCGGGAGTATTCGTCATTGATTGTTGGTTAAAACAAATACCACTTTCCAGAAGATATTGGAAAAAACAGCATTTGACAGGGAGGCAATATGAAACGAGAGCGCGGCTTTACTCCAGCCTGGTTGGGGTGGGCGTGGTTAATTTTTGGGGTGCTTGGATTATTTGGGACGTTGAGTTTGGGGAATCATGGGATATTTCCATTCTCCCGTGGGATAGAAGTTTGCATATTCTTCATTATCGGCGGAGTTATCCTCGTAGGTGTAGGGAATTATGCCCGACGATAATATCGATTTCCCATGAAGTTTAGGGAAGCAAGTAACGAGGTGTCTCGAAACCAACCCCCGCACTGACCCGGCGTGGGTTTATTTAATACACCAGAGATCCAAGGGCGGGTTGAATGAAACAGCGCGATAATAACCAGCAGGCAAAACGTATTTACGTATTGGACAAAAAAACCGGGTACTTCTCGATCCCTTTTCCGCCGACTCTTAGTCAACCACAAAAAGCCTAATATTTGAGGGTGTGCATATCCTGGCAAACTGAGATGGGCGAGACACGTCTCGCTCCTGCCGCCCCACCCTGCCCTCCCCAAATCAAAAACAGATTTGGAGAGGGTGTCTAATATTATTCCTCCGACAATGTTTTTATCGATAGTTGGGCATACTTAATAAATATTACCCCCACCCCCAGCCCCTGCAAGGGAAGCATCGGGCTCTGTCATCGACGCGGCCTCTGTTCGTGAGCCCGACACAGTTTATTTATCGTACAATGGGGAGTGAGGGTAAAAAGATAATTCGGCGATCCTTTAGGCTTTTCGTACAAGTCATATTTACGTATTGGACAAAAAACCGGGATAAAGAATACCATGCGAAATTTATTTTCTAGACAGATTATTGCAAAAATTTTACTTGCCTTTTTCGCCTTGGTTTGCATTATCCAGGGCTATTACACATGGAACGATTATGCTCACCTTCAACTCTACAATACTTTCAAATATGGGTTAATTTCATCGGTACAAAAAAGTGGGGTCTTTTTGGGAAGCTTAGGAAGAGCGGCAAATCTCTGGTGGTTGGACAACTATCTTCCCAAGGACGTCCCAGTTGTTCTTTTTCCAGCTAATGAAACTTTGTTTTCCGATCAAAACATGATGCAGTTTTACCTGGTTCCTCGACCAATTTGGCTGTGCGATGATGGGCTAAGCTCCCTTTGCAGAGAATATTTAGCAAATCCTAAAACCGTCGTTCTGTCGTTCAATAATTTTCCACCTTCCGATCTTGTCTCTGGTAAAATATTCATCCCAGTACCAGAAGCCATTCACACGAATTATTTAGACGGAATTTACCTCCCCGCTTCAATGGTGGGCCAGTTACAACCAGCCACCTCTTTGAAGTTATACTCGCCCACCCGGGTTCCCCTCTACGTTCCCATAATTGATATCCTTATAGTGACCAGTTTGTTCATCCTTGGGTCCATATTCACCTCGTTGATTGTTAACAATCCATCATGGCTCGACATCTTAATTCTCAGCTTTCCGATTGCAACCGGCTTATTATCCTGGATCATTTTTATCACCTCATATGCGGGAATTCCGATCACTACTGCAACTTTATTGATTTGGTTTATCAGCTTACTGGTCATCGGTCTCATTCTCCATAGAATCTTCAAAAATAGATGGCCCAAACCACCAGAAGTACGGATTGGTAAGTCTCTCAGTCAGATGTTTGCGAGGGATCGTATCTCGTTGTTTATCGGTGCTGCTATAGTCATCTGGTTCGGCCTGAGTGCCGTAATATCCATTGGTCGCGGTTATTCCATATTTGATGACATCGCGAACTGGGCCCTTAAGGGCTATGCGATTGCCTTCCAACACTCCATCTGGGGAGGGGAATTACGTGGAGGGCACATACTCGCTTACCCAATGAACCTGCAGCTGTCCATAACAATATTCCGCCTGTTCGACGGGGATTTGTTACCCGGTTCAAAAATGATATTTATCAGCATGACCAGTTCACTCTTGTTGGGATGTTACAAGTTTCTAAAACAAGGGGGTGTCAGCACCCGAATGGCCATGATGGGAATATTGATTCTGATCACCACTCCTGTGATATTTTTCTATTCAACTGTTGGATATGGAAATTGGCCATTCACGATCAATCTGGTTCTGGGCATTTTTTGGAGCTTGGAAGGAGTCTTCAAGAATAAAAATGATTCCATCATCATTGGGGGTTCCTTACTGGCTTTCGCCGCCTGGACCCGACCCGAAGGAATTGGATTTAGCAGCATTATTATTATTACTATTCTGTTAGTGGCTCTTTTACTATATAAAATTAAACTAAATTTCAAACAATTGATTGCATTCATTTCACCGATGATCATATTTCCGACTACCTGGTTTATCTTGCTGGGTGCACGAGAGATGGCCAGGGACCAGGTTGGCGGTACGATTAGAGAATTTATCCCACAAATACTGCATGGAAATTTTCAAATTCCCTATCTCCTCAGTATCGCTAAATATAGTTTCTCCTATTTCACTTCCTGGCGAAATGCTGGATATTTTTGGCTGATATTTATAGTCCTTGGAACGATCTTATATATTTTTATTAAACCCAGGCACAAAAACATTCTCCCCATTTTTATTTGCCTACTCATTACTTTTTTAATTCCAATTGGGATGTTCTATGTTGCATCATTTCCAGCAATAAATAACTATGAAGTATTTCTCGATGTATCATATGATCGGGCAATGCTTCCAGCGATTGTTTTGCTTGCATTTCTCGGAACGTTAATTATTGGATTATTCTATTCCATTGACAACAAATATAAAGAATAATTCTGCTTTCCTGGATTTGAAAATAGGGGCCGGATTTTATCCAGGTGGAGGTGTAGAAAATTCATTGGATTCACGTAATGTTTGGGGGAACAGTAATAAATATTATTGGTTCAGCGATAAACCCAAAAGATAGTGCAGACTCTGTTGATTTTTCAGGTCACTTAAAGTAATAATTTTAGCAGGCTTTACGCTACAATATACTTCAGGGATCCAAATTGCCCAGGAAAAAGAGATTTATATTTTATGCCAAAATCCCAAAGAAAGGATAAGCCATGAACCAGAAGAATGCTGATAACCAACCAGAGCAGGAAACCCCTGAAACTCTAAACGGTTCTCAAACACCCACCTCCCCTGAACTTGCCGCCGCCTCCACCAAGGCGGAAAAAACGCAGCCTAACCGCCTGCAACGATTCTTTAGCAAGGCGCTTATCTGGCTGGTCGTTCTTGCCCTTTTTTTCCTTGCAGGTTTCGCTACAGACAATTATCTGCGCTATAAGCCTTTGCAAACTGAATTGAATACAATCACGGCGCATATGACATTGTTGCAAGTGCAGGTGGATGTGAGCAATGCGCGCCTGGCCCTCTCCTTGAACGATGTTGAGGGAGCTAAAGCTGCCCTATCCAATACCCAACAGCGACTGGAAAGCCTGGTTCCGCGCATTGCCGTTTTCGACGCCAGTCTGGCCCAAAGCATGCCGCAGCGACTCGGTCTGATCGTTTCAGGCTTGGGGAGAGATCCGGAAACCGCAAAAATTGACTTAGAACTGTTTAGCAAGGATTTGCTTAAAATTGAAGCGGCGTTGTTTAACGAATAAAACGGGATTTAAAAATTCGATTGCTGATCTAGTACTGCCCTCGGCTGACAGCAGACCTCCCCCCTCGCGAGAGCGACGCGTTTTGCCACCGCTTCTGATGCGGCAATCATTTCCCGCTTCCTTGCCAAAAGAACCAATGGTGTGGTTAACAACACATCGTGGAGGTTTTGCTAATAGGCTAATAAACAGCCCGGCACTAGGCCGGGCTGTTTATTCTCTTGACTAAAAGGTATATACTTACCAAATTAGAACAAGTGTACCATGAAAATAAGGGGGAAATGATGAAGAACGGGCGAGATGTCCCCTAAAAACGGGGACAATTTGCTTAGCCCCACGGCCCGCCCGATGACCTGCATCCCGAGAGGTTTTTTTATTTCTCCGTGAGGGCAGCGAACTGGCGAAGGCGAGCCCTTCTTTGATCCAAGTGGTGAGGGTTGACTCGGTTGCGCAGCCTTCGGGCGCCACCATGCCCCAGCCTGCCATGGGGTGCCCGGTCATATCGAAGACATGGGTATGGGGGCGGGAAAGGGCATGGTCGTAATTCTGAGGTCCAACCGGACGATCATGTCATACTTATGCACGCCGCAGGCCATGTTGCCGTTGATGAGGAAGCCGACCCCGCCGAACAACTTTTTTTCTTCCAAGTGAGGGAGAGGCCCAGGGCGGCCCGGATGCGTGTAGCCAGGAGGGTATCGTAGGGCATAATGGGGACATTTATTTTGAATTCAATGAATATATCTTATTCAATTATGCACGAAATGAAGGGCTATGACAAGCGGGAAGTGGATCAACCCATATACAGTCCTCTCCCAAACCGCTTCGCTTCGAGGATGATCGCCGGCAGGGGAGAGAAAAGTGACATATGGAATATATCCGCCCTAATTTGTCCAATTAATCCCCCAAAAGAACCCCATCACATTACAGTTTTGGAATTAAATTATGACGTTTGGCGGGTTCTTTTCGGATATACTGTTGACTTCCCAAAGGATCACCAACATTCGTAATATTCAGTAAGGCATACCCGGGGGTACAGCGTTGTGGGGCTCCAACCGGAATCTTTCCGGGCACCACTGCCAGGCCGACAACATTTTAATCAATTAACCTGGCTCCACCAGACCGCTGCGCGTGAAAACGGGCTGGAATCAAAAAGGAAAGTCATTTTGCAGATAAAAAACTTGATGCGGTTCATAAATTCGCTGCTCGTCCTCCTGATGGCAGTAAGCACCGGTACAGCTGTTCAAGCTGCCACCCAGGCTGCCATCCCCCTGGCAACCCCCATAACCTTCAAAGCAACAGCAGACGCATATGTACTAAAAACGAGTCCCGGCAGGAACTACGGTAAGGCGACCAACCTGCGGGTGGACAGCTCACCCACCACGCGCAGTTACATCCGATTTGTGGTGAGCGGTCTCGCAAGTGGAACTGTCCAATCCGCGATCCTGCGCATTTATGCCAACAGTGCCAACACCACCGGTTTTTCGGTCCATTCCGTAACAAACAACACGTGGACCGAGGCAGGAATTACTTACACCAATTCCCCAGCGACGGGGAATATAATCTCAAGGTCGAAGCCCTTCAATAGTGGAGCCTGGGTAGCGGTTGACATTACCAGCTTTATCAAAGGAAATGGGACTTACAACCTGGCGATCGACAGCACGAATACCACCAATACCAGCCTGGGTTCACGTGAAGCGGGCGCGAACGCCCCTCAACTGGTGGTCACCCTGGCAAGCCAGCCAGTCCCGAC
>Ga0209638_1000180_pt1 | contig 42527 bp, 39 predicted proteins | sample BarGraNGADG00211_FD_184490 | JGI IMG/M metagenome (GOLD analysis project Ga0209638, IMG submission 184490) | Arctic peat soil microbial communities from Barrow, Alaska - Barrow Graham LP Ref core NGADG0002-211 (SPAdes) (version 2) | ecosystem: Environmental > Terrestrial > Soil > Wetlands > Peat...
GGTTGCGCCCTTCGCCTCCGCGACCGTGCGCAGCGAGTCGACGAGAGCGAGATTGCGGTCGAGATTGTCGTCGGCGAACCGCGGCGCATGCGCCCGGATCGTCTCGGCGCTGACCTCCGAGAGACCGATGTGACGGACGTAGCCGGCGTCGACGAGCTCTGCGATCGCGCCGACGGTCTCCTCGATCGGCACCGCGGGATCGACGCGCGCCGACCGGTAGACGTCGACATGGTCGGTGCCGAGCCGCTCGAGCGTGTAGGCGAGGAAGTTCTTGACCGCCGCCGGGCGGGCGTCGACGCCGCCCCAGGAGTTGTCGGGGCCGCGCAGAGCGCCGAACTTGACGCTGATCACGACGGCGTCGCGGTCGCGGCCTGCGAGCGCCTCGTGGATCAGCAACTCGTTGTGACCCATGCCGTAGAAGTCGCCGGTGTCGAGCAGTGTCACGCCGGCGTCGAGGGCAGCATGGATCGTCGCGATGCTCTCCGCTCGGTCCGCAGGGCCGTAGACGCCGGACATCCCCATGCACCCGAGCCCGAGCGCCGAGACGCGAGGGCCGGTCGAGCCGAGCGGACGCATGTCCATCAGCGCACCGTACCCCTGCGGGCTCGCACTCCGCGCGATTCACTCGGCCGCTGTCCTTCGTGCATCAGGTCGAGCGGTAGCTCGGGCTCGAAGTCGGCACAGATACGGCACATATCTCGTGCTTTGTTGCGGGAATGACGCTGACCACATCCTTGCTTGCGGCGGTGCCCGGGCGGGAGCCGTCGTGAGGGCGCGCCGGTACCCGAGACGTCGGGCCGACGTCGTGGCGAAGGAGCTCGAGCTCGATCTCAACGCAGTGGGTATCTGTCATGCCTGCCTCTGCTTCGTCTCCTTCGCGCTGGACGACGACAGTCCGCACAAGCTCAACGGCGAGCTGAGGCGAATGACTCCGGTGCTGTGGGCAGAAGGGCTGGCTCAGCCTGCTCTCGCGGCGGTGCGAGGCGCCTGCGAGCGCGGTGTCTCCGATGCGGATGTCGCGTTGGCCGACCTCGAGCTGCTCGGTGGCTCGAGCGCAACCGCCCGCGCGATCGTGCTGCGGCTGGCCGGTGAGCTCACACGTCGAACGCGCACGGAGATGCATCTCGAAGCGCTGTCACGCGACCGTCTGACCCGCGCTCCGCCCGAGTGGAACTAGCGGTTGCAGACTGTCGCGGGCGATCGGCTGACGAGGATCGATCCGCCGGGGCCGACATGCCCAAGTCCCGGCCGACGGGGCCGACGGAGACGGCGTCCGGGTCATCGTGGAGGCTGCCGGGGACGTTGTCGGCGTTGTACAACTCGACGTCGGGGATGGCCCAACGGACGTGACTGGTCGCAGTCGCCCGCGCGGTCAGCCGTTGAGAGCCACGGTCGGAGCGCGCGATCACCAGTTCCTCGGCCTGACCTAGAAGCAATCCGAGCCGCCACAGCTTTGCCGTCACGAGTGTTTCGTCGACAGAGCCCCGCCTGCGCTTGACGCATCTCCCTCTATCGTGCGTGGCCGAGGCGTTGGCGGCGCAGCGCTTGCATCGCGGCGTGGAGTTGCTCGTCGGTCAGCGGCGGCTCTGTTTGCGGCGTCGCCGCCTGGACGCGCAGTCCGTCGAGGAGCACGTGCAGGTGGCGGCGCCACGCGTTCGGGGCGACCTCGGCGGTGGCGTCGATCAACGGTGTGAACGACCAATGGAGCACCGCAAGGTCGGCGAATGTGAAGTCCTCGCGGAGCCCACCGTCTGTGTGCGCCCGCTCGATGACCTGCTCGAACGTCCGGCGCATCTGGTCGCGCGCGCTTGCGAGGCGGCCCGCGACGGGTGGGTAGCGCATCAGGACGTCCTTGAGGACGCGGTCGCCGGCCTGGAGCTCCACGGTGTGCTCGAGCAAGCCGACGAACGCCAGCCAGGGGTCGGGCTCGGCGGCTGCAGCCTCCGTGACAGCGACGATCTCGCCGATCCGGCGCTCGAAGATCGCCTCGACGAGCGCCTCGCGCGTGGCGAAGTGGCGGTAGAGGGTCCCGATGCCGACGCCGGCCCGCCGCGCGATCTCCTCGAGCGACGCCTCGACTCCCCGTTCGGAGAAGACGTCCTGGGCCGCCGCGACCAGGAGCTCGTGGTTGCGCCGTGCGTCGCTTCGTTGCCCCTTTTGCTCGCCGGCGATCTCGGTCATGCAGCAGAGGATACCAAATAACGGAGGAACCCTCCGGTTTCTGCTAGCATCGCCCGATGCTCGTTCTCGCCCGCTGGTGCTCGACCCACCGTCGCAGTGTCGTCGTGCTCTGGATCGTCGTCCTCGTGGGCATCGGCGGAGCCTGGCAGGGGCTCGGGAGCCACTACTCGAGCAACTTCACGCTCGGCCGCACCGGCTCGCAGCGCGCCGTGGACGTGTTGAAGAGCCGTTTCCCGGCCCAGTCCGGCGACTCGGATCAGATCGTCTTCAAGGCCCGCGCCGGCACGCTGACGGATGCCGTCGTCCGCGCCGCGATCGGTCCGATGCTGGCCGCCGTCGCCCGGCTGCCGCACGTGACGGGCGTGACCAGTCCGTACCAGCCGAACGCCGGCATCCGCATCTCGAAGGACAAGACGATCGGGTTCGCCACCGTCCTCTTCGATCAGCGCGCCAACGTTCTCCCGCTGTCGGCGATCAAGAAGGTGATCGCCCGCGCGACGAGCATCCGCTCCGACCGGCTCGAGGTCGAGCTCGACGGGCAGGCGATCCAACAGACGGAGTTCACGCCGCCCAGCGCGACAGCGGGGATCGGCGTCCTCGCCGCGGTCGTCGTCCTGCTGATCAGCTTCGGCTCCTTCCTGGCGATGGGGCTTCCGATCGTGACGGCGCTCTTCGGGCTCGGCACGGGTATCGCGCTGATCGGCATCGGCACGCATGTCCTGGACATGCCGAGCTTCGCGCTCGAGCTTGCCGGCATGATCGGCCTCGGCGTCGGCATCGACTACGCCCTCTTCATCGTCACCCGGTTCCGCGAGATCTACCGCGAGAACGGCGGCGACGTTCAGGAAGCGATCGCGCTCGCGATGGACACCGCCGGTCGTGCGGTGCTCTTTGCCGGCGTCACCGTCGTCATCGCACTGCTCGGGATGTTTGCGCTCGGCGTCAGCTTCCTCTACGGCCTCGCCATCGCTGCTTCGCTCGCCGTGCTGCTCGTCATGGTTGCTTCGATCACGCTCCTGCCGGCCTTGTTGGGCTTCTTCGGACGCCGGGTCGGGAAAGGGGGCCGGCTTGCCCGTCTCTTCTCACGCCGCCGGCGACCCGAACGGCCGCGGCTCGGTTTCTGGACGCGCTGGGTCGGCGGCCTTCAGCGCCACCCGGTGGTTGCGGCAACCGCGGCGGGCGTGCTGATGCTCGCGCTGGCTGCACCCGTTCTCTGGCTGAGGCTCGGCTCGAGCGACACCGGCAACAACCCGACCTCGTTCACGACCAAGCGCGCCTACGACCTGCTCGCGCAGGGCTTCGGCCCCGGCTTCAACGGTCCCCTCTCGCTGGTCGTCAAGCTTCCGCACGCCGGCGATACCGCCACGTTGGACGCATTCAGCGCCGCCGTTCGCCGCACGCCCGACGTCGCCGCCGTTGCACCGCCGCGCCTGAGCCCCTCCGGCGACGCCGCGGTGATCAGCGTCTATCCCAGCACGTCGCCGCAGAGCGCGACGACGACGGCGCTCGTCAAGCGTCTGCGCAACGTGGTCCTGCCGGCGGTCGAATCGCGCACCGGCGCGACCGTCTTCGTCGGCGGCGGAACCGCGACGTTCATCGACTTCGCGACCGTTCTCTCGTCGAAGCTCTGGTTGTTCATCGGGATCGTCGTCGTGTTGTCGGCGCTGCTGCTGCTCGTGGTCTTCCGCTCGCTGCTGATTCCTCTCCAGGCGGCCGTGATGAACTTGCTCTCGATCGGCGCGTCACTCGGCGTGTGTGTCGCCGTCTTCCAGTTCGGCTGGTTCCCGGGTATTGCTTCCGGCCCGATCGACGCCTTCGTGCCGGTGCTGATGTTTGCGATCGTCTTCGGGCTCTCGATGGACTACGAGGTGTTCCTCGTCTCGCGCATCCACGAAGAGTGGGGCCTCCAGAAAGATGCGAGCGCCGCCGTCCGTGACGGCGTGATCGAGACCGGGCGCGTGATCACCGCCGCCGCGGCGGTCATGGTCGTCGTGTTCGCCTCGTTCATCTTCGGCGGCCAGCGCGTGATCGAGCTCTTCGGGCTCGGACTCGCGAGCGCCGTCTTCCTCGACGCGGTCGTGATCCGTTGCATCCTCTTGCCGGCGGTGCTCGAGCTCTTCGGCGACCGCACGTGGTACTTCCCCCGCGGTCTCGACCGGCGGTTGCCTCGCTTCGCGATCGAGCACGACGGCCCCGTGCCCCACGTGCAGCCGGCACGTCACATGCTCGAGGAGGTGTAAGCCGAGATGAACGCACCGACCGCCGACGCGCCGCTTGCAGGGCGTGCGCTCACGACCGTCTTCGTCGCGTTGATGCTCGGCATGTTCCTCGCCGCGCTCGACCAGACGATCGTGTCGACGGCGCTGCCGACGATCGTCGGCGATCTCGGCGGCCTCAACCATCTCTCCTGGGTCGTCACCTCGTATCTGCTCGCATCGACCGTCTCGACGCCGATCTACGGCAAGCTCGGCGACATGATCGGGCGTAAGCCCGTCTTTCTCGCCGCGATCGTGATCTTTCTGGCCGGCTCGATGCTCGCCGGCCTGAGCCAGTCGATGGGCGAGCTGATCGGCTTCCGCGCGTTGCAAGGCGCCGGCGCCGGGGGCCTGATGGTCAGCGCGCAGGCGATCATCGCCGACATCGTCCCGCCGAGGCAGCGCGGCCGTTACATGGGCCTGATCGGTTCCGTCTTCGCAGTCGCCTCGGTCGCGGGCCCGTTGCTCGGCGGCTTCTTCGTCGACCAGATCTCGTGGCGCTGGGTCTTCTACGTCAACATGCCGATCGGCGCGCTCGCTCTGCTGATCGTGATCTTTCGCCTGCGCCTGCACGTACCGCCTACCCGCCATCGCATCGACTACTTCGGCGCCACGTTGCTAACGGGCGGCGTCGGCGCGTTGATCCTCCTCACCACGTGGGGCGGCAGCCAGTATGCGTGGGGGTCCGCGACTATCGTCGGGCTCGGTGTTGCCGGTGTTGCGCTGCTCACCGCATTCGTTTGGCAGGAACACCGCGCCGCCGAGCCGATCCTGCCGCTCACGCTCTTTCGCTCGAGCGTCTTCAACGTCTCGAGCGCAATGGGAACGACGATCGGCATGGCGATGTTCGGAGCGATCATCTTCATCCCGCTCTACCTCCAGCTCGTCTACGGCGCGAGCGCCACGTCATCCGGACTTCGGATGCTTCCGCTCATGACCGGCTTGCTCATCGCCTCGATCGCCTCGGGTCGCGCGATCAGCCGCGTCGGCCGCTACAAGGTCTTCCCGATCGCGGGCACCGGCATCCTCGTCGTCGGCATGTTCCTGCTCTCCAGGCTGAGTCTCACCACCGCGCCCTGGCTCGCCTCGGTCTACATGCTCGTCGTCGGGGTCGGCATCGGGCTCGTGATGCAGGTACTCGTCCTCGTCGTCCAGAACGACGCGCGGCCGGAGAACATCGGCGTCGCCACCTCGACCGCGACGTTCTTCCGGTCGGTCGGCGGGTCCTTCGGCGTCGCCATCTTCGGCGCGATCTTCGCGGCGCGCCTCTCCGGTCAGCTCGCCCACCTTCCACGGAGTGTCGTCGACCGCCTCGGTAGCGGCGTGCGGCTCAGCCCGGCCGCAGCACTGCGCCTTCCGCCGACCGTGCACGCCGACTTCCTGCGAGCCTTCGCCCACTCTTTGCACGGCGTCTTCCTCTGGGGCATGGCGATCGCCGTCGTTCCCTTCGCGCTCTCGTGGTTTCTCAAAGAGGTGCCGTTGCGCACGACGCTGCACGCATCGGCCGAGATCAGCGTCGAGGAAGCCCCCGCCGGAGGCACGCCACCCGAAGAGATCGTTCGACCTTACGTCGAAGCGAACACGTCGAACTGACCGCATCGATCCGTGGTCGGTACGGATGCCGACGCGGCGACGATGGGTCAGGATGACCGTATTGCAGGCGAGCCCGGCTTGACGCACGTCTCCGGCTACCCCGTGGGTTCCGCGGTCGGCAAGGTCGGCGTGACGCCGTACGGCTATGTCGACGAGGAGGCGCGCGAGTACGTCGTGACTCGTCCGGACACGCCGACGCCGTGGATCAACTACCTCGGCGAGGGACGCTACGGCGGCATCGTCTCGAACACCGGCGGTGGCTATTCATTCGACTGCGACCCGCGCAACCGGCGGGTCAGCCGCTACCGCTACAACGGCATCCCCGCCGACCAGCCGGGGCGGTACGTCTACCTGCGGGATCAGGAAACGAGTGCGTACTGGAGCGTGACGTGGCAGCCGGTGAGACGCGAGCCGGACGCCTACGAGTGTCGCCACGGCGCCGGTTACACGCGCATCGCGACAGAGCACGACGAGATCGCGTCGGAGCTCCTTTACTTCGTCCCACCGGGAGAGGACGCGCCTGCGTGCGAGCTCTGGGTGCTGCGCGTGCGCAACCTCGGTGGCCGGCCCCGCCGGCTGCGCAGCTTCAGCTACGTCGAGCTCGGCTATCCGGACGCTGCCATCGACCAGCAGAACCTCGACTGGGCGCAGCACATCGTGAGCAGCCGCTTCGAGGACGGTGCGCTGCTGACCGGAACCCTCTTCCGCGCAGACGCGACATTCTTCGCGTCGAGCGCGGCGCCTCTCGGGTTCGACTCCGACCGCGAGACGTTCATCGGTCGCTGCGGTGATCTCCGGGCGCCGGGCGTCGTCGAGCGGGGAGAGCCGACGGGAAGCGAGGCGCCGCGCGGAAACAACATCGGCTCGCTCTGTCACGAGCTCGAGCTCGCACCGGGCGAGGAGCGGCGGATCGTCTACGTGCTCGGGATCGCGACAGGCGTCGCCGAAGCACGGCGGGCGGTCGCCACGTACCGCGATCCCGTCGCCGCAGACACGGCGTTTCGCGCGCTGCGTGAAGACTGGGACGCATACCTCTCACGCTTCGTCGTCGAGACGCCCGACCCGGAGCTGAATGCGATGGTCGACGTCTGGAACCAGGTGCAATGCCGGACGACGCTTCACTGGTCGCGCTTCGCGTCTGCCTACGAGACGGGGCTGGGGCGCGGCATGGGCACGCGCGACTCGGCGCAGGACACCCTCGGCACGATGCACGCGGAGCCCGAGCGCGCGCGAGAGACACTGACCCGCATCTGGCGGCTCCAGTTCCTCGACGGGCACACGTGGCACCAGTTCTTCCCGCTCACCGGCGAGGGCACGTCGGGGCTCGCCGCCGAGATGCCGGAGTGGCCGCAGTGGTTCTGCGACGACCACCTTTGGCTCGTGATCGCCGTCTGCGCGTACCTGCAAGAGACGGGCGACTTCGGCTACCTCGAGCAGCGCGTCCCGTACGAGGACGGCCCTGCGGAGACGATCTGGGACCACATGGTGCGGGCGGTCAGCTTCACGCTCGAGCATCGCGGTCCGCACGGGTTGCCGCGCGCGGGCTTCGCCGACTGGGACGACACGCTGAACGTCGACCATGGATCGGGGAAGGCGGAGTCCGTCTGGTGCGGCATGCAGTTCTGTCGCGCGGTGCTCGATCTCGTCGAGCTCGCCGACGAGCTCGGGCGCACCGACGAGGCCGAGCGCTTCCGCGGCCACGTGCGCGAGATGACGGCGGCGGTGAACGCGCACGCGTGGGACGGCGCCTGGTACGCGCGGGCCTTCGACGACGAGGGCGAGCCGATCGGTGTCGCCTCCGAGACGCTGCACCGGATCAACATGAACCCGCAGACGTGGTGTGTGATCGGCGAGGTGGCGCCGCCCGAGCGCGCCGAGCGCTCGCTCGCGTCGATGCGCGAGCACCTCGCGACCGAGTTCGGGATCGCACTGCTCGATCCGCCGTACAACGGTGGCAGCGACCGCGTCCGCGGGACCTCCACATACCCGCCCGGTGCGAAGGAGAACGGCGGCATCTTCTGCCACGCGAACGCGTGGGCGATCGTCGCCGCGGCGATGCTCGGTAAGGGCGACCTCGCGCACGACTACTACCGGCGGATCCTGCCGCTGCTGCGCCCCGACTCCGACCGGTATCTCGTCGAGCCGTACGTCTACTGCCAGAACGTCTGCGGGCCGACGCACCCGCAGTTCGGCATGGGTCGCAACTCCTGGCTCACCGGCACCGCGGCGTGGACCTACGTCGCAGCGACGCAGTGGATCCTCGGCATCCGGCCGACCTACCGCGGTCTGCGGGTCGCGCCCGCGCTACCGGAGACGTGGAGCGGCTTCCGGGCGCGGCGGCTCTTCCGCGGCACGGTGTACGAGATCGACGTCGAACGCGTCGGCGCCGGCAACAGGGTGGCGCTCACGGTCGACGGCGAGCCGGTGGGCGGCGACGTCGTGCCGCTGGCGGAGGGTCGTGACCGCGTCTCCGTGCGCGTGCAGCTCGGCGGCTAGCGAGACGAGCGACGTCTCAGCGCGTCAAGAGATTCCGCGCCATGCGCCGACGATGCGGCAAGTGGCAAGGCGCGTTCCTTGCGAGCCCGGCGACCTCTAGCTGTAGTTCCTGAGCAGGTTGGTTCATCCGGGCCGCCTTGGAGGCTGAGCGCTGTCGAGGCAGCTCTAGCCCCAAGGAGGCATCCGGATGAAGCTTCACCGTAACGCGGCGCTCAGTTGGAATGGTCGGCGTCAGCTCGCGGATCGAGTGGTCAAGCAGGGATGGACGTTGACGGCGGCGGCCGCCGCCGCCGAGGTCAGCGTGCGCTGCGCGCGCAAGTGGGTCGGCCGCTACAAGCTGGCCGGCGAAGCCGGCCTCGTCGATCGCTCGTCGGCTCCGCGGCGGGTTGCCAATCGCACGAACTGTGACCGGATCGAGGTGATCAGGAAGCTGCGCGGGTTGCGGATGACGGCCGCTGAGATCGCCGAGACGCTCGCGATGCCGCTCTCGACGGTCTCGGGGATCCTGACTCGGATCGGGATGGGGCGTCTCGGCCGACTCGGGCTCGAGCCGGCCGTCCGCTATGAAGCCTCACGGCCCGGCGAGCTCTTGCACATCGACGTCAAGCAGCTAGGCCGCATCCAAGGCGGCGCCGGCAAACGCTGGCGCGACGGCCTGCAACAGCACCCCAACCCCCGCTACACCGACCAAGCAGGAACCGTGCGGCGCACCGTCGGCTGGGAATACGTGCACGTCTGCGTCGACGACTACAGCCGCCTCGCCTACGCCGAAGTACTCCCAGACCAAAAAGCGACAACAGCCGCCCGCTTCCTCCGCCGCGCCGTCGCGTTTTACCGCCGCCACGGCATCCAGGTCGAGCGCGTCCTCACCGACAACGGCGCCGCCTACATCTCAACCGTGCACGCCGTCTGCTGCCGCACGCTCGGCATCCGACACACCCGCACCCGGCCACGGCGACCCCAAACAAACGGGAAAGCCGAACCCTTCATCCGCACCCTCACCGAGAAATGGGCCCACGGCGCCATCTACCGCTCAAGCAGCGAACGCACCGCCGCCCCTGACGGATGGCTCTGGCACTACAACCATCGACGCAGACACTCAGCAATCGGCCACCAACCCCCGATCACCAGAACCAACCTGCTCGGGTCCTACACCTAGGGCGCGCTCGTCCCTGCCCTGCCGTAGGCGTCCTCGAGCCGCACGACGTCGTCCAGGTGCGGCGTCGAGACCTCGAGGATCGTCGTGTCCTCGAGCGCAGTGACGCGATGCACCGTCCCGGGCCGGTAGCGGAAGGAGGCGCCTTCGCCGATCACCTCGGTGTTCAGGAGCGCCTGCCCTACATCGCCCAGCTCGAGGGTCGCTTTGCCGCTCTGGACGTACCAGCACTCGTCCTTCTGGTTGTGGAACTGCAGGCTGAGCGAGAAGCCTGCGCGGACCCAGAGGATCTTGCCGACGTAGAGCTCCGTGTCGGCCCAGATCAGCTCCCACCCCCACGGCTTCTCGACCCTGCGCGGCTCGAAGGCCCAGCGGTCGAGTCCCTCGAGGTTCGGTGAGTCGATGTCTGTCATCCAGCTCTCCTTTGCGGGCGCCACTCGGGATGCTCGGACATGTAGTCCTCCGCACGTCGCAGGTCCTTCGGCGTGTTGACGGTGAGCCAGACCCCGCCGTGGCGGAAGCCGTGCAGCTTCCCCTCGCCGGCGAGCTCCGGGAACGTGCTCTGCTCGTGGTCGCCTTTCTCCGGCAGCCGGGCGAGCGCCTCCTCGCCGAGCGCATAGACGCCCGAGTTGACCCAGTCGTCGAGCATCGGAGCCTCGAGGAAGCCTGTCACGCGACCGTCGTCCTCGAGGTCGACGACGCCAAACGGCGAGCGCACCTGCGCGACGACGATCGTCGCTGCGGCGCCGGAGCGCTCGTGCTCGGCAAGCAAGGCTGCGAAGTCGACGTCGAGCAGCTCGTCGCCGTTGAGCGCCAGCACGGTGCCCTCCTCGCGGCGGCGCGACGCGGCGAGGCGCAGACCGCCGCCGCGGCCGAGCGGCTCCGGCTCACCGACCGGGTCGATCTCCGCGCCGATGCCGGCAAGAGCGTTGACGAACGCCTCCTCCTGCCCCGCGCGGCACGCGACGATCACGCGGGTCACGCCGGCTGCGACGAGGCGCGCGACGCTGTACTCCGCGAGCGGGAAGCCGCCGATGGGCACGAGCGGTTTCGGCAGGCCCTGCGCCGCTTCCCCGAGTCGCTCCGCCTTGCCGCCGGCAAGGAGCAGCGCCTCCATCAGCGCTGGAGCTCGGGATTGCGAAGCTCCGGCTCGGCCGGCGATGCGTGCCGCGGGCGCCCGATGCCCTCATAGACGAAGCCGGCCGCGCGCGCTGCGACGGGATCGAGCAGGTTGCGGCCGTCGATGATCACGGGACGCGCCATCGAATCGCGGATCTCCGCCGTGAGCATCGAGACGAGCTCCGGCCATTCGGTGATGATCACCGCCGCGTCCGCGTCGCGAACGGTCTCCTCGATCGTGTCGAAGAGGTCGATGCCCTTGAGGTCGTCCGGATGCGCAACCGGATCCCAGGCTCGAACCTCCGCACCTTCGGAGAGCAGCCGATACGCGATCACGCGGCTCGGCGCCTCGCGCATGTCGTCGGTGTTCGGCTTGAACGCGAGACCGAGCAGCGCGACCTTCTTGCCGCGGAGCGGCCCGAGGTGCTTCTGCAGCTTCGAGACGACGCGCCGCTTCTGCAGCTCGTTCACCTCCCACACCGCCTGGAGCAACAGGAACGGGTAGCCGGAGTTGCCGGCTAGCTGCTTCAGCGCGGTCACGTCCTTCGGGAAGCACGAGCCGCCGAAGCCGACACCGGCGCGCAGGAAATGTGAGCCGAGACGATGATCGAGGCCGACGCCGCGCGCGACCTCGACGACATCGGCACCGACGAGCTCGCAGACGTTCGCGATCTCGTTGATGAAGCTGATGCGCGTCGAGAGGAAGGCGTTCGCCGCGAGCTTCACGAGCTCCGCGGACGCGACGTCGGTGCGCACGAACACGGTTTCGACCCCGCGGTGCAGCTCGACGACACGATCGGCGTCCGCGTCGTCGAATGCACCGACGACGATCCTGTCCGGACGAGTGAAGTCCTCCACTGCAGTACCCTCGGCGAGGAACTCCGGATTCGAGACGTACCCGACGCCCTGGAGACCGCGAGAATCGAGGCGGGCACGTACGTGCATCCCGGTGCCGACGGGCACGGTGCTCTTCATCACGACGACGGGAAGCTGCGGCAGGTCGGACGGAAGCTCGTCGATCACCGACCAGACCGCGGCGAGATCGGCGTCGCCCGACTCCGTCGGCGGCGTCCCGACCGCGACGAACAGGAAGTCCGCGCCCTCCACCGCCTCGGCAATGTCGAGCGTGAAGTGGAGCCGGTCCTTGTTGCGCTCGAGCACAACGTCGAGACCGGGCTCGTAGATAGGCACCTCACCCGCGCGGAGGAGCTCGATCCGCTCCGGAATGACGTCCCGAACCACGACGTCGTGCCCCAGGTCGGCGAAACAGGCCGCCGTGACGAGGCCGACGTAGCCGGCGCCGAACATCCCGATCTTTGCCACAGCAGAAGCCTACTTTGCGAGCGGCTGAAGGCCCCGGGCTATCGCGAGCATCGTCTCGTTCGAGAGCTCGTCGCGCAGGGTGTTGACAACCCAGTAGCTCGCCCCGCCCTCGCGGAGGACGACCATGTGGATCTTGGCGCCGGCAGTGTAGAGATCGAGCGTCCGGCCGTCCTTGAGCTTGATCTGGTCGGTCGGGTGCAGGGTGATCGGCGCGTCCGTCCAGTTGGTCTCCATGATCTGCCAGTAGACGTTGCCCGCCCCCGTGACGAAGGTCAGGCAGACGGCGCCGTGTCCGGGTGCGGGCTTGTACACACGAACGGGCTCGTCCTGCGCGAAGCGCGAGCCGCTCTCGATCGCCTGCGGCACCAGCAGCCGGAAGCCGACCTGCTTGCGGACGCCCTGCAGCGAGGTGAGCGCATACCCCGGATCGCGGCGCACGGACGGAATCTCGTGCGTGGGCGTCGGCACGATGACCGCCTGCGGATCGATCAGCTCGCCGTTGAACGACGAGCCGACGACCACGATGACGAGCGGGTTACCCGCCTCCTGCGCGAACGTCGCAAACTGCGGCGGTAGCGGTGCAGTCACGACGTGCGGCCCGAACGCGACCGCCACCTGGCTCGCGGCTTGCTTCGCGTTCGGCTGCACCGCGTCGTAGTAGACGAGCGTCGTCCTGTAATTATGGGTTGGCGCGTTCGGGAAGGTCGGAGGCGGCAGCTGCACGGTATGGAAGCCCTGCACCGCGAGCTTGTAGGACGTGTCACGCGCGAGCCCCGTGACGGTGGTCCCGTTGAGCACGAGCGTCGTGATCGACCCGCGTTGCAGTTTCGGCTGCTTCGGCAGCTTGGGCTTGCCGCCGAGCGCCACCGCGTTCGCTCGCTGCGGCAGGCTCACGTCGGGATGTGTGAACGACGAGACCGCAGCCTGGATGTCGGACGGCTGCGCGCACTCCTGTGCGTTGAGATAGCCGCACTCGGTGAGGTTCGGGATCGTGACGCGGAACAGGTGACCGCCGCCGAGGTGATAGGCGAGACCTGCGTACGCGAGGATCTCCGACAGTGTCGGTGCGCCGCCGCCGCCTCGCGCCATCTCGACGTTGTTCTTCAGCGCGCCGATCACCCCCGGAAGGCTCGTGAGGGACAGGTTCCCCGCCATCCGGTCCTTGAGCGCCTCGAGGAAGAGCTGCTGGCGCGCATTCCGGTAGAGATCCGAGTCGGTGTGGCGGAAGCGGACGAAGTCGAGCGCCTGACCACCGTCGAGCTTCTGATAGCCGGGCTCGAGGTTGATCGTCGCGGTGCCGGTGTGAGGCGCGATGTAGTAGCGATGGTCGACCTGCATGTAGACGCCGTGGAGCTTGTTGACGAGCAGCTTGAAGCCGTGGAAGTTGATCGAGATCAGGTAGTTCACCGACAGGCCCGTGAGCTTCTCGACGGTGTTGAGCGTCCCGTCCGGTGGGCTCTGGTGGCACGTCGCCCACGCGGCGTTGATCCGGTCGACGCTGAGCGCTGTTTTCGAATCGCAGTAGATCGCCGTCTGCAGGTCGCGCGGGAACGACAGCAGCGACAGCGTGTTCGTCGTCGGATCGGCCCGGACGAGCATGATCGTGTCGGAGCGCGAGTCGGCGAGGCCGTAGCCCTGGCTGCCGGCCCGCGCGTCGTAGCCGACGATCAACGCAATCGCGGGCTCGGACGCCGTCGGAAGCGGGGCGAGATCCTTCTCCGTGGCCTTGACGGCCTTCGTGTGCGGCGCGATCGCGTTCAGCGTCTCGTGCCCGTAGAGATACAGGCCGCCGGCGAGGCCCGTGACGACGACGACGAGCGCCAGCAGGATCCAGCCGAAGACCTTCGCGGCGGTGCTGCGCTTCGAGCGGGGCGGCGGCTCGGGGGCCTTGTAGCGCCGGATCGGCTCGACGACCGGGGGCGGCAGGACCGCGCGACCGTTGCCGTTCACGGTCGCGGCACGACCCATTCCTCTTTTCAGCGTCGTCCGCATGCGAAAATCGGCGCCCACGCGGGCGGCTCAGGCCACGATAGCGGAGCCCCCGGAGGCGGCTACGCCCTTCAGGCGGTGATTCCCTGCCCGGCGTCGAGCCGCGAGGCAAGCACGCCGGTGAGGCCCTTCACCACCGCGGCAGGCAGCGGGGCCCGCACGGTCAAGGCATACAGCACGACCGTCACGCGGCCCCGGCCGAGCGCCACGACGTCGACGACGAGATTGGCGGGCTTCGTGGAGCCGACCGAGAGGACGTACCGATAGTGGAGGCCGCGCTCTGCGCCCGTCGGGGCCGCAAGCGTCGTTGCCGAGGCGATGCGTATGTGCGTTTTCTTCCCGAAACCGGCGCCTGCGCTTTGCAGCAGGCACGTCCCGAGCAGTGAGGGCGTCGAGGCGCGCCAGTCCTGGCGGGCCTCGGCGACCGAGCGGAAGATGTCGGCCTCGGAGCCGACGTTCGTGACGCCGTCCTTGTACGTGAACGACGGATTGACCTTGGCGGTCTGGACGAAGCTCGACTCGTTGGGCCCCGCCGTGCACGGTGTGTTGGACTTCGCGGGCGGGTCGAGCGTCCACCCTGTCGCGAAGTCGCTGCGACGAAGGACGATCGCCTTCGCGCGCTTCGTGTCCGCTGCGGTGTGGCGCTGAAGCGGCGCTCGCGGGCCGCGGGCCGCGCTTGCGATGGACGGCAGCACGAGAACGAGCACGGCGGCGGAGGCGACGAGACGCTTGGTCATACGGCCACCTGCGCCGCGTCGGGGGTCGGCTCGTAGCCGAGGTTCGGCCGAAGCCACCGCTCGGCCTCCTCGACCGACAGGCCCTTGCGCGCCGCGTAGTCCGCGACCTGATCGTGTGCGACCCGCCCGACGGAGAAGTACTTGACCTCGGGATGCGCGAGGTAGATGCCGCTCACGCTCGCAGCCGGGGTCATCGCGAAGGATTCGGTGAGGGCGATGCCGACGCGCTCGGCGCCGAGGAGCTCGAAGAGCTTCTGCTTCTCGCTGTGGTCCGGGCAGGCCGGATAGCCGAAGGCCGGCCGGATGCCCCGGAAGCGCTCGGCGGAGAGATCTTCCTTCGAGAGCTGCGGCCCGGTCTCGTACCACTCGCGCCGCGCGACCTCGTGGAGATATTCCGCGAAGGCTTCGGCGAGACGGTCGGCGATCGCCTTGACCATGATCGAACGATAGTCGTCGAGCTCGGCCTCGAAGCGCGTCGCGAGCTCGTTCGCTCCGATACCCGCCGTCACGGCGAATGCGCCGATGTGGTCGCGGGCCGGCGAGATGTAGTCCGCGAGCGAACGGTTGGGCCTGGAGTCGCCGTACGCCGACTGCTGGCGCAGGAAGCAGAAGCGCGTCTCCGCCTCGGCCCGCACGACGATGTCGTCGCCGTCTGCAGCGGCCGGCCAGAAGCCGTAGACGCCGCGCGCCTGCAGCAGCTCGCCCGACACGATCTCGTCGAGCATCTGCTGTGCGTCGTCGTAGACCTCGCGTGCCGCGGGCTGATCGAGGATCGCCGGGTAGCGCCCCTTCAGCTCCCATGCGTGGAAGAAGAACTGCCAGTCGATGTACTCGCGCAGCGTCGCCAACGAGGGCTCGACGAGCCGCGTGCCGACGAACGGCGGAGCAGGGATGTCGTCGAATGCGACCCGGTGCCGGTTGGCCCGCGCGTCGGCGATCGGGAGCAGCGGCTTGCGCTCCTTCTCGGCGTGTTGGATGCGCAGGGTCTCCTGCAGCTCGCGATTCTCGCCGTCGAGGCGGGCGCGGCGCGGCCCGTCGAGCAGGTCGCCCACGACGGCGCTGACGCGCGAGGCGTCGTGGACGTGCACGACGGGCTGCTCGTACTCGGGCGCGATCTTCACGGCGGTGTGCTGCCGCGAGGTCGTCGCGCCGCCGATCAGGAGCGGCAGGTCGAGCCCACGACGCGACATCTCCCGCGCCACGTCGACCATCTGGTCGAGCGACGGCGTGATCAAGCCCGAGAGCCCGACGATGTCCGCGCCCTGCTCGATGGCCGTGTCGAGGATCGTGTCGCCGTGCACCATGACGCCGAGGTCGATGACCTCGTAGTTGTTGCAGCCGAGCACGACGCCGACGATGTTCTTGCCGATGTCGTGCACGTCACCCTTGACGGTCGCCAGTACGACCTTGCCCTGCGTGCGACCGGCGCCGCCCGCGGCCTTCTCCGCTTCCATGAACGGCTCGAGGTACGCCACGGCGCGCTTCATCGCGCGTGCGCTCTTCACAACCTGCGGCAGGAACATCTTCCCGGCTCCGAAGAGGTCGCCGACGACCTTCATGCCCTCCATCAACGGCCCCTCGATCACCTCGAGCGGGCGCTCGTACTCGAGCCGCGCCTCCTCGGCGTCCTCCTCGATGAAGTCGACGATGCCGTGCACGAGCGCGTGCTCGAGCCGCTTCTGCACCGACGCGTCACGCCAGCGAAGGTCGCGCTCGCGGCGCGTGCCCTCACCGCGCACCGTCTCCGCATACTCGACCAGGCGCTCGGTCGAATCGGGGCGGCGGTCGAAGATGACATCCTCGACACGCTCGAGCAGGTCGGCCGGAATGTCCTCGTAGAGCACGAGTTGGCCTGCGTTGACAATCGCCATGTCGAGGCCGGCGCGGATCGCGTGGTAGAGGAACGACGAATGCATCGCCTCTCGCACGACGTCGTTGCCGCGGAAGGAGAAGGAGAGGTTCGAGACGCCGCCGCTCGTCTTCGCGCCGGGGCAGCGTTCCTTCAGCAGCGGCAACGCCTCGATGAACGCCTTCGCAAAGCCGTTGTGCTCCTCGATGCCCGTCGCGACGGCGAGGATGTTCATGTCGAAGACGAGATCCTCGGGCGGGAAGCCGACGACGTCGACGAGCAGTCGGTAGGCGCGCTCGCAGATCGCGACCTTGCGCTCGACCGTCTCGGCCTGTCCCTGCTCGTCGAACGCCATGACGACGACGCCCGCGCCGTAGCGGCGCACCATGCGCGCCTGCTCGAGGAACGGCTCCTCCCCCTCCTTCAGGCTGAGCGAGTTGACGACACCCTTGCCCTGGAGACACTTGAGCCCCGCCTCGAGCACGCTCCAGCGCGAGCTGTCGACCATGATCGGCAGCCGCGCCGCCTCGGGCTCCGTCGCAATGAGATTCAGGAACCGCGTCATCGCTGACGGGCCGTCGAGCAGGTCGGCGTCCATGTTCACGTCGAGGAGATTCGCGCCGCCGCGCACCTGCTCGAGCGCGACCTCCAGCGCCGCGTTGTAGTCGTCGCTCTCGATCAGACGCCGGAAGCGTGCCGAGCCGGTGACGTTCGTGCGCTCGCCGACCATCACGAAGTTGGTGTCGGGCGTGATCGCGAACGGTTCGAGGCCGCTGAAGACCGTGCCTGCAACGGGCTCCGGCACGCGCCGCGGCGCAACACCCTCGACTGCGGCCACGATCGCACGGATGTGTTCCGGCGTCGTGCCGCAGCAACCGCCGACGATGTTCACAAGGCCGTCGCGCACGAACTGGCCGAGCACGCTGCTCGTGTCGTGCGGCTGCTCGTCGTAGCCGCCAAACTCGTTGGGAAGACCGGCGTTCGGGTAGCACGAGACCCAGGTCGTCGCATGCTTCGAGATGTCCTCGACGAACGGCCGCATGTCGGCCGCTCCGAGGGAGCAGTTGACGCCGACGACGAGCGGGCGCGCGTGCTCGACGGAGGTCCAGAACGCCTCGGCCGTCTGCCCCGACAGGTTGCGACCGCTCTTGTCGACGGCGGTGAAGGAGAGCCAGAGGGGAACGTCCGGCTGCTCGTCGAGCGCTGCGACGATCGCGGCCTTCGCGTTGAGCGAGTCGAACACGGTCTCGATCAGGAAGAAGTCGACGCCGCCCTCGCGGAGCGCGCGCATCTGGTGCGCGTACGCGTCGCGGACCGCATCGAACGTGACAGCGCGATACGACGGCTCGTCGACGCGCGGCGACAGCGAGAGCGTCACGTTGAGCGGGCCGATCGCGCCCGCAACGAAGCGCGGCTTGTCGGGCGTCCGTGCCGTCCACTCGTCGGCGGCGCGCCTCGCGATCCGCGCGCCCTCGACGTTCATCTCGTACACGGCATCCTCGAGGGCGTAGTCGGACTGCCCAATGGTCGTCGCCGTGAAGGTGTTGGTCGTCGCGATGTCCGCCCCTGCGGCGAAGTACTCGTCGTGGATGCGTGCGACGACGTCCGGCCGAGTGAGGTTCAGCAGGTCGGGATCGCCCGCGACGTCGCGTGGATGGTCGCGGAACCGCTCGCCTCGATACGCCTGCTCGCCGCGTACCTGGCCCTGGATCAGCACGCCCCAGGCGCCGTCGAGTACCGCGATCCGCTCGCGGAGAATGGCGTCCAGCTTCTGTCGCGTTCCGGGCATCTGCATCCAGCTCCTCGCCGTTCCCACCTAACGGGTCCGGGAGCGCCGGATCTGCGCGCGCACGGGCTCTTTAGGCGTTTGGTAACCCGGTCGCCAAGCTGCCTTCAAAGCTCTCCGGGTGCGTCAAGGCTAGCAAGCACGCCCCGTTGTTAGGGTGCGGCGATGTCCGACGTTCACGATGGAGCGACGCTGCGCGAAGCGCTCGCCGGGATCGCAAGCAATTTCTCGTTCAGCTGGACGCCCGGCGCCCGGGTGCTCTTCGCCGAGCTCGCGCCGGAGCGCTTCGGCCAGCTCGGGCACAACCCGACGGCGCTCCTGTCCGAGCTCACCGACGATGACCTCGGTCGCGCCCTGACGTCCGAGTTCGCTGTGCGCCTCGGCCGCGTCCAGGAACGGCTGTCGGTCGAGCGCGAACGCCGGACCTGGTGGCAGGAGCGAAAGCTGCCCGACGACTTCCTCGTCGCGTACTTCTCGGCGGAGTTCGGGCTCGACGAGAGCCTGCCGGTCTATTCCGGCGGTCTCGGCATCCTGGCCGGCGACCACCTGAAGGCGGCCTCCGAGCTCGGCGTCCCGCTCGTCGGCGTCGGCCTCTTCTACCGCCGCGGCTACTTCCGTCAGCGGCTGGACGGGGACGACCGGCAGGTCGAGCGCTTCCCGCGGAACGACACGAGCCGGCTGCCGCTGACCCTCGTCCCGATGGCCCCGGTCGTCGAGCTCGCCGACGACGACGGCAACCTCGTGCCCGTTCGGATCGGCGTCTGGCGCGCACAGGTCGGGCAGGTCACGCTCTACCTCCTCGACACGAAGATCGAGGGCAACCCCGACTGGGCCCGCGACGTCACCGACACGCTCTACGGCGGCGGCCGCGAGAACCGACTGCGTCAGGAGCTCGTACTCGGCATCGGCGGCGTGCGCGTCCTGCGCAGGCTCGGCCTCGAGCCGACGGTCTTCCACATGAACGAGGGACATTCGGCGTTCCTCCAGCTCGAGCGGCTGCGTGTGCTCGTCGAGGAAGAAGGCCTCGACCACACACGCGCCCTCGAGCGACTGCGAACCTCGACCGTCTTCACGACGCACACGCCGGTACCGGCCGGAAACGAGGTCTTCTCGCCGGCGCTCGTCGAGCAAAGCGTCGGCGCGCTCGTCGAACGCTGCGGGCTCACGTGGCCGGAGTTCGCCGAGCTCGGGAAGGTCGAGCCCGACGACGCCGTCTTCGGACTGACGCCGTTCGCACTGCGAACGTCCGGCTATGCCAACGGCGTCGCGCAGCTCCACGGCGCAGTGTCACGCGAGCTGTGGCACGCGCTCTGGCCGGAGCTCCCGGTCGACGAGGTTCCGATCACCTCGATCACGAACGGCGTGCACGGGCGCACGTGGATCTCCGACGAGCTGGAAGAGCTGCTCGGCTTTACGGCGCCGAACTTCGAACGTGCGCTCGTCCTCTCGGACGAGGTGATCTGGTCTGCGCATCGCGCCGCCAAGCTGCGGATGCTCGAGTTCATCTCGCGCACGCGCGGCGCCACCGACCTGGATCCCGACGTGCTCACGATCGGCTTCGCGCGCCGCTTCGCGACGTACAAGCGGGCCGGACTGCTCTTCAGCCAGCCCGAGCGGCTGTCGCGCCTGCTGAGCGATCCCACCCGGCCGATCCAGATCCTCCTCGCGGGCAAAGCCCACCCTGCGGACGAGGGCGGCAAGCAGGTGATCCAGCAGGTGGTCGACTTCGCCCGCAACCCGGCGGCGGCCGGCCGTGTCGTCTTCCTCGAGGACTACGAGATGATGCTCGCGCGCCGGCTCGTCCAGGGCGTCGACGTCTGGCTCAACACGCCTCGGCGGCCGATGGAAGCGTCGGGCACCTCCGGGATGAAGGCGGCCCTCAACGGCGTGCTGAACTGCTCGATCCTCGACGGCTGGTGGGCGGAGGCCTATACGCCCGAGGTCGGGTTCGCGATCGGCGACCACGACATCCGCTCGACCGAGGCGGAGCAGGATCTAGCAGACGCCGAGGCGCTGTTCGCGCTGCTCGAGCAAGAGGTGGTGCCGGCGTACTACGCGCGCGACGAGAACAAGCTGCCGACGCGCTGGATCGACATGATGCGGCACTCGATCGCCGAGCTCGGCACGCAGTTCAGCACGAACCGCATGGTGGTCGAATACGTCGAGCGGCTCTACCTGCCCGCGCACCTCGACCTGATCCGCCAGCTCACGAGCGCGTAGCGGCTTCGGCTCTTAGCCGAGATGCCCGCTGACGCGGAGCTGGTTCTCCGCGTGGCGGATGCGCTGCTCGAGCTGCCAGCGGTCGGCGGTCGACTCGCCCGCCTCGACCTTTGCAAGCTCCGCCTGCGCGTCCTCGAGCTGCTGCTGTGCACGCGCGTCGTCGATCTCCCCCGCGGCGACCGCGTCGTCGACGAGCGCGATCGCCCGGTCCTCGAGCACCTGGAAGAAGCCGGGGCCCGTCGCGAACTCGTGTACCTGACCGTCGCCCATGTGCACGCGTGTCGAGCCCGCCTTCAGCATTGCGACGAGCGGTGCGTGGCGGGCGAGCACGCCGATCTCGCCGGCGTCGCCGGGGACGATCAGCATCTCGGCATCGCCCTCGAACGCCGGACCCTCCGGCGTGACGACCGAGATCGAGAAGAGCGGATGGTCGGCCATCGAGTCCTCCTCCGGCTACGCGGCGGCGCCGGCTGTCTCGGCGTGCATCTCGCGCGCGCGCTCGACAGCCTGCTCGATAGGCCCGACCATGTAGAAGGCCTGCTCGGGCAAATCGTCGTGCTTGCCGTCGAGGATCTCCGTGAAGCCGCGGATCGTGTCCTCGAGCTTGACGAACTCGCCCGCCGTGCCGGTGAACACCTCGGCGACGAAGAACGGCTGCGACAGGAAGCGCTCGATCTTGCGCGCACGCTGCACGACGAGCTTGTCCTCGTCGGAGAGCTCGTCGATGCCGAGGATCGCGATGATGTCCTGGAGGTCGCGGTAGCGCTGCAGCGTCTCCTGCACGCGCCCTGCCGTGCGGTAGTGCGCGTCGGAGACGACGCCCGGCTGGAGTGCGCGCGACGTCGAGTCGAGCGGGTCGACCGCCGGGTAGATGCCCTTCTCCACGATCGCGCGCGAGAGCACCGTCGTCGCGTCGAGATGCGCGAACGTGTTCGCAGGCGCGGGGTCGGTGAGGTCGTCCGCCGGCACATAGATCGCCTGCACCGAGGTGACCGAGCCGGTGCGGGTCGAGGTGATGCGCTCCTGTAGCTGCCCCATCTCGGTGGCGAGCGTCGGCTGGTAGCCGACGGCGCTCGGCATGCGACCGAGAAGCGCCGAGACCTCCGAGCCCGCCTGCACGAAGCGGAAGATGTTGTCGATGAAGAGCAGCACGTCCTGGCCCTGGTCCCGGAAGTACTCCGCCATCGTCAGGCCGGAGAGCCCGACGCGCAGCCGCGCTCCCGGCGGCTCGTTCATCTGGCCGTAGACCATCGCGACCTTCGGGAGGACGCCCGACTCCGCCATCTCGCGATAGAGGTCGTTGCCCTCGCGGGTGCGCTCGCCGACGCCTGTGAACACGGACACGCCGCCGTGCTGCTGCGCGACGTTGTTGATCAGCTCCTGGATGAGCACCGTCTTGCCGACGCCGGCACCGCCGAACAGGCCGACCTTGCCGCCGCGGACGTACGGGGCGATCAGGTCGATGACCTTGATGCCCGTCTCGAAGATCTCCGTCTTCGGCGACAGCTCGTCGAACGACGGCGGATCGCGATGGATCGGCCAGCGGTCGCCGCTCGCCGCCTCCTTGCCGTCGACCGGGTCGCCGATGACGTTCCAGATGCGCCCGAGCGTCTGGTCGCCGACCGGCACCGAGATCGGGCCGCCCGTGTCGATGACCTCGGTCCCGCGCGCCAGACCGTCCGTCGTCTCCATCGCCACCGCGCGCACGCGATCGTCACCGAGGTGCTGCTGCACCTCTGCGATCAGCTCGACCGTGCCGTCCCCCTCGGGATTCGGCGCCTGGATCTTCAGCGCATGGTTGATCTGCGGGAGGCCCTCCGGGAAGACGACGTCGAGGACGACGCCCTTGATCTCGACGATCCTGCCGGTGCGATTGCCGTTCTTCTTCGTGTCGGCCATGAGTCTCCTGGAAGCGTGGGTCGGGCGAAGGGGCGGCGCGCCAAAACAGGCCCGCCAAAGCGGGACGAGTCTATCCGAAGGGCCTCGGAAGCCCTCCGGGGAACCACCGGCTCTACAGGGCGACGGAAGGGCGGATCCGGGAGGCAACCAACTGGTCGCCGTACGCGAAGGCGAGCGCGATGTTGCCGCGGTCGAGCATGCTGCCGGAGTCCATCCCGACGGTTTGCGCGGTCGTCACCAGGATCGTGTTACGAGTGGAGAGGGAGCCGGCCAGGCTGCCGAGACCGGCCGCGAGCATCACTGCTGCGGCGGCGGCCGCGCTGATCTGGAGGACGCGCGCTGTCGCGCTGCGGCGGCGCGGCAGCGTTACTCCAGCCGCAGGACGCCGGAGAGGCGCCGCGCGGAGCGTCCCGGTCAGTGCAACAAGCTCGCGTTCGAAGCCTGCGCACGTTGCGCACCACCCGACGTGCGCACGCAACGACGCTTCTTCGATCTCGGACAACTCTGCGTCGAGCCGAAGCGACGCCTGCAAACGGGCGCGCTCGCACTCTGCGCTTCGGACGGCTCCCATACAGGCTAGGACGGCCGATTCCCGCAGGAGTTAGGGCAGTTAACCGTTTAATGTCAACCGGCGAGGGCGTCCGCGCCGGCGACGATCTCGAGGATCTCCTGTGTGATCTGGGCCTGGCGGGCCCGGTTCATCTGGAGCGTGTAGCGATCGATCAGCTCGCCCGCGTTCTTCGAGGCGTTGCGCATCGCGGTCATCTGCGAAGCGAGGAACGACGCAGCCGACTCGAGAAAGGCGCGGTAGATCTCCGTCTCGAGATACACCGGCAGGAGGCGCGCGAGGATGTCCTCGGGCTCGGGCTCGTAGATGAAGTCGCCGCGCACCGGGCCCTTCTCTTCGTCGGGAGCCTGCTCGGCCGCCTCGAGGATGCTCTCCGGGATCGGGAGCAGGTCGACCGTCGTCACACGCTGCACGAGAGCCGAGACGAAGCGGTTGTAGACGAGGACGACGCGGTCGACCTCGGCGCTCGTGTACAGCTCGCTGAGCTTGTGCGCCACCGCCTGGGCGTCGCGGTACCCGGGCTTGTCGGCGAAGCCCGTCCACGATTCGGTCAGCTCGTAGCGCCGGAAGCGCAGCGTCGACGCGCCCTTGCGGCCCGTCACGAGCCAGGCGATGTCATGGCCCTCCGCGCGTTCTGCGCGCTCGAGCTCGAACGCCCGCCGCAGAACCTGGCCGTTGAACGGCCCGGCGAGACCACGGTCGCCGGTGACGACCACGATCGCGACACGCTGGACGTCGCGACGCTGCAGCAGCGCGAGGTTCCGGAACGACGAGGCGGCGCGCGCGGTCCCGACCATCAGCTCCTGCATCCGGTCGGCGTACGGCCGCATCTCCTCGATGCGGGTCTGCGCACGCCGCAACCGGGCGCCCGCAACGAGCTCGAGCGCCTTCGTGATCTTGCGCGTGTTCTTGACGGAGTTGATCCGCCGGCGGATGTGCTGGAGCGACGCCACTCGCTAAGGCTCGCGGCGTCGCTCGAAAAGAGCGAAATCGGAGGGAGACGTCACCCTCCGACTTTCGCTTGTCCAGGAATCCGGCACGTCACGCTCCGTAAGTGTCTTAGACAACGCCGGATTCCTCAGTACTGAACGTGTTCTTGAACTTGTCGATCGCCGCGTTGAGCTTCTCGACGAGCTCGTCGGAGAGGTCTCCCGTGTCCTTGATCGCCTTGTAGATCGTTTCCTCCGCGCGCATGAACTCGCGCAGCTCGTCCTGGAACCGCTGCACCTGCTCCGTCGGAATGTCGTCGAGATAGCCGTTGATGCCGGTGTAGATCCCCACGACCTGCTCTTCCGTGGGCCACGGCGAGTACTGCGGCTGGTTGAGCGTCGCGACCATCTTCTCGCCGCGCGTCAGCGCCTGCTGCGTCGCACGGTCGAGGTCGGAGCCGAACTGCGCGAACGCCTCGAGCTCGCGGTACTGCGCGAGATCGAGCCGCAGGCGGCCCGCGACCTTCTTCATGGCCTTCGTCTGCGCCGACCCGCCGACGCGCGACACCGAGATGCCGACGTTGACGGCCGGGCGGACGCCCGAGAAGAAGAGGTCGGACTGCAGGAAGATCTGCCCGTCGGTGATCGAGATGACGTTCGTCGGGATGTACGCCGACACGTCGCCCGCCTGCGTCTCGATCACCGGCAGAGCGGTCAGCGAGCCACCGCCGAGCTCGTCGCTCAGCTTGCACGCGCGCTCGAGCAGCCGCGAGTGGAGGTAGAAGACGTCACCGGGGAACGCCTCGCGGCCCGGCGGGCGGCGCAGCAGCAGCGAGAGCTGCCGGTACGCGTCCGCGTGCTTCGAGAGGTCGTCGAACATCACGAGCGCGTGCTTGCCCTGGAACAGGAAGTACTCGCCCATGGCGGTGCCGGCGAACGGCGCCATCCACTTGATCGGCGCAGACTCGTTCGCCGCGGCGGCGACGATCGTCGTGTACTCCATCGCGCCCGCCTCGCGGAGCCGCTCGTACACCTGCACGACAGTCGACTGCTTCTGGCCGATCGCGACGTAGATGCAGTGAACGTCGGTGTCCTTCTGGTTGAGGATCGTGTCGATGAGGATCGCGGTCTTGCCGGTCGAGCGGTCGCCGATGATCAGCTCGCGCTGTCCACGGCCGACGTTCGTCATCGCGTCGATCGACTTGATGCCGGTCGAGAGCGGCTCCTTCACCCCCTGGCGCGCGATCACGCCGGGCGCCTTGAACTCGAGGGGGCGCGTCTCCGTCGACTCGATCGGGCCGCGCCCGTCGAGCGGGTTGCCGAGCGGATCGACGACGCGGCCGAGCAGGGCTTCGCCGACGGGGACGCTCGCGACCTTGCCGCTGCGGCGCACGGGCTCGCCTTCCGAGACGAGCTCCCATTCGCCGAAGAGCGCGGCTCCGACGTCGTCCTCCTCGAGGTTGAACGCGAGGCCGACGACGCCGTGCTCGAGCTCGAGCATCTCCATCGAGACGGCGTTTTCGAGCCCGTAGATGCGGGCGATGCCGTCGCCGACCTGCAGCACGCTGCCGACCTCGGCGAGGTCGGTCTCGACGTCGTAGTTCTCGATCCGCGAACGCAGGATCGACGTGATCTCTTCAGGGCGCAGCTTCAAGGTTTCTCCTTAGTTCCTCACGAGGTCTTGTCTGAGTCGTTCCAATCTTCCGCGGACGCTCGCATCCGCTCGCAGCGAGCCCGCAGTCAGCACGATCCCGCCGACGAGGTCGGGGTCGACGGTTCGCGTGGCTTCCACTTTCCGGCCTGCCGCTTGCTCGATCTGCGCGACGATCGCCTTCGCTTCGTCGTCGGTGAGCTCGCGCGCGGTGGTCAGCTCGACCGTGAGCCTGCGCTCCTCGCGCGCGATCAGCCGCTCGAACTCCTTCGCGATCTCGTCGAGCTCGCCGGCGCGGCCCTTCTCGGCCAAGAGAAGCAGGAAGTTCTTGAACAGGGGCTCCTCGTCGCCGGCGATGTCGCCGAGGATCGCGGCCTTCGCGACCGGGTCGAGCTGCGGGTTGCGCAGCACGGAGTGGAGCTCGGGCGACTGCTCGAGCGCGGCCACGAAGTCGCCGAGCGCCTCGTGCACCTCTGCCAGACGGCCGGCGTCCTTCGCCGCTCCGAACAGGGCGTCGGCATAGATGCGGTGCGCGACGGCTATTGCTGCCTCCCGTGCTGTTGGCGTGCCTCTGGCACGCGAAAAGCAAGCGATGCAAGGACGCAGGGAGACCCCATAGTGGTTGTTATGGGGTCGACCGAGGACGCGGCAGCGCGCCGCTTTGCAGCCGCCAGAGGTGCGCAGGACAGTGCGGGAGTCAGCAAGTTACGCCGACTCCTCGAGGCGCGAGAAGTCGAGCGACCCGATCGCCTCGGTGATCAGCTCGCGGTCGCGGTCGGAGTCGAGTGCGCGGCCGACGACGCGCGATGCCGCCTCGACCGTGAGCTCGGCGACCTCTTCACGGATCTGCTGCAGCGCGCGGGCCGTCTCGGCAGCGATCTCCTTGCGCGTCTCCTCGAGCCGGCGCTGACGCTCGACCTCGGTCTCCTCGCGCATGCGGTGCTCCATCGACTCACGCGTCTTGCGGGCCTCGGCGATGATCTGCTCCGCCTGGCCGCGCGCCTCGTTCATGAGCGACTTGTGCTCTTCGAGCAGCGTGCGGGCCTGGTCGCGCGCGTTGTCCGCCTCCTCGATCGCCCGCTGGATCTGGTCACGGCGCTGATCGATCATCTTCTGGACCGGGCCGAACGCGTACCGCTTGAGGACGAATAGGGTCACGAAGAAGCAGACGATCGTCCAGATCATCAGCCCCGGCGTGACCGAGATGAGCGCGTTCGACGCGAGCATCAAACTAGGACGTACGCCAGGATCGAGCCGAGCAGGCCGTAGAAGACGACCGCCTCGGTGAGCGCGAAACCGAGCCACTGGATGCCCTGAAGCTCGCCCCGAAGCTCGGGCTGCCGGGCGACCGACTGGATCATCGAGGCGAAGATGTTGCCGATGCCGATGCCGGCGCCGAGCGCGCCGAGCCCGACGCCGAGCGCGAGGCCGATTGCCTTGCCGGCTTTCGTCACGTCGCCCGTGGTAGCGGCGAGAAGGGAATGCATGTGGTTCCTCCTAGTGTTCCGGCTCGATGGCCGAGCCGATGTAGATGGCGGACAGAGCGGCGAAGATGAACGCCTGGATCGTGACTACGATCCCGACCTCGAAGATGTAGAAGCCCGATGCGAAAATCACGACAGGCGCCAGGTACAGGCTCTGGAGAATGAACATCAGGCCGATGAACGTGAGGATCAGGATGTGCCCCGCCAGCATGTTCGCGAAAAGCCTGACGCTCAGCGAGATGAGTCGCATGAACTGGCCGAGGATCTCGAGCGGAACGATGAGCAGAAGGAGCGGCTTCGGCGCCTCGGGGATCCAGCTCTTGAAGTAGCGCACGGGGCCGTTCCAGCGGATCCCTTCGTAGTGCGTGAAGACGAACGTGAGCAGCGCCAGCGCCAGCGTCACCGAGAGCGACGACGTGGCTGCGTAGATGCCCCAGGTCGGAACGCCGTGCCACTTCTCCCCCGTCAGCGGCAACGGCAGGAAGCCGAGCATGTTCACGACCCAGATGAAGAGGAACAGCGTGGCGACGTAGGGGAACCAGCGGCCGATCGCCTTCGAGGGCAGTCCCTGCTCGGCGATCTGCGTCTGGGTCAGCTCGTAGACCTGCTCGCCGAGCGCCTGGCGGCGACCCGGTCTCTTGACCCGCATCAGCGAGATACCGAGGAGGATCGTCAGCACGGTTCCGAGCATCAGGTACGCCACGGCCTTCGTGATCGAGAGGTTCAACGGGCCGAGGTGGATCGGAATCCACTCGTGCTGCTCGAACTCCGTCGTCGGATCGAACTTGCCGCGGGCGAGCGCCGCCGGCGGGCTTGCGAGCGCGAGCAGCACGAGAATCCCGAGGCGCTTCATCGTGCGGCTCCGAGGTACGTGACGATCGAGAGGCCGAGCTCGAACGTGTAGGCGAGCGCGTACGTCAAGGCCGCCGCCACCGCGAGGTGCGGATTCGCCACCGCGGCCACGAGCAGGACCACGAGCAGCCCGATCGCTTTGAAGAAGAGTCCGAATGCCTGCACCCCCGAGGCGGCGACATTACCGGCGCGGGTGCGGGCCTGCGTCAGGACGAGATCGATTCCGTGCACGACGCACCAGAGCACGGCGGCCAGCGCCCAGCCGGCGATGCTCAGGTGGAAGATGACGAAGATCGGGAGCGCGAGCAGGATCAGGAGCGCGCCGCCGAGGGCAGGCAGTAGGTGCCCCGGCTCCGGCCGCGGCGTGGAGAACAACGTCCCGAACACTCAGATCACGCCCCGGTAGCGGCGGTAGACCGCAAAGATGCCGCCGAAGATGCCGGCGACGGCTCCGAGCAGCACGCCGATCCCCGGCGAGCCGGCGAGCCAGCCGAAGAGGACCCCCGCGCCGATGCACGCAACGAGAACGGCAAGCAGCAGGCCACCGGCGCCTGCGGGCTCGAACGACGACGGGGAGGCTGCCAGCATCGGCAGGGCGAGAATACCAGAGTCCTCCAAACGCTTGTAACACGGTGGAGCGGCGTCGTTCTGCGGAAAATCGTTGACTTCGTGCCGCTCTCTACGATGGGCTCGTGCCTCGCCCCCGCGTCCTGCTCGTGCACGGCAGCGTGGTCAACGGCGATGCCACGTGGGCCGCGCAGCTACCGCTGGCGACGCGCTTCGAGCTCGTGATCCCGAACCGGCGCGGCTTCCCGCCCGGGCCCGATGTCGAGTCGGTCGACTACGAGGACGAAGCGACCTGGCTCGACGGGTTCATGGCGCCGGGCGCGCACGTCGTCGGGCACTCCTACGGTGGGGTGATCGCGCTCTTCGCCGCAGCGCGGCGACCCGGGCTCGTGCGCTCGCTCACCGTCGTGGAGCCGCCCGCGTTCGCCGTGGCCCGGGGCAATCGAGCGGCCGACGCGTTCGCCGCGGGCGCCGAGGAGTTGTGGGAGCATGGACCGCGCGAGCCGGAGGCGTTCCTCCGCGGTTTCCTGACGGCGGTCAACGCTCCGATCCCGAGCGGCGCCTTCTCCTCCGCGCTCATTCAAGGCGCGCGCACGCTGATGGTCGAGCGCTATCCGTGGCGGGCGGAGATCCCGCTCGACGAGCTGGCGGCGACGCCGTTCCCGAAGCTCGTCGTCTCGGGTGGCCACAGCGAGGCGTTCGACGCAGTCTGCGACGTGCTCGAAGAGCGGCTTGGCGCGGAGCGAGCAGTGCTCCCCGGCGCGGGCCATTCCGTACAGCGCCTCGGTGAACCGTTCAACGAGCGTCTCGCCGCGTTCGTCGAGCGGGCCGACGGCGTCGACGGAACCTGACGAAGTCTCAGCGCAGGTGTCTGACACCTCAGCGACGTCAGGTGTCAGACACCTGTGCGCAGAAGTGTGACGGCTTGTCGGCGTGGTGCTTGGTCCAGCTCTTGCGCACGCGGGGACTGGCCCACAGGCGCCTGACGCCTCCGCGCCGGGAGCGTCATGGAAGTGAGACGAAAGGCCGGCTTAGGCGCTCTTGCGGAGCTGATCGTCGCGGCGGCGGTGGTACGGGTTCGCCACCTTGACGATCTCGAGCACGTAGACGACATAGATCGAGAAGCCGATGGCGACCAGGGCGATCGCCGCGGCGCCGAGCGTCGGCCAGGTGTGCCAGACACCGTGGGCGCGGAACGGGATGAACCGGGTCGCGAGGGCTGCGGCCGCGAGCGAGGCGCACCAGCCCCAGATCGTCAGGGCCGCCCGGGGCTGCGAGAAGCCGCGCCGCAGGAAACGGTGGTGCAGGTGCGCCTGGTCGCCCTCGAACACCTTCTGGCCGTGGCGGAGGCGGCGCGCGACGACGAACGTCGTGTCGACGATCGGAACTGCGAGCACGAGCAGCGGGAAGAACAGGGCGACGGTCGCCGCGGTCTTCAGGAGGCCCTGCACCGAGAGCGCCGCGAGGACGAAGCCGAGCAGTAACGCCCCCGAGTCGCCCATGAAGATCCGCGCCGGATAGAAGTTGTGGCGGAGGAAGCCCACGCAGGCGCCGAACACGATCGCCGACATGATCGCCGCGTCGGGTTTCGACAGCGAGAGCGCGATCACGGCGAACGTCAGGCCCGCAATCGCAGCCACCCCAGCCGCGAGCCCATCCATGCCGTCGAGGAAGTTGACCATGTTCATGATCGCGACGATCCAGAGAATCGTCAGCGGGACGCCGAGCCACGCGGGCACCGTGTGGATGCCGATGAACGGGAACGTGAAGCGGTCGACCCAGATTCCGAATCCGGTCGGTATCCCGGCGGCGATCAGCTGCCCGCCGAGCTTCTCCCACCAGCGCAGCCCGCGGAAGTCGTCGATCGCCCCGACCGTGACGGCGACCGCGGCTCCGAGCAGGAGACCGCGCGTCTCGCGGTCGAGCGGCAGGAACGCAAGCGACGGCACGAAGATGCCGAGGAAGAGCGCGAGCCCACCGAGCCGCGGCACGGGGCGCAGATTCAGCCGCCGGCCGCCGGGCGTGTCGACCACGCCGAGGAGACGGGCCATACCGCCCACCGCCGGAGTCAGCAGCATCACGATGACGAAGGCCACGAGCGCGCCCCACACAACCTGCAGGTGATCGCCGAGGACGTCGAGGACGCTGTGGCGCGTCGAGCCGAGGTCTCGCACGACGGCGACGACACTCATCATCTAATGATCCTACTTCGTGCCGTAGAGGCGGTCTCCCGCGTCGCCCAGGCCGGGGACGATGAAGCCCTTCTCGTTCAGGCCCCGGTCGACCGCAGCGCAGACGATGTGCACGTCCGGATGGTGCTCGTGGACGTACTCGATCCCGGGCGGCGCAGCGACGATGCAGACGAGCGTCACGCTCAGAGCGCCTGCTTCCTTGACGGCGTCGACCGCCGCGCAGCTCGAGTGTCCGGTCGCGAGCATCGGATCGAGCACGATCGCATCGCGCTCGTCGAGATCGACGGGCAGCTTCAAGTAGTACTGCACGGGCTCGAGCGTCTCCTCATCGCGGTACATACCGATGAACCCGACGCGTGCGCTCGAGACGAGCGAGAGCACACCGTCGAGCATTCCGACCCCGGCACGAAGCACCGGGCAGATCGCGACCTTCTTGCCTGAGATGCGCTGCGCCGTCATCTTCTCGAGCGGCGTCTCGATCTCCCACTCCTCGGTCTCCATGTCCTTCGTCGCCTCGTAAGTGAGCAGCAGCGTCACCTCGTTGACGAGCTTGCGGAAGTGGACAGTCGGCGTCTCGATATCCCGCAGGTACGCAAGCTTGTGCTGCACGAGCGGATGCTCGACGACCGTGACCCGCTTCATCTGAGCGGTGTGAGTCATGTGACGTACGTCGTGTATCCGCGGAAGCCCGGGTAGAGCGGGCGCTTCACGCACAGCGTGTCGACGCGACCGCGTAGCCCGCCGATGTCGGGCGAATCCTGCAACGCGTCGATGATGATCCGCCCCACCTCGCGGAAGTCGTCCTCATCGAAGCCGCGCATCGTCATCGCCGGCGTGCCGATCCGAACGCCGGACGCGACGGTTGGAGGCCGCTCGTCAAAGGGAACTGTATTGCGGTTGACGGTGATGTTGACCTCGTGCAGCCGCTCCTCGGCGGCCTTGCCTGTCCACTCGGAGCTGCGCAGGTCGAGCTGCATCAGGTGCGTGTCGGTGCCGCCTGTCACGAGCTCGAGCCCACCCTCCTGCAGTGTGTCGGCGAGCGCGTCGGCGTTCCGCCGGATCTGCGACTGGTACTCGCGGAAGGCATCGGTCATCGCGATCTTGAAGCACGTCGCCTTCGCAGCGATCGTGTGCTCGAGCGGACCGCCCTGCATACCCGGGAACACCGCGCGGTCGACCGCTTGCGCGTGCTCCTCGCGACAGAGGATGAAGCCCGCACGAGGCCCCGCCAGGGTCTTGTGCGTCGTCGACGTGACGAAGTCGCAGTGCTCGACAGGGTTCGGGTGCAGCCCGGCGGCGACGAGGCCGGCGAAGTGCGCCATGTCGCAGAGCAAGAGCGCACCGACCTCGTCGGCGATCTCGCGGAACTTGTCGGTCTCGACGGTGCGCGGATACGCCGAGCCACCGCAGACGATCAGCTTCGGTCGCGCCTCCTTCGCTTGTGCGAGCACCTCGTCGTAGTCGACCATCATCGTCTCGCGCGAGACGCCGTAGCCCGCGATCGTGTAGAGCCGGCCGCTGAAGTTGACCTTGTGCCCGTGCGTCAGATGCCCGCCGTGGTCGAGACGCAACGAGAGGATCGTGTCGCCCGGCTGCAGTACCGCGGCGTAGACGGCCATGTTGGTCTGCGAGCCCGCGTGCGGCTGCACGTTCGCGTGCTCCGCGCCGAACAGCTCCTTTGCGCGGTCGATCGCAAGCTGCTCGATCTCGTCGACCACTTCGCACCCGCCGTAGTAGCGCTTGCCTGGATAGCCCTCCGCGTACTTGTTCGTCGGGACGGAGCCGACGGCCTCGAGGACCGACGGCCAGGTGAAATTCTCCGAGGCGATCAGCTCGATCTGGCCGCGCTGGCGCTCGAGCTCCTTGCCGAGCAGCGCTGCGACGTCGGGATCGACGTCCGCGAGGCCGGCGGTTGTGAGGTGCTGGAAGGTCTCCTGCGCGACGGGCACGACGAACTCTCCTCTGCCGGGGTTTCCGGCGGATCGTACTGACCCGCTCGGGCGGGAGACGAACACGACATGTTTCGGCAGCTTTTCCGTGACAACCTGGTGAAAAGCCTCAACCTTCGGCCCGGGACGCCGACGATGAAGTGGATGAGGCGCCTCCCCTGTGCAGTGGTCATCACCGTGGTCGCGCTGATCGCGGCGCAAACGGCTTTCGCCGGCCCGTCTCTCCACGTAGGCGCGGTCGAGGACGCCGCGATCTGGGGCAATCCGAACACGCAGATGGACCTCGCCAGGCTCGCCGGCTTCGACTCGGTCCGGATGACCGTTCAGTGGACGACCGGCGCCACCGCCCCCGCAAGAGGCCAGATGACCAAGGTGCAGAGCGCGGCGCGCGCGGCCACCGTGCGCGGGATTCAGCCGATCGTCTCGATCTACAACGCGGGGTCGAGCTCGACACCCGCCGACGACGCCTCGCGCGCGCGGTTCGTCCAGTTCGCACGGTCGGTCGTCGCCTCCCTCCCGTCGGTGACCACCTTCATCATCGGCAACGAGCCGAACTCGAACGTCTACTGGCTGCCCCAGTTCGACAGCTCGGGTAATGACGTCGCTGCGGCGTCGTACGAAGCGCTCCTCGCGGCGAGCTACGACGCGATCAAGGCCATGCGCCCGACCGCGACGGTGATCGGCGGCGCGCTCGACTCGCGTGGGTCCGACGATCCGGCAGCCGCGCGACAGGCTCACTCGCCCACGACGTTCATTCGCGACCTCGGCGCCGCGTATAGGGCCAGCGGACGCACGACGCCGATCATGGACGTCTTCGACCAGCACGTCTATGCCGACAACTCGTCGCTGCCACCGAGCATGCCGCACACGGCGGGAACGACGATCGCCGAAGGCGACTACACGAAGCTCGTGTCGCTGCTCGGCACGGCCTTCGACGGGACGGCGCAGCGCGGGTCGACGCTCCCGATCGTCTACGGCGAGTTCGGGGTGGAGACCGTGATTCCGAGCGCCAAGGCAGCCGCGTACTCCGGCGTCGAGCCGCCGACGTCGGGAGCAGTCGACGAGAACACGCAGGCGCGCTACTACGCCGAGGCGTTCAAGCTTGCTCTCTGCCAGCCGAACGTGATCGGGATCCTCGTCTTCCACGTCGTCGACGAGAGGGCACTCGCAGCGTGGCAGTCAGGGCCGTTCTACGCCGACGGGACGCCGAAGTCGTCCTTCGACGCGATTCGCCAGGCAGTCGCCGCAGCGCGAAACGGCACGCTCACGAGCTGTCCCGACCGCAGCGCACCGTCGATGACGATCTCCGGGCCTGCATCAGACGGCACCGTGACCGGCACAGCGTCGGATGACGTCGGCGTGGGCCAGGTCGAGCTCAGGGCGAACGGCGTCGTCGTCGGCGTGAAGTACACCGCGCCCTACACCTTCGCGTGGAAGCCGTCTCATGAGGGCCGCTACGTGCTCGAGTTGCAGGCAACGGACGCTGCGGGCAACTCCGGTAGCGCATCTGTCACCGTGGCGGCCGTGCGCGGCGCCCGGGGCAAGGCGTCCGACGCAGGGACGGACGGTTGGACGTTGGGACCGCCCCCCGACAACGATCTCTTCGCCGCCGCGCAACCGATCTCAACGTGGCACGGCCTCATCCTCGGGTCGACCGACTTCGCAACGTCCGAGCGCCGCGAACGGGCGCACCGCTCCGTCTGGTTCAGCTGGCGGGCTCCCGCCGGCGGCCGGCTCGCCCTGGAGGCCGGCACCGGCACGCAGGTCTCCGTCTATACCGGCGGCTCCGTCGCCGCTCTCCGGCCTGTCGCAACGGGTGCCGCGCGCGTGTCCTTCACTGCCCTCCCGGGCACGAGGTACCGCATTGCGGTCGACGGCATCCGCACGAAGTTCGCGCTCGCCTGGCGTCCCGGCTAACCCAGCGCTTCGCGCACCCGTGCCAGCGCGTCGGTCGACGACGCGGCTCCCTCACGGAGAACCCGCGGCTCCACGGAGGTGAAGTCCAGCACCGTGGACGGCGCACCGGGGAGCACGCCTCCGTCGAGGACCGCGCCGACACGCTCGCGGAGATCCGCGGGAATCTCCTCGACGCTGCACGGATCCGGCCCGCCGGGAGCATTCGCGCTCGTCGAGGCGACGGCGCCGATCGACCCCACGACGCGGGCAGCGGTGAGCGGCAGGTGAGGCACGCGTACGCCGATTGCAAGCGGGTGCATGCCGGTGAGCCAGGCGAAGCGCTGCGCGGGGTTCGACAGGATGAGGGTGTACGGGCCGGGCAGAAGCGCGCGGGCGACCGCCTCGTCGCGACCACGCAGCTCGGGAACCCATGCAAGCAGTGTCTCGAGATCGGCCGTCATCAGCGCCGAGGGCTGCCCGGCGTCGCGCCCTTTGAGCTCGTACAACCGCTCGGTCGGCCCGGAGCCTTCGGCCGCGGCGACGAGCCCGTAGACGGTGTCGGTCGGAAGGATCACCGGCTCGCCCGCGCGCAAGGCGTCGATCGCGGCTTGCACGTGTGCGTCCTCGTTCAGCTGTGCTTTCTCGTTCATCGGGCGCCTTCGACGACGCGCTCGCGACCTGCGAGATCGCGCGTGATCGCGACGTCCCGATATCCGGCTGTCTCGAGCTCGCGGGCCACCGCCCGTGCCTGGCCGTCGCCGACCTCGAGCACGAGGAAGCGCGTTCGCGCCGTCCGCGCGATGAGCGCGTGGAATCCCGCGCCGAGGAGGGCTTGCTCCGGCTCGAAGCCGAGCTCCGGCTGCAGGCCTTCGATCGTGTCGACGTACGGTGGATTCGAGACGACGAGGTCCCAGCCCGTCGCTGCGGCATCCACTCCCTGCTCGCGGAACTCGACCTCGAGCCGGAGGAGGGCGGCGTTCTCCCGGGCGAGCGAGAGCGCCTCCTTCGAGATGTCGACGCCTGTCACATTCGCGTCGGGCCGCTCGTCCTTCACGGCGAGCGCAATCGCTCCGGAGCCGACACCGATGTCGAGGACGCGGGGGGCGTCGATGCCCTCGAGGAGCGCAAGCACGCGCTCGACGACGATCTCCGTCTCGGGCCGGGGCACGAGCGCGCGTGCGTCCGTCTTCAGCATCAAGCGGCGAAAGCCCCAGGAGCCGAGGATGTAGGCAAGCGGCTCTCGCGCCTCGCGGCGCACGAGCAGCGCCTCGGCAGCCCCGACCTCGCCTTCGTCGAGCGGCCGCTCGGGAGCGGCGTAGAGCTCGCTGCGCGACAGGCCGAGCACGTGGCCGACGATCCACTCCGCTTCGCGGCGGGCGTTCTCGATGCCCGCGCCGGCGAGACGGCGTGTTCCACGATCGAGCAGGTCGCGCGCCGTCACCGCGTCGCCCACGGCCTCAGCCCGAAAGCGCGAGCTTGCGTTCCTCGGAGTTCAACGCTTCGGTGAACTCGTCGAGCTCGCCCTGCAGGATCCGGTCGAGCTGGTGCACCGTCAGCTTGATGCGGTGGTCGGTGAGCCGGTTCTCGGGAAAGTTGTACGTGCGGATCTTCTCGGCGCGCTCGCCTGTGCCGATCTGCGAGCGGCGTGTCGCGTCGAGCTCCTGGCGCTGCCGTTCGAGCTCACGCTCGTAGAGGCGCGCACGCAACACGCGCATCGCCTTGTCCTTGTTCTGAAGCTGCGATTTCTCGTCCTGCATCGAGACGACAACGCCGGACGGCAAGTGCGTGATCCGTACGGCGGAGTCGGTCGTGTTCACCGACTGCCCGCCCGGGCCCGTCGACCGGTAGACGTCGATCTTCAGATCGTTCGGGTCGATGTTGACCTCGACCTCCTCCGCCTCGGGCATCACCGCGACGGTCGCGGTCGACGTGTGGATGCGGCCCTGTGACTCCGTCTCGGGGACGCGTTGTACACGGTGCGTGCCGCCCTCCCACTTGAAGACGCGGTAGGCGCCGTCGCCCTTCACGGCGAACGTCACCTCCTTGTAGCCGCCGCCGTCGCTCGGGCTCGCTCCGAGCTCCTCGATCTTGAAGCCTTGCCGCTCGGCGTAGCGCGCGAGCATCTTGTAGACGTCGCCGGCCCAGAGCGCGGCCTCGTCGCCGCCGACGCCCTGCCGCACCTCGAGGATGACGTCCTTGTGGTCGGCGGGATCGCTCGGAATCATCTCGACTCGAAGGTCGTCCTCGAGCTGCGCCGTGCGTTGCTCGAGCTCAGGCACGAGCTCCTTCAGGTCGGCGTCGGCACGTGCGGCGGCGAGGTCGTCGCGTGCGGCGCGCAGCTCCTGCACGAGCTTGTACGCGGGCTCGAGGTCCTTCAGGCGCCGTCCGACCTCCGCCGCCTCGCGGTGGTCGTTGTAGACGGACGACTCGCCCATGCGCGCCTGCGCCTCCTGGTAGGAGCGCTCGAGCTCGTCGATACGGGTGTCGAAGTTGTCAGCGGCCATGCCGCCGACAAGGGTACTCGCCCCCTATTAGGAGGCGAGCGACGCGTCGAGCGTGATCTCGGGCACACCCGCGAGCGCCTTCGACACCGGACAGTTCGCCTTGGCGCCCTGCGCGGCCTCCTCGAAGCCTGCGGCGTCGAGCCCGGGAACCCGTCCCACGACGACGAGCGCGATCTTCGTGATTCCCTCGCCGGGCTGGAACGTCACGGTCGCAGACGTCTTGAGCTCGTCCGGCGGCGTCTCCGCCTTTGCGAGGCCGGCCGACAGCGCCATCGAGAAGCACGCGGCATGCGCGGCCGCGATCAGCTCCTCGGGGCTCGTGCTTCCGCCGGTCTCGTCGGTCGAGCGCGCTGCCCAGCTGACCGATTGCGTGCCGAGCGCACCGCTCGTGGTCGAGTCGAGCGTTCCGCTGCCGTCCATCAGGCTGCCCTTCCAGGTCACATCGGCGCGGCGGTCTGTCGCCATGGTCGTCTCCTCTGTCGAATGTCGTTGACGGAGCAGAAGCTATAGGAGGGACTGGCGAAAGAGGGGCTGTGCCGAGCCAACTTCCACCAGGCCCTCCTCTACGCCATGACTTCGACGAGCGGCGCACCGGGTCGCTCGAGTGGGTCGTTCGCCTCGAGGACGAGCACCTCGCGCAGCGCGCGGATCGAGACTTCGATCTGGTCGAGCGACGGCTCGCGCGTCGTCAGCCGCTGGAGCCAGAGGCCCGGCGCGAGCAAGGTCATCAGCACGCGATTGCCCTGGTGCTTCCCAGCGAAGCGGATGAGCTCGTAGGCGAGCCCGGCGATCAGCGGCAGCAACAGGATGCGCGTTGCGATCAGCCAGTACCACGCGGGCCGGCCGAAGAAGGCGAACACGAAGATGGCGATCACCATCACCCACAGCAGGAAAGCGGTGCCGCAGCGTGGATGGATGAGCGAGTACCGCTGCACGATCTCCGGCTCGAGCGGCTCGCCCGCTTCGTACGCGTTGATCGCCTTGTGCTCGGCCGCGTGGTACTGGAACACGCGGCGCAGGTCGGGCAGGAGCGAGATGAGCGTGAGATACGCGACGAAGATCGACACGCGAATGGCGCCCTCGACGAGCACGAAGTAGGCCGTGCTCTTGATCGGCAGCAGGTCGGTGATCACCACCGGCGTCACCTTGAAGAGGAGGATCGCGAAGCCGATCGCGACTGCGAAGGCGAAGATCAGCGCGCCGCGTGAGAGCTCGGTGTCGACCGGGGCGGCCTCGCTGTCGTCACCCTCGGCCCGCTCCTCCTGCGCTGCGTAGTTCGCAGAGATGGCGAGCGCACGAAAACCGATCGCGAGCGACTCGCCGAGCGCCATGACGCCGCGGATCACCGGCAGGCGATAGACCCAGTGGCGTGCCTGCGCCGAGTCGATCGGCCGTGAGACGTGCTCGATCGTGCCGCTCGGAGTGCGTACCGCGACGGCCCAGTTGCCGGGGCCGCGCATCATCACGCCCTCGAGGACGGCCTGCCCTCCGACATTTGCCATGGGGTCCTAGGCGCCGCGCTTTGCGCGCTCGGCGCGCTCGAGCCGCTTCTGGAAGCGCTCCACCCGGCCGCCGGAGTCCATCAGCTTCTGCTTGCCCGTGTAGAACGGATGGCAGTTCGAGCAGACCTCGACGTGGAGCTCAGATGTCGTCGACCGCGTCTGGAACGTGTTCCCGCAGGAGCACGTCACCGTCGCGATCACGAACTCGGGATGGATATCGGCTTTCATCGCTGGGCCAGAATAGCAGCGGCCTGCTGGGGCGCCACGTTGCCGCCGGAGACCACGGCGACGACATTCTGGCCCGGATCGACGGCGACCTTTCCCGACAGAAGCGCCGCAGTTGAGGCGGCGGCCCCGAGCTCGCACGCGAGCTTCATCCGCGCGTAGAGCCACCGAAAGGCGTCGCTCAGGTTGTCCTCGGAGACCAGCACGAGCTCGACTCCGAGCGCCGCGCAGATCTCCACGCAGTTGTCGCCGGCGAACGGGGCGCTCAGCGCGTCGGCCTTGCTCGCCGGTGTGACGGGCACCGAGTGTCCCGCTGCGAGGCCGTCGTGGAGCGCAGTCGAGAGTTCCGGCTCGACGCCGATCACGCGCACGTCGGGCCGCCGCGCCTTCAGCGCGACGGCGATGCCGCTGACCAGGCCGCCGCCCCCGACCGGCACGATCACGACGTCGGGCACGGGCCCGTCCTCGAGGATCTCGAGCGCGATCGTGCCCTGCCCGGCGATCACGCCGGGCTCGTTGAACGGATGCACGAGCGTGCGTCCCGTCTCCGCGAGCAGCACATCGAGACGGTCGAACGCCGTGGTCGGGCTCTCGGCCTCCTGGTCGATCGCCGCCCCGTAACCGCGCGTCGCCGCGACTTTCAGCGCGTCCGCGCCCTGCCACATCACGATCAGGGCGTCGATCCCTTCCTCGCGGGCGGCCCAGGCGACCGCCTGGGCGTGGTTGCCGGCCGAGATCGAGATGACGCCGCGCCCCTTCTCCTCGTCGGTCAGCTGCGAGAGCCGGTTGAGGGCGCCACGAACCTTGAACGAGCCCGTGCGCTGGAAGAGCTCCGCCTTGAAGCGAACGTCCGCGTCGAGCCGTTTGGAGAGCGTGTCGGAGCGCAGCAGGGGTGTGCGGTGCACGCGGCCTGCAATCGTCCGCGCTGCGCGCTCGACGTCGTCGATGCTGACTGCCGTTTCCACGAGCGGAGACTACGCAGTCGACGCGGGTTGTCGCGCGGGCACTGCGAGTCGTACCGTGAAAGCTGTCAGCCGGCCGGGTTGGCTCGTCACCTCGACCGTGCCGCCCATCGCCTCCGTCAGCTCCTTCACGATCGCGAGGCCGAGGCCCGTGCCGACCGGGCGCTCGCGGCCGTAGCGCTCGTGCAAGTAGAAGCGCTCGAACGCTCGCTCGCGGTCTTCGAGCTCGAGGCCTGGCCCCGTGTCCTCGACGCGGAGCTCGCCGGGCGCCGCGACGACGCGCACTTCGCCGCCGCGCGGTGTGAGACGGAGCGCATTCTCGACGAGGTTCGAGACGACCTGGAGCACCCTGTCCGCGTCGGCGATCGCGGGCGACGGGCCGTCGGCCGCCACGACGAGCGAGAGGCCGAACACGTCCGCCTGCTGTTCGTACCGCCGCACGGCGTCCTCCGCGACCTCGGCGAGATCGATCTCGCTCGAATGCACGCTGAAGTCCGTGCGGTTCATGCGTGCCAGGTCGAGCAGGTCGCCGACGAGTCGCTCGAGCCGTGCGGCCTCGACGACGACCGTCGCGGCGACGTCCTCCGGGTCGAGCGCGCCGTCCTGCAGCGCCTCCGCGTAGCCGCGAATCGCGGTGAGCGGCGTCTTCAACTCGTGGCTGATGGAGAGCAGGAACGACTTCTCCGCTTCTCGTGCGCGCACGAGCTGCTCGTCGAGGTCGTTGAACGCGACCGCCAGCGTGGCGAGCTCCGCCGCGCCCTCGACGGGCAGAGGCTTCGGACGCGTGCCACGGGCGAGGCTCCGCGCAGCTTCCGCGACGCGATGCACGGGCCGAGCGATCCGACGCGCGAGCAGGAACGCGGCGAGCGCGGCGAGCGCGCCGCTGACGAGCGCGGCGATGAGCAGGCTGTAGACGAACGGCGTGAGCCGCGCGGTCGACGAGTTTCTCGGGCGCAGCAGGACGAACGGCTTCCCATCGACGCGGCGCGCCGCGAAGAAGAAGCCTTGGCCGCTGAACGTCACGGTCCCGTCTGCGGGCTTGCCGTGGGCGAGAGCTGCGCGCGCGGACTTCGGCAGTGCACCGTCGTTCGTCAGATAGCTCTCGTGCTGGCGATCGAAGTACGGCTGCAGCTCCGGCAGGTGCGTGAGCGGCGACAGCGCGGTCGTTTGACTACCGGCGATCAAGTCCGCCTGGTGCGCCAGATCCTTCAGGGTTGCCGAGTCGACTGCCCGGCGTGTGAGTGCGAGGCCGACGGCGAACGTCAGGGCGACGCAGAGCAGCACGATCAGCGCGATCGCACGGAAGAGCCGCGTCCGAAGACTGGTCACGCTGCGAGCAGCTTGTACCCCGCTCCGCGCACGGTGCGGATCGTGTCCGGATCACCGAGCTTGCGCCGCAACTGCGCGACGTGCACGTCGACCGTTCGCGTGCCGCCGGGATACGTCATCCCCCACACGAGATCGAGAAGCTTCTCGCGCGAAAGCACGATGCCGGGATGCTCGAGGAAGCACGCGAGCAGATCGAACTCCTTGCCGGTGAGCTCGATCATCGAGCCGGAGACCGTCACGTCGCGTGAGTCGCGGCGCAGCACGATGTCGTGCGCGGCAAGAACCTCGTCTTCGTTGCGATGCTCGACGCGGCGCAGGATTGCCTTGATGCGAGCGGCGAGCTCGCGCGGCGAGAACGGCTTCGTGACGTAATCGTCGGCGCCGAGCTCGAGACCGGCGACGCGATCGGGCTCTTCATCCCGCGCGGTGAGCATCAGGATCGGCACCTTCGACTGCGCGCGCATCTGCCGGCAGACCTCGAAGCCGTCGATGCCCGGCAGCCCGATGTCGAGCACGACGAGCCGCACGGGGTGTCGCCGCAGCTCGGTGACCGCTTCCTCACCGGAGCGCAGCCAGAGAACGCTCCAGCCGTCCTGCTGCTCGAGGTACGACTTGACGAGCCGGCCGATCGAGTCGTCGTCTTCGACGAGCAGCAACACGCTGCCGGTTGCCGCAGTCGACATCGCTACGGGCCGAAGCCTTCCACCTGGATCGTGTCGGCGGGCGCGTTCGCCAGCCGGGTCACGAGCACCCGCATCCCGACCCGCAGCACCCGACCCGCGCCCTTGGTGCGCCCGCCAGGTCCTGTCACGGCCGCGGTCGTCGCGATCTGAACCGACACCATCTTGCCATCGTTCTCCCTCAACACGATCGATCCTGGTGTGATCGCCTTGATGACGCCGCGGTCGATGAGGTAGTCGTCGGTGCCGTTGGCGCCCTGAACGACCACCTCGGCGCGAATCATCCGGCCGCCGAAGAGCTGGTCGATGACTCCGGCCGACAGGGCGAAGCCGCCCGGCGCGACCAAGAAGAAGACGTTGAGCGCGACGAGGACGACGGCAAGGAGCATGAAGCGTTTGCGGTTCACACCCATATGATCGCCTCCTGAGCGGAAAGTACGCGTAAGTCCTCTGTAAAGCGCGCTTCGGGAGCCGAACCCGGGCTGCACTCGACGAGGAGCACTACCGGGCTTCGGCCCCCGAGCTCTGTGTTTGCTCCGTGCGCTGGGCGAGGCCGCCCTCCAGGAGCGGCCTCGCCGGGGAGAAACGGGTCGTGCATTACTTCGAAGCCGGCTCGCGGTCGCCGACGTGGGTG
>Ga0209638_1000181_pt1 | contig 42465 bp, 36 predicted proteins | sample BarGraNGADG00211_FD_184490 | JGI IMG/M metagenome (GOLD analysis project Ga0209638, IMG submission 184490) | Arctic peat soil microbial communities from Barrow, Alaska - Barrow Graham LP Ref core NGADG0002-211 (SPAdes) (version 2) | ecosystem: Environmental > Terrestrial > Soil > Wetlands > Peat...
CTGAGGGCCCGCCAAGCCATCAGCCCCCAGAGGAACGATTCGTCCCAGAGCAGGGCGCAGGATCTATTCGGAAGTTTTTCTGCCTCGTGAAGGGTATGATCGATGTTCACGGCCGCCCTATCTCCTTTACCTCGAGATTCATGACACAGTGATATCCACAAAGTGATTTATATCTATTTTCGCTCTTTTATTCCAAGCAAAAATCGCATAACCTCAAAAGGAAAGTGAATGACAAGCCCCAGCAGAAAATCCGTCCTGCAGGCAGTCGTTCACTTTTTTCTTGCAAACGGGCAATCATTCTGCTACACATGTCTACACATTTGTTTCATTAATAACCTTTAAGGAGGAAAATTATGGGATTATCTCGAAGAGATCTGATGAAAAAGGCGGGAATGGTGGCAGTGGGGACCGGATTTGCCGGTTTATCTCTCTCCATGGCGAATAAAGCCATCGGTGCGGGGGAGGAACAACAGAATAAAATACCCGAGCTTCCCTGGCCCTATAAAAAACTCGACCCGGCAGCCGTTGCGGAAGCGGCATACGAGGGATACTACAAGGGGGCGTGTGCCTATGGGGTATTCGAAGCGATTGTCGCTCCGCTGAGGAAAGAGATCGGCTTTCCCTATACGATGATGCCCTCGACCATGCTTGTTGTGGGGCAGGGAGGGGTGGCAGACGTGGCATCCCTGTGCGGATCATTGAATGGAGCAGCCAGTGCCATATTTTTGGTAACGGGCGGCATGGATAAAAAACTCAGGGAGGCGTCCTTTTCCGTCATCCAGGATGTCTTCCTTTGGTATGAGCAGACGGCCCTCCCGGATTACAGACCGAAGAATCCCAAATATGAGATCATAAAATCCGTCTCCGGCTCCAATCTCTGTCACGTTTCCGTTTCTAAATGGTGCAAGGTTGCAAAATTCAAGTCCTTTTCCAAGGAACGGTCCGAGCGGTGCGGTTGGCTCACCGCTTCGGTCGCAAAATACACGGTGGAGGCTCTCAACAAATACGCCGACGGTGCATTCAAGATGGCACATCCCCTTTCAGCCGCCGCGCAGGCGTGCAGGAGCTGCCATGATAAAGGGAGCAAGCTTGAAAACACGAGGGGTGTGACGGATTGCGGCGGATGCCACTTCACTCCATCTATGAAACAAGACCACCCGAAATTTTAAAGGTGTCAGAAAAAAGAAAAGAGGTTCCCTTCGCACCTTGTGATTTTGGGCTGCAGAGAACCTCTTTTCTCTTCCGGCTTGTCACACCGCCGCTTCCTCATATGGTTGCAGTCGTATTTCACATGATCATCTGTAGAGGGGAAATCTATCGATGCCTTTTCGGACATGAAACACCTTGACAAAGCCTATGGCTTATAGATAGGTTTAATAATATATACAGATTAATGCAGCTGCATAAAGAGGCAGTAGTCTGGCTTCAAGGACATATACAATGGATCAAATGGAAAATATTTACCTCACAAAACACCGTCAGATCATTGAAGCCATAACCGCGGAGATTGAAGAGAATCGCCTCAAGCCTTACGATCGCCTCCCCTCGGAAAAAGAGTTGTGCGAGCAATGGCAGGTCAGTCGGAGCACGGTGCGCAAGGCAATGGATCAGCTCACGGATCGGGGGAAGATCTTTCGTGTGCCGGGGAAAGGCAGTTTCGCATCATTCCCGAAGATATCGCATCAAACGTCTCAAATTCTAAGCTTTTCGGAAAAAATGAAAGCGCAAGGTTTGGAAGTCGAGACAAAACTCATACTGAAAGAGATCATTGAACCCAGCGAGGAGATCACTGCGGCCCTGAAACTGACCAAACCGGCTCGCGCTTTAAAAATTCAGCGGTTGAGGATTGTGAAAGGCGAGCCCATGGCACTGCAAACCGCTTTCATGCCCGCAAACCTCTGCGAAAATCTCATGAAAGAAGACCTCGAATCACAGTCCCTGAATCGCCTGTTTCAGGAGCAGTGTAATATCCGTTTGTCTCGCAGTGACGTATGGATCGAAGCTCCGATCATTTCCAAAAAAGAACGGAAGCTGCTGGGGAATCCCCGTGTCCCCCTTTTTTTGGCAGTTGTCGGTGTGACGTTCGACCAGGACAACAAACCGGTGCGCTTCAGTCGCGGTGTTTTCCGCGGGGACCGGGTACGACTGAAGATCAGCGATATGGGTGCCTTTGAGCTGGACTATTCGAGCCTGTTGGGTTAAGTATCCGTCGCCGGAATCTGCACGCGCACAAGAAGAGAGGTGTATGCTTCTGCGGAATGACCGGATTGGGCGGCAACTATTGCCATGACAAGGAGCGACACATTTTCCTGAGATCAGAAGTGGAGCATCGTAAACCAGAGGGTAAAGTATGACCAAATGTTTCGAAGGGATCTACCCGCCGGTCATCGTGAGCTTTACCGAAAGTGGCGATATCTACGAAAAAGGGATTCGTCATGTGATCAGCTATCTGATAAGCGAAGGCGTTCATGGCTTTTTCATCAACGGCTCTTACGGCAGCTGTGTTCTGATGACCCTCGAGGAACGAAAAAGGGTGGCGGAAATCATCCACGATGAGGTGAGAGGCCGGCTCCCCATCATCACCCATGTCGGTGAGGCATCCACGCGGGCGACGGTCGAACTGGCCAAACACGCCGAGGGTCTTGGTTCGGCAGCTGTAGCGGCGATTGCGCCATACTATTATTCCGGAGCAAACGCCTACGATGAGAGCCAGATTATCCGTCATTATGCCGATATTGCGGCATCGGTGCGCGTGCCGACATTCATGTATAACAATCCCCGGATAAGCGGCTACACATTGACCTCCGAATTATTGGCCAGGCTGGTGAAAGTCGGAGTCCTCGGAATGAAGGATTCCAGCGGCAGCTTCACCCTGCTCGGAGAGTTCAATCAGGCGGCTACCCGTGAAAATGCCGACTTTGCGTGTATGTCCGGATCGGTAGGTCTGATGCAGCCGGCTTTCAACATCGGCATCAAAGGATGTGTCTCGGGAACCGCAAACGCCTTTCCCGAGCTCGCCGTTTCCCTGTACAAAGCTCTGGAAGCTCACGACTGGGAGAAATCCAGAGAACTGCAAAACCTCGTCATTGCCCAACGGAAGATCCAGGCTGCCAGTGGATTCCGTCCGGCGGGAAGTTACACCTTCCTCAAATTGAAAGGGATCGATTGCGGCACGGTCCGCCGTCCCTGGCGGGAACCGAATGATCAGGAGGCCCGATACATGAAAGAGGAAGCCATCAAACTCGGCCTGCTTAGGAGAGACGGTCTCAGCGGCAGATGAGAAGGACAACACGAGAGAAGCGCTTCTCGGGAGTTTGAGGAGAAAATTCGTCCTGTGACAGAAGCGCTGTTCTCGTGAAGTGGGTGAATCCCCGCCTTATCACCCTCCGCGCGGTAAATACACTCCTCTCATCTGTTGGACATCATCGAACACAGACATGATGCCGGACCTGTCGAAAGCCTTTGGACCTTCGACAGGTTCCGGCACATTTTTACGGTCAACCTCCCTATGCTGCTCAGAAGGTCGGCACTGGGAAGAGGACGCCTCCGAAGATCAGGTAGGCTAGGATGAGCGTCCAGATGATGTTGACCCCCTGAGCTGTCAGAAACACCAAGGCCGGTTTTCCGCCACCCATCTGGATGAGTTCCTTGAACTTGGTCTCAAGACCGATGCAGAGGAAGGCCAGCGTGAACCACCAACCCCGGAGCCCCGACGTGATGCCCGTTACGGATTTTGCCTGAGCTTCCGTAATGAAGAAGGAGAAGACGATGGAAGCGACGATGAACCCGAGGACGAACTTGGGGAAACGCGTCCAGATGTCCATGAGGCTCGGTTTATCCCCCCCGGCTGACTGCCCCTTGAAGGCGAACCAGATGGCAAGGAGGAAAGCCGCCACTCCGATCAGGACATTCTGCGCCATCTTGACAACGACGGCAACCGCCATTGCCTCCGGCCCGGCGATCGCACCCGCGGCCACGACGGCCCCGGTCGTATCGATGGTGCCGCCGATCCAGGCCCCGGCAACCCCCGGCAGCATGCCGACAGCCTTGGCAATGAGGGGCTCGAGGATCAGCATGGGGATGGCGCACAGCAGAACGAGGGAGATGGTGTGGCTCACCTTTTTGGAGTCGCCCTTGACGGCGCCGCCGGCGGCAATGGCGGCGGAGACGCCGCAGATGGACACGGCCGAGCCGAGAATGGCGGCAAATTCATCGTCGAGTCCCACTTTGCGGGCGAACCAGATAGCGAAGTAGAAGACGCCCCCAATGACCAGAATGGACTGGACCATTCCATAGGCGCCCACCTTGGCGATGGTGCCGAAGAGAACCTCGGCGCCCAGGAGGACGAGACCGATCTTGATGAAGTACTCCGTCTTGAGGGCAGTCTTCAACCAATCGGGCACGCCCAATGTGTTGCTGATCAGAAGGCCAAAGATCAGTGACCAGAAGACGACCTCCAGACCATAGTATTTGACGATATCGTTTTCGGAAACGAAATAGGCAAGGGCCGAGAGGATGAAAACGATGGGAAACCCGGCCATGAACTTGCCTACCGGCATGCCCATGAAGGCCATTCCGATGACGCAGAGGATCGCAAACCCGATAAACAGGTAGAGCGCCTTCATGAGGTTGTCCCCGGAGAAGACTTTTGCCACGGTCGCCCCGGCGTCGCCCTTGATATCCGAGGCCACCTTTGTGGACTTCTTTTGGAAATCCTTGTCTTTGACCTCCTTGGCGGCCACTTCCATCTTGCCGGCGGCATCGCTGATGGCCTTTCGGTCCTTGGCGTCGAGGGCCGCTTTAAGTGCCACTGCTTGTTCCTTCAGAACGGGTTCGGCCTTCGCTTCCGCGTCCGTGGCTGCGGAATCCACTTTTTTGGCATACCCAGCGATCTTGTCCTGGAAGGACCCATCCCCGACCCATTTCCACTTGGGCAGCGACATCGTCGCCCCCGCCAGGAAGAAGATGAGTATAAAAAACCCGATCCAGACGGACATCCAATCATCACTTTTCCATAGAACGGACCAATTAATTCCTTTGCTATTTTCTCCCATGCATTTATACCTCCCTTTCAAAAAAATTTTCAGCTCGTCGTGATCATGGCAAACTGAAGACACCCAATGAACCTTCAGGTAGGAGGGTGTTCTTTCCGGACACCTTCATACCCTCACCGAAAACGCCAAAGGAGCATCCGACCTGCTGCGGAATATCATCATTGGATAGGGGTGATGGGGAGGGGCTGATCTTGATATAGACACTGAACATACCGCCACCTGCTGAATCCGTCAGCGCACGTCTCCCCCGCGGCTAACCGCGAGGTAACCGCGCGCAAACGGAATGGTTTGACCCTCTTAGGGATCGAAGATTCTCCACAGCTTGCTGCGGAGAGCTTCAATAGAACATCTGGTAATGACCCGATAATCCCCGTTATATGCTGTGGAGCGTGCCCCAGGGTCACCCTCTGCGGGAGTTCCCAAGGACGCTCAGGGCCTCCTGGTCAAGGGAGGAATCCCCCACTTGCGAAGTGGCTTCGCTTCGCTCCCGCCAGAGACAGTTTGCGCTTCGTATACCAGCTTTTCATAAGCTCTCTTCAAGATAAGTTATTCATTCCCTTGCTCTTTTACCAGCAAAACAAATGTGTAGACATGTATAGCAGAGAAATTGTATTATTACAACAACTAAATTAAATTTTTAATGGCCCTGTAGGATGTTTCTGCCCGGGAGGCGATGCTTGATCTTCCATAAAACCGTAAGCGACAGTGACAGTGACAAACCTGAACGAAAAGCAATGGTGAACGGGAGAAAATTAAGGTGATTACCCCTCAAGAGGAAGCCTATCTCCTGACAAAGGCCTATGTTCCCGAGCACATTGTGAGCCTTATGACCCTGATTTCGCACGGGGATCCTTTTCTTATCGAGGACTACCTGGGGCTTGTAAAGGACAACTGGCTCATCTTTGTGGGATATCCGCTCGAAGGCAACGTTCCCCGGGAAGGATGTGAGAGGCTGTTGAAACACTCGGTCGAAACATACCGACCCGAGTACCTCTGGTTCATCGGACCGGAGATCCCTCCTTCCCTGTCGGATGCCTGTACCGAGAGGCAAACGGATCAATACTACAACATTGACATCGAGCAGACAAAGCTGAAGCCTTCTCTCCAAAAGGCGGCCGATAAAGCCGCGGAGGAATTAATCGTGGAGAGGGGTCACTCTATTTCCAAGGAGCATGAGGCGCTTATCTCAGAACTCCTGAAGAGGGAGAAGTTGCCGGCGCGTGTAAGAGAACTTTACCGTGCCATGCCCGATTACGTCGGTCACTCATCGAGCGCCTGGATACTAAATGCGCTTGATAAAACGGGAAAACTTTGCGCCTTCACGGTTGTCGAGCTGGGGGCAAAGAATTTTTCCACCTACGTCCTTGGTTCGCATTCAAAAAAGCATTATGTGCCTCATGCCTCTGACCTTCTTTTCCTCGAAATGATCAAACTGACACGCGAACACGGAAAAAACACCATCAATTTAGGACTGGGAGTAAATGAGGGCATCCGGAGATTCAAGGAAAAGTGGGGCGGCAAACCATTCCTCAGGTACGAATTCTGTGAGTGCCGATACGCGGCGGCAAGGAAAGTCTCGCTGATCGATGCACTCATGAGAAAATATAACCATCCATAAACCTTCGTGAGATATCAATGAACTTGTTCCCCTGGAAGGAAAAACGTTTGAGAACGGTTTGGAGGGTGGAAAAAAATGGCACGGGATCTTTCCTCGTGGGAACAGCCCATTTTTCTCCTATCAGCTTCCGGAAAGCACTGACCGGGCTGGTCCAAGGATCCAAAACCGTCCTTTTCGAAGGGCCTCTCGATCAAGAGAGTATGGCCGGGGTTGCCCTATACGGCTCCCGCGGAGAGGATACTCCCTCCGTTTACGATTCCCTTGACCCCGCCGTCATCCGGGAGATCAACCGGCAGTTGGCCGACCGATCGGGACCGATCACCACGGCAGGTTCCTTTCTGGATCTCATCAATGTGAAAACTTCCGGTTTTCTTGAAGAACACGCACGGGGTGTCCGCCCCTGGATGGCTTTTTTCACGACATGGTCCGCCTTTTTGAACTGGAAACATTCAATGGACGTGGAAGCCTTCCACATCGCCCGGAAGCTTGGGAAAGAAGTCGGATACCTGGAAACCATTGAAGACCAACTAGCAGCCCTGGACGGGATCCCTTTTGACAGAATTGTGAATTATTTCCATCGATTTCAGCATTGGAACGTCCACAAGGAATTGTTCGCCAAGGTTTTCATCGAAGGGAATCCGCAGAACTACCTGTCCATAACAGGAGAATTCCCGACTCGTTGCGAATCCATCATCGGGAAGCGTGATCCCATATTCTTCAGAGGAATAAAGGCCTCCTTCGAGAAAAGGCAAACGACCGCCTTCGTTGGGGTCGGCCATATCCCCGGGATCCGGAAAATGTTTCTCGACGAAGGATACCGGGTCACTCAGGAATGGCCATGATCACCGCCGCACAGGAAGAGTATATCGAACGTCAGGCATACCTGCCGGAACACGTTCCCGAGTATGTGACTGCCATTTCCCAGACGGAGGCGTTTCTCTTCGGAGACTTTCTTGCCTATGCTAAAAAAGGCCATTTAATTCTCGTTGGATATCCTTTAGAGGAACCCTTTGAGGAGAAACGAATGGAAAGGGCGCTTGAAGATGCGGTAAAACGCTTCAACCCGGGAAGTGTCTCCCTGATGGCCCCTTCCATTCCCGCCTCCTTTGAAAACGGAGACCATCCTCCCACTGACCATTACTATCGCCTGGACCTTTCATCCGTTAATATTTCTCAAAAATTGAGAAATATGGTAAAGCGGGCGGGCAGAGAACTCTCAGTGGGGGAAAACACCCATTTTGATGAGGGCCATAAGGAGATGATTGAAGCATTCCTGAAGACCCATGCCGTGGATGAAGCAACCCGGTTCATCTTTCAGAGAATCGATCAATATCTCTCCTCATCAAAGACTGCAACGATCTTCGATGCGAGAACCAGTGGGGGTAAGCTTGTTGCCTTCACCATTGCCGAGTTTAAACCAAGGGACTATGCCCTGTATATGTTTAATTTCAGCTCGGACGCCCGATACGTTCCCGGGGCATCGGATATTCTTCTTTCCCGGGTGATACAACAGGCAAAAACGGCGGGGAAAAAACATATCAACCTGGGTCTGGGGATCAACCCCGGTGTCTCGTTCTTTAAAGAAAAGTGGGGGGGCGTCGCATTTCTCCCCCATGCCTTCTGCCTATACCATCCATCACGAAAGGGGCTTCTGGAGATGATTTTCCAGTGGCTGTGAGGCGATGATTGAAAAGATTTTTGGTAAGTTTCAGCGAAGAAAAAAAAGGCGACCCTTTTCAACGTGGCAGATCGAATTGACCACACGGTGTCCTCTTCTGTGCAAGATGTGCATCCGCTCAGAAAGTACGGAATGGCAATACCAGGATATGCCTCTTGAGGATTTCAAAAACATCCTTCCCTACCTGAAGGATGTTGAAACCGTTGTACTCGAAGGTTGGGGCGAATCCCTGCTCCATATGGATCTTTCTGAATGCATCAGGCTGGTCAAAAAGGAGGGGTCCCAGGTAGGGTTCGTCACCAGCGGGATGGGATTAACAGAGAATCGCGTGTCTGAACTCATCGAAGCGGGCATTGATTTTGTGGGTTTCTCGATCGCGGGAACAACTACGGAAACACACGATGCCATCCGGGTCAACTCCCACCTCCCAGAGGTTCTTGACGCCATTCGTCTATTTCAGGAAGAGAAAAAACGCCGGGGGCTTCTTAGACCGAAAATGCACCTCATCTTTCTCATGGTCAAAGACAATATCCATGAGGTTCCCTCGGTTCCCTCTTTTACCAAAGAAGCAGGACTTGATGAGGTCATTCTCACGAACATCTGTCATACGATTAATCTCTGGCAGGAAACACAGAGGGTATTTATATGGGAAAACGCGGTAAACCAATACGAAGAGATTCTTAAACAGGCGGAAATCAATGCACGAAAGTTGCATATTCGCCTCAAGAAACCCTCCCTGTCCGTCATCGATGTGCCTGTGTGTGCAGAGAACCCGTTCGGCAGCCTTTACATCTCCGCAGAGGGAGAGGTTTCGCCCTGCGTCTATCTCTACCCGCCATTGCCATCACCCTTTAAACGAATCTTCTGCAGCAAGGAATACCAGATTGAGAAGGTCAGCTTTGGCAACATTTTCAGAGATCCTTTCTCTGCGATCTGGAGTTCCAGCAATTACGATGCGTTTAGAAACCGGTTTCATGAGAGGGAAAAAGAGTATCGGGACTTATACTTTTCGCTCTGGGATAGTCCGAGGTTGAAAAACGCTGAGGACAACGTCCTTCCCGAACCTCCGGAGCCGTGTAAATCCTGTCATAAAATCCTTGGACTCTGACAAGAGGGGAAAATGCAAAGAAAACCGTATCCTGAGCCGAAAGATTGTGCTCGGTTATTGAAATATTTTTTATTTTTTATTGCAATACGACAATTCCTCTACTATACATGTCTACACGTTTTAATTCATCCCACAAGGAGGAGGTAAGGTTTATGGCGAAAAGAGAGACGCCCCTTCTGGATCAACTGGAAGGAGGAAAATGGCCCAGCTTCGTTAAGGATATTAAGCAGGCAGCAGAGAAGAAGCCTATGGCGGAAGATCTTCTCCAGCAGTTGGAACTTTCCTATAAGGATAGGATCGGTCACTGGAAACACGGGGGCATCGTCGGTGTCAAAGGCTACGGTTCCGGAGTGATCGGGCGATACTCGGACCGCCCCGATCTGTTCCCCAATGTTCAGGCCTTTCATACCATGAGGGTCAATCATCCCACGGGGTGGTTCTACAAGACGGATGCGCTTCGCCGCCTCTGCGATGTCTGGGACAAACACGGCAGCGGTCTGATGAACATGCACGGCTCCACCGGGGATGCTATCCTCCTGGGGACAACGACGGATCATCTCCAACCCTGTTTCGACGATCTTACGGAAGCCGGATTTGACCTCGGTGGCTCCGGCTCCGCCCTCCGGACCCCGAGCGCATGCGTGGGACCGGGACGTTGCGAGTGGGCCTGTATCGACTCTCTCGATATCTGTTACAACGTTACCATGAGTTTCCAGGACAAGATCCATCGCCCGATGTTTCCCTACAAGTTCAAGATCAAAGTCTCCGCATGCCCGAACGACTGTGTCGCCTCCATCGCCCGCGCGGATTTTTCCGTAATCGGCACCTGGAAAGGGGATATCCGTATCGACCAGAACGAAGTCGCAGCCTATGCAGCGTCGGGCCTCGATATCCAGAAGGAGGTCTTTGATCTTTGCCCCACGAAGTGCATGGAGTGGGATGGGAAAAAAATAAAAATCTACAACAAGGACTGTACCCGGTGCATGCACTGCATCAATCTGATGCCGAAGGCACTGAGGCAGGGTGAGGAGAGGGGCGCCACGATTCTCGTCGGTGGTAAAGCACCGATTTTGCAGGGGGCTCTCCTTTCCTGGGTCATCGTACCGTTCATGAAACTGGAGCCGCCCTACGAGGAGCTGAAGGATCTCGTGCTCCGGATTCAGGACTGGTGGGACGAATACGGCAAATCGCGGGAGAGGCTCGGCGAGCTGATCAAGCGCCTGGGGATGAGAGTTTTCCTGCGCGCGGTGGGACTGCCCGCGGTACCGCAGATGGTAAAGGCCCCGAGGACAAACCCCTATGTCTTCTTCTGGCCCGAAGATATCAAAAAGGAGGTGAAGTAAAATGGCAAAGACGGATATCGGCCCCCCTGATTACAAGACCATGCTGCCCCCCGTGATTGCTCGCAACTACGGGAAATGGCGCTATCATGAAATTCCCCAGCCGGGGTTACTTGTGCATACGGCGGAGTCGGGAGAGAAGCTTTACTCGGTCCGGGCCGGATCACCGCGCCTCGTATCGACGGATCACATCCGGGAGATCTGCGCGATCGCCGAAAAATACTGCGAAGGTTACCTGCGCTTCACGAGCCGCCACAACATAGAGTTTCTCCTCTCCGACAAGGACAAGGTGGCCCCCCTTCTGGCGGAACTCGACAGCAAGGGCTACCCCGTCGGCGGCACGGGACACGCCATCTCGAATATCGTCCACACCCAGGGATGGGTGCACTGCCACACGCCGGCGACGGATGCCTCCGGCCCCGTCAAGGCATTGATGGACGAGATCTATGACTATTTCGTCACGATGAAACTTCCCAACCATGTGCGGATCGCCTTGGCCTGCTGCCTGAATATGTGCGGCGCCGTCCACTGCTCGGACATCGCCATCCTCGGCATCCATCGGACGGTCCCCAAGCCGGACAACACACGTGTTCCGAATGTCTGCGAAATACCAAGCACGGTGGCCTCCTGCCCCACGGGCGCAATCCGCGGGGATATGAAAAACAAGACCATCACGGTAAATGACGAAAAGTGCATGTACTGCGGAAACTGCTACACGGTCTGCCCGGCCATGCCCATCGCCGATCCCGACAACGACGGCATTTCCATCTGGGTGGGGGGGAAGGTCTCCAACGCCCGCAGCGCACCCTCGTTTTCCAAGCTGGCGATCCCCTTCCTCCCGAACAACCCGCCGCGGTGGCCGGAGGTTGTTGATGCCGTAAAGAACATCATCGAGGTCTACGCCAGCCATGCGAGGAAACATGAACGGGTCGGGGAATGGATCGAACGCGTCGGGTGGGAGCGGTTCTTCACCCTGACCGGAATCCCGTTCACTGACAAGCACATCGATGATTTCGATATGGCCACGGAGACCTTCCATTCATCGACGCTGTTCAAATGGGAGTGATTATGAGTGAGGATTTAAAGACGAGCGTTGTCGAGATGTTCAAGGGGAAATCCAGCGGGGATAAGAAGATGTTTTACGTCCGCGATATCACCCGGTGGTTCCCCGGGGAGGACCGGCATGCCATCCAGAACATCCTGAAGGAACTGATCGACGAGGAGGTGCTCCGGTACTGGTCGAGCGGCAGCACGACGTTCATCATGCTTGCGGAATTCTTTCCGAAGGAAGAAGGGCCGTGCTCCCCGTAGGTGACGGCTGATGAACCGACCGATCCCCCGCCTTGTCCTGGCCGCCCTCCGGGGCGGCGCAGGGAAGACCACGATTTCCGTGGCCCTGGCCGTGGCCATGCAAAGGCGGGGAATTGGGGTTGTTCCCTTCAAGAAGGGGCCTGACTACATCGACGCCGCCTGGCTATCCCTGGCGGCGTCGGGGCCCTGCTACAACCTGGATACCTTCCTGATCGGTCGGGAGCAGGTTATCCGCTCTTTCTCACGTCATGCACCGGAGGGTTCCGTGTCGCTGATTGAAGGTAATCGGGGGCTCTACGACGGAATGAACCCGGAAGGCGAGCACAGCACCGCCGAGCTGGCAAAACTGCTTTGTGCCCCGGTGGTTCTGGTGGTTGACTGCGATAAGGTCACCCGCACTATAGCGGCCATGGTTCTCGGGTGTCAGGGACTCGATCCGGAAGTGGATATCCGGGGCGTGATCCTCAACCGGATCGGAGGGAACCGTCATGCGGCCATTGCACGAAGATCCGTTGAGGATTACTGTCACGTCCCCGTCCTCGGCGTCGTTCCGAGGCTGGGGGATGTGGACTTTCCGTTTCCGGAGAGGCATCTCGGACTGATTCCGCCGCAGGAGCATGACCGGGTCCGGGGGGCATTGAGCAGGGCGGGCGACATCGCCGAAGAATGTCTGGATGTCGAACGTCTGATCCATCTGGCACAAGGCGCCCCCCCTTGGAACGTGGATGCGATTCAGCATGGCGCCACCGAGGAGGGGATCGCGAGCGAGCCGGTCACGATCGGCGTGATCCGGGATGCGGCCTTTCAGTTTTATTATCACGAAAATATCGAGGCATTGGTAGACAGTGGCGCCCGGATTGTGGAAATCAGCGCCATCAAGGGGGAAAGCATGCCTGCCGTGGATGCGTTATACATCGGCGGCGGCTTTCCCGAAACGCAGGCAGGGCTGCTCGCCGAAAATGAGGGCTTCCGCCGTTCCCTCCGCGATGCCGCAGAAAACGGCCTGCCGATCTATGCCGAATGCGGAGGATTCATCTATCTGGGCGAATCCCTGACGATCGGCGATGCCCACTACCCGATGGTCGGCGCCCTGCCCATTTCGTTTGGGATGGAAAAGCGCCCCCAGGGACACGGGTATACGGTTCTGGAAGTGGAGCGGGGAAACCCTTTTTTCCCGATCGGAATGCAGTTAAAAGGCCACGAATTCCATTACTGCCGGATCCTCTCCTGTGAGGTAGGCGAGTACCATCTGGCCTTTCGGATCACGCGGGGAACAGGTATGGACGGCAAGCGGGACGGCATGACCAGGAAAAACATCCTGGCCGGCTTCACCCATCTTCACGCCCTGGGAACGCCGCAATGGGCTCCCGCTCTGATCGGTGCAGCCAGAAGGTACCGTGCCGAAAGGAACAATAACGCACAATCAACCATTTAGCCCTTTTCTCCTCACGGGAAAGGGAAGGAAGCGGCAACATTAAATTAAGGATAAAGGAGAATTGACATTATGCCCACAATCGAATTAGCAGGTAAAACGTACGAGGTGGATGAAGACGGATTCCTTCAGGAACTCGACAAGTGGAGCGAAGAGTTCGCCCAGGCTTATGCTTACGCGGAGGATATCGAAGGACCATTGACGGAAGAGCACTGGAAGCTGATCAACTATCTGCGCAATTATTATCAGCAGTTCGGTATCGCACCCATGATCCGCAAGATCTGCAAGGATTGCGGCGTCGATATGAAGAAACTCTATGAACTCTTTCCCACGGGGCCGGCCAAGGGGGCATGCAAGCTCGCAGGCCTTGCGAAACCGACCGGATGCGTGTAGACGCACCACCCGAGAAAAGAGGGAGTAATGGGAACACTGATCATCGTTCTGACGTATGTCGCGTACGTGTTCATCGTCGTGGTGTACACGGTCAAGGTCGTGGCGTGGCTCCGGATGCCACTCCATATCCGGTGGGACCTCTACCCCGTGATCCATGAGGAGCACTACCGTTACGGCGGTTCATACTACGAACAGCAGGAATGGTGGACAAAACCGTGCCCCAAGAATACTTGGCGCAGCCTGTTGTACTCCCTGAAAGACAATTTATACATGGGCGAGTATTACGAACGCAACCGTCTCTACTGGTCCTTCCTCTTGCCATGGCATATCGGATTCATTTTCATTATCACGTTCCATATCCTGTGCTTCTTCGCGGCCGTTGCCATGATCGGCGGGCTTGACATCGGGGTCGTTTCGGCTCACGTCGCGGGAAGGATCTTTTACTACGTTCTCCTCTTTACGGGAGGGATCGCCTTTATTACGGGTACCTTCGGGAGCCTCGGCATGCCGATCGTCCGACTTGCCGACCGGGGCCTGCGGACCTACGCCATGCCAATGAATTACTTTAATTACCTCTTCTTCCTGCTCGTCTATGGCAGCGGTCTTTACGCCTGGCTCGCTCTGGACCCGACCCTGGACGAGTACCGAACCTACTGGCTGGGGCTGATCACCCTGACGGCGCCGACACTCCAGCCGATGACCATCCTCCACATCCTGCTGTTCGATATCTTTCTCATCTATCTGCCCTTTACCCGCTCCACGCACTACATCACGCGGATATTGGCGTACTTCTTCATCCGCTGGGACGACGAACCGAACCTCCCCGGTGGTAAACTGGAACGGCAGATCGGCGGTCTCCTGGGGCGGAAGGTCTCGTGGGCGGGGAAGCATATCCCGACGGGGAAGAGTTGGGCCGAAGCGGTCACAGAATCGGGATTACCGGAGGTACAAAAGGGTAAATCATGAAAAATAACATGAAAATTGAGGATTTCTGCCGTCCCGGGGGGCAGGTGGCCGAGATCGATCCCGCGGAGCTGATTCCCCTGCCGCCGCCGTACGACAAGATGGAGAAGGCGCCCATCCGGAAGCTGACGGAAGAGCAGCGGAAGCGCATGGACGCCTCCCTCGACGGCGTGGTTGCCATCGGCCTTGCCCCCCCGGCGAGCCCGGAGGAGGAGAAGGCCTTCATCGAGAAATTCCTGGCCGGGCTCGAAAAGCTCTTCTCCGCGGAAGACAACTGGACCTTCCTGCAGCCCCTCACCCACACCCTCGACTACTGCGTCAAGTGCCAGATCTGCTCCGACGCCTGCCCGACCTACCTGGCGAGTGGTCGTCAGGATATCTACCGCCCCACGATGCGGCCGGAAATCCTCCGCCGAATCATCAGCAAGTACGTCAAGAAGGAGCACCCCCTCCTCCGGAAGTTCAAAGCCAGCGACATCGACCTCGACTGGCAGACCCTGGCCCGGCTGGCGGAGCTTGCCTACCGGTGCACGCTTTGCCGCCGCTGCGCCCAGGTGTGCCTCCTCGGTTGCGATAACGCCTTGGTGAGCCGGGAGATCCGGAAGGTCTTCAGCCAGCAGATGGGAATCGCCCCCAAGGAGCTCCATGAAAAGGGATCCGTCCAGCAGCTCAGGGTAGGCTCCAGCACGGGAATGACGCCTGCGGCCCTGAAGAACATCCTGGAGTTCGTCGAAGAGGAGATCGAGGAGAAGACGGGCCGGAAGATCAAGATCCCCGTGGACAAAAAGGGTGCGGACATGCTCCTCATCCACAACGCGGGTGAATTCATGGCTTGGCCGGAGAATCTCGAGGCCTTCGCCATCATCCTGGACGCCGCCGGGGTGGACTGGACCCTATCCACCGAAATTGCCGGTTACGACTCCGTCAACTACGGTGTCTGGTACGATGACGTCCAGTTCGCCCGGGTTGCCATCCGCCAATCCCAAGCGGCCAAGTCGCTTGGGGTTCGGAAGATCTCCCTGGGGGAATGCGGGCATGCCCACAAGGCGGGGATCGTCGTCGCCGACCGGATTCTCACGGGCGACCTCAACATCCCGCGGGAGAGCTGCCTCCCCCTGCTGGAGGAGATCGTCCTGAGCGGCCGGATCAAGCTCGATCCCAGCCGGAACAACTTTCCCGTCACCCTCCACGACCCCTGCAACATGGTCCGGCTGATGGGTATCGTGGCGCCCCAGCGGAGGATTCTGAAGAAGATCTGCCCCCAGTTCCGGGAGATGGAGCCTCACGGAGTCGAAAACTACTGCTGCGGCGGCGGCAGCGGCTTCGCCATCATCCAGTCGACGAACTTCCCCGATTGGCGCTCCGCCGTCTCCGGCCGGATGAAGCTCAAGCAGATCATCGAGGCCTTTCAAGACGTTCCGGAGCCGGAGATCAAAAAGTATGTCTGTGCCCCCTGTTCCAACTGCAAGGGGCAGTTCCGCGACATGTTCGAATATTACGGGGTCTGGGAGAAGTCAGGGATCCTCTACGGCGGGCTTGTGGAGCTGATCGTCAACGCCATGGCCGATCTCAAGAAACCCTTCATCCAGTGGGAGTGGCATTGATGATCGAGAAGCATCTGGGGATATCGGTTCTCGCCATCCTGATCCTGAACCTGTCGGCCCTGGGGATAGCATTTAGCCCCCTTTCCTTTCTGCTGACGGCCATCCTCCCTTATGTCGCCTTTGTGGTCTTCATTGTTGGGTTTATCTATCGCATCGTCCAATGGGCCAAAGCCCCCGTTCCCTTTCGCATCCCGACCACCTGCGGTCAGCAGACCTCTCTCCCGTGGATCAAGAATAATCCGCTGGAGAGCCCATCCAACGTTTGGGGCGCGATAGGACGGATGGCCATGGAGGTCTTCCTTTTCCGGTCGCTCTTCCGGAACACCGACGTGGCGATCATGGGGAAAAGGCCCGTTTACGGCAGCGCCAAATGGCTCTGGTTTTTCGGGCTTCTCTTTCACTGGTCTCTGTTGATCATTGTGCTTAGGCACCTGCGTTTCTTCATCGAGCCGATCGCCCCCTGGATCAACGGCCTCTCGGCGATCGACGGTTTCTTCGAGATCGGCGTCCCGACCCTCTATTTGAGCGACGCCGCCGTCCTTGCGGGACTGACGTTTCTGTTTCTCCGCCGGATTGTCGTCCCGCAGCTGCGCTACATCTCCCTTGTCACCGATTACTTCGCGCTTGTGCTGCTGCTGGGTATCGTGACCACGGGCCTGATGATGAGGCACTTCTTCCCCGCAGATCTACTCCAGGTAAAGAATCTGGCCCTGGGGTGGGTCACCTTTGCCCCAACCGTCCCCAAGGGGGTCGGCACGGTCATTTACATTCATCTGTGCTTCGTTTTTACGCTTTTGGCCTGGTTTCCTTTCAGCAAGCTGATGCACATGGCGGGGGTCTTCCTGAGCCCGACACGAAATCTCGCCAACGACAGCCGCATGAGGAGGCATCTCAATCCCTGGAACGCTCCGGTGAAGGTCCATACCTATGAGGAATATGAAGAGGAATTCCGGGAAAAGATGAAACTGGCGGGACTGCCGGTGGAGAAGGAGTAGAGATGTCCTCTGCGAAGACACCCAAGCCCGACGAGCTGATCGCGATCCGTTATGAACCGCCCGAGACGCCCTGGATGGAGACCCCCACCATTTTCCGGCCCGGGACCTGGAGTTACAGCGGAACCGCGAAGAGCCTGACCGCGCTGGGCCTTCCGAACCCGAGGGCGTGGCAGCCCTCCGACGCGGACTGGAAACTGCCGGAGAACTGGAAGGAGATCATCCTGGAGGGCATGAGGGAACGCCTGGAAAAGCACCGATCGTTCCGCCTCTTCATGGATATCTGCGTTCGGTGCGGCGCCTGTGCGGACAAATGTCACTTCTACATCGGCTCTGGCGACCCGAAGAACATGCCGGTCCTGCGGGCAGAACTCCTGCGTTCCGTCTATCGCCGCTATTTTACCAAATCGGGAAAGCTCTTCGGGAGGCTCGCCGGCGCCCGGGACCTGACGGTCGATGTCCTCAAGGAGTGGTTCTACTACTTCTACCAGTGCACGGAGTGCCGCCGGTGTTCCGTCTTCTGCCCCTTCGGCATTGACCAAGCGGAGATCACCATGATGGGCCGGGAGCTCCTCAACCTCGTCGGCTGCAATATCAACTGGGTCACCGAACCGGCGGCGAACTGCTTTCGGACGGGAAACCACCTCGGCATCCAGCCTGGCGGCATCAAGGACATGCTCGAATTCATGGCGGACGACATCGCGGACCGCACCGGCGTGCGTGTCGATGTTCCCATCAATAAAAAGGGTGCGGAGATCCTCTTCGTCACGCCCTCCGGCGACTACTTCGCCGACCCCGGGACTTACACCTGTATGGGTTACCTGATGCTCTTCCACGAGATCGGCCTGAACTACACCTTCAGCACATACGCCTCCGAGGGGGGAAACTTCGGCCTGTTCAGCTCCCACGAGATGGTCAAACGCCTCAACGCCAAGATCTATGCGGAGGCGAAGCGGCTGGGGGTCAAATGGATCCTTGGCGGCGAGTGTGGCCACATGTGGCGGGTCATTCAGCAGTATATGGACACCATGAACGGCCCCGCCGATTTCCTCGAAGAGCCGGTTTCCCCGATCACCGGGACGCGGTTCGAAAACGCCCGCTCGACGAAGATGGTGCACATCGCCGAATTTACCGCCGATCTGATCCGGAACGGGAAACTGAAGCTGGATCCGTCCCGGAACGACGCCTACCGGGTCACGTTTCACGATTCCTGCAACCCAGCCCGGGCGATGGGGCTTTTCGAAGAGCCCCGATATATCATCAGCCACGTCTGCAACCATTTCCACGAGATGGCCGAGGATACCATCCGGGAGAAGACCCTGTGCTGCGGCGGCGGGGCGGGGCTGGGAAACGACGAGAACATGGAGATGCGGATGCGCGGGGGGATGCCACGGGCCATGGCCGTCAAGCAGGTGCGGGAAAAGCACGGCGTGAACCGCCTCGCCTGCATGTGCGCCATCGACCGGGCGACCCTGACCTCCCTGATGGAGTACTGGGTGCCGGGGGTGACCGTGATGGGAGTCCATGAACTGCTGGCCAACGCCCTCGTCATGACGGGGGAAAAGGAAAGGACGACGGACCTGCGCGGCGAACCGCTGGAAGGGAAGGCAGTCGATGAAGCTCTATAACGGAGGGAAAATCATCGCCGGGATCGTGGTCTTTTTGATCGTGGCCACCTTCCCGTTCTGGTATGGCAGGGGAAAGGCGGTTTCCCTGCCCGACCTGAAGCTGGATACGCCCGCCATCCAGCGGCTGAAGGAAAAACTCTGCGTGGAGCCGGCCCCGTTCATGCGGTCGAACCATATGAAACTCCTCGGCGCCTGGCGGGAAGGCGCCGTCCGGGAGGGGATCCGGTCCTACACCGCGGCGGACGGACGGGTCTTTCAAGTCAGCCTTACGGGGACCTGTCTGGAATGTCACAGCAACAAGAAACAGTTCTGCGACCGATGCCACGATTATACCGGGGCCAAACCCGCCTGCTGGAACTGTCATATCATACCCGAGGAGGTCCGGTGATGGCGCCAACCCGAAGAGAATTCCTGAAAATAGCGGGGGTTTCGGCCATCGGCCTGGTTCTTCCCCCCCTGCCATCCCTTACCGGCGCGCAGGCCGGGATGCCGGCTGCAGGAGTCGTGTCTCCGGCAGTTCCGAAACCTCTCCCGGCGCTCACGGCAAAGCGCTGGGCGATGACGGTCGAACCAAGAAAATGCAGACCCGGTTGCACGGATTGCATCACCGCCTGCCATCTTGAGCACAACGTGCCCGATTTCGGAAACCCCAAGGATGATGTCCACTGGATCAGCCTCGAAAGGGTTGAACATATCTTTCCCGCGGAGGCCCATCCCCGGTTGCCGGAATCGATCACGAAACTTCCTGTCCCGGCTCTCTGCAACCACTGCGAGAACCCGCCCTGCGTGCGGGTCTGTCCGACGCAGGCGACCTTCAAAAGGGCGGACGGGATCGTGATGATGGACTATCACCGCTGCATCGGGTGCCGGTTCTGCATGGCCGCCTGCCCCTACGGGTCCAGAAGCATGAACTATCGCGATCCCCGGCCCTTCATCCGCAAAATCAATCCGGCTTTTCCGACACGGACCAAGGGCGTGGTGGAAAAATGCAATTTCTGCGAGGAAAGGCTTGCCCGGGGGATCCTTCCCGCCTGTGTCATCGCCTGTAAGGACAAGGCCCTGGCGTTCGGCGATCTGGAAGATCCCCGTTCGGACGTCCGGCTCATTCTTGATAAAGGCCTGTCTCTCCGGCGAAGACCGGACCTGGGAACAGGACCTCAAGTCTATTATATTTTGTGAGGCTGCCGTGCTCGAAAAAGCCCTGAAAGGAAGTCGCGGATACGGAATCTGGGTGGCATTTCTGCTGCTCCTGGTTGCTATCGGTTTTTTCTTCTACCTGAGGCAGCTCGATTACGGTCTGGGGATCACCGGCATGAGCCGGGACGTCTCGTGGGGACTCTATATCGCCCAGTTCACCTTCCTTGTCGGGATTGCGGCATCGGCAGTGATGCTGGTTCTGCCTTACTATCTCCACGACTTCAAGGCATTCGGGAAGATCACGATCCTCGGGGAATTTCTGGCCGTCTCCGCTGTGGTCATGTGCATCACCTTCATCTTCGTCGATCTCGGCCAGCCCGGCCGGGTCATGAATGTCCTTCTCTACCCTTCGCCGACCTCCGTGCTCTTCTGGGACATGGTTGTCTTAAACGGATATCTCCTTTTAAATATCGTCACCGGCTGGACGGTTCTCGGCTGCGAGAAGAAAGGCATCCCGCCACCGGCCTGGGTGAAGCCCTTGATCATCCTTTCCATTCCCTGGGCGATCAGCATCCACACCGTCACGGCCTTCATCTACTCGGGTCTGCCGGGAAGGGGCTTCTGGCTCACGGCGATCATGGCGCCCCGATTTCTCGCTTCGGCCTTCGCCTCCGGGCCGGCCCTACTGATCCTGTTCTGTCTGATCCTGAGGCGGTTCGGCCGGTTTGACGCCGGGGAAAAGGCGATTCAAACCCTGGCCAAGATCGTGACCTATGCCCTGGCGACGAGCATTTTCTTTGTCCTGGTGGAGCTCTTCACCGCCTTCTACAGCCAGATACCGGGGCACATGCAGCATCACCTGTATCTTATTGCGGGCCTCGACGGCCACAACGTCATCGCCCGGTGGATGGCCGTGTCGGCATTTACTGCCATGGCCTCCCTCGTTTTGCTGATCATCCCGCGGACAAGGAAGAGGGAATCCCTGCTGGCCGTGGCCTGCTGCGGCGTGTTCCTGTCGCTCTGGATCGAGAAGGGCCTCGGCCTCGTAGTGACCGGCTTCGTTCCCTCCCCCCTGGAGACGATCACCGACTATACCCCCACGGGACCGGAAGTGGCCATTACGACGGGGATCTGGGCACTGGGGTTGTTGATTGTTACGATATTCTACAAGATTTTCGTTTCCGTAAGGAAGGAGTAGACAATCGGCCGCCACACTCAGACCTTTTGAATTCTTCCATCATCCCCGCATATCAAAGCAGGTCTTTATCAAAAATCATAGACCTGCCGAAGGAGTAGCCAATGGGTAAGAAGGACGCTATCCGAATCGTTGCAGTAGGAGCAAATGCAGCCGGTCTCAGAGCCGCCGCCCGGGCAAAGAGGCTTTTACCCAATGCCACTGTCACCGTTATCGATCGCGGCAAATTCATTTCTTATGGGGCCTGCGGGATGCCCTATCTGGTTTCCGGAGACATCGAGACTGCCGATAAACTCCGCGAGACGGCGTATGGCGTGATCCGGGACCCGGATTTCTTCCGGAAGGCCAAGGGACTTGAGGTCGTTGTCCAAACCGAGGTGGAACGGATCGACCGGGAAGGTCGTAAAGTCGTCTGCAAATCCCTTCTGACCGGGGAGACCAAAGTGTATCCCTACGACAAGTTGATCCTCGCCACCGGAGCCGCTCCTATCGTGCCTCCTGGAATCCCCAGGAACAACCCTCGAGTGTCCACCTTCAAGATTCTCGAAGATGGGATTGTCTTACGGAAGGCCCTCCAAACCGGACAGATAGAAAAGGTCGGGCTTGTAGGCGCCGGACCCATCGGCTGTGAACTGGCCGAGGCGTGTACGGCCATGTGGGGCACCAAGGCGATCCTCTTTGACGCTGCTCCCAACATCCTGCCCGCCATGCTCGATCCGGAGATGGCCCGGGTCGTGGAAACATACATGAAGGGGGAGGGAATAGAAATCCATACGAATTGTCCACTGCAGGACGTCGTTGAATCCAAGGAAGGGGTGACCATCAAAACACCAAAAGGCGACTTCGAAGTGGATCATGTCATCATCGCCATAGGGGTGAAGCCCGATAGCGCGCTGGCCGCCGATTGCGGACTAAAGATCGGCAAGACGGGCGGAATCGTCGTGGACGAGAAGATGACCACGAGCGACCTGAACATCTTCGCCGCCGGCGACTGCGTGGAGCTGAAGCATCTCGTCTCGGGAAAGGCCGTCATACTTCCGCTCGGTTCGCTGGCCAATCGGGAAGGGCGGGTGATCGGTTCGAACCTTGGCGGGGGTGACGAGCGATTCGGGCCGGTGGTGGGCAGTGCAGCGGTGAAGGTCTTCGACATGAACGTATCGTCCACCGGGCTTACAACGAAAGCGGCGGAGGAAGCCGGCTTCGATGTCGGCGTGGCGTGGGGCAGTTTCACGGATAAAGCCGATTACTATCCGGGATTTGAGAACCTCCATTTGAAGCTTGTGTATGACAGGAAGACAACCAAACTCTTAGGGCTTCAGGGCTTCAGCAAGGGGGAAGTGGTCAAGAGGGTGGATGTGTTTGCGTCGCTCCTCAGGCATGGCGGAAAGCTTGAGGACCTACTCGATGCGGAGTTCGCCTACGCACCGCCGTTTGCTCCGGCGGTCGACCCCCTGTATTCGATTGCCTGTACGGCCCGAAATGAGCTTTTAGAGGGGATTCAATCCCTCCCGCCGGATACCGATCTCGATGATCGGTTCATCGTCGATGTCCGCCGTGCCAGGGAGGCCTCCGATCGGCCGCTGCCGGAAAAGAACACGAAGAATGTGCCGTTTGAAGAGTTCCGGGTGAACTGCGATCAGGTACCGAAAGATCAGGATGTGGTTTGCGTTTGCTCCAAGGGGGTGCGTTCCTCCGAAGCGGCGCGCGTCCTGAAGGATAAGGGCTGCGCCAACGTCAAATACCTTGGCGGCGGTTCTTTGATGAAACTGGCTCAAAAGGCGCGGTAAAAAGCAGGATTTGATCGATTGAACAGGAGAAAGGGATGGAACTGACCTCGGAAGAAAAAGAGATGCTCTGCCGGATCGCAAGCAATCAATACAGAGGAGGCGCCTATAAGCGTGCGACATGGATTGACATGGTCTGCCCCACCAAAGCGGGCAAGGCAGTGCTGACAACTCTCTGTCACAAGGGCCTGGCCGAAACCGGATTGGGAGGAACCGTGGCGGGCGATCCTTATGACGCCTGTTGGTTAACCCCGAAAGGAAAAGAAGCGTTGGATTAATTCTACACTTCCGAGAAGCGCCCAAGGACCTCCATCATGTGGACCACTTCTCCTCGCGGTAGTGGGCCATCCGGACCTGGGGGTCGAGATCCCGCTTTCGGAGGCGGATGCTGCCCGGGGTCACCTCGACCAGCTCATCCTCGGCGATGAACTCGATGCACTGGTCAAGCGACATCGGGCGCGCGGGCCGGAGGATCACCGTCTGGTCCGATGTGGAGCTCCGCATGTTCGTGAGCTTCTTCTCCTTGACGATGTTCACGTTCATGTCAATCGAGCGGTTCCGCTCCCCGACGACCATTCCGCTGTATACCTCCGTCCCCGGCGAAATCAGGAGCTCACCGCGGTCGGCCATCGCGTGGCAGGCGTAGGCGGTCGTCCGTCCCGGCCGGTCGGCCACGAGCGCCCCCGTCATCCGCTGCGGGATCGCGCCCGCCCAGGGCTCGTATCCCTCGAAGAGGGTGTTCATCACCCCGGACCCCTTCGTGTCCGTCAGGAAGTGGGTCCTAAAGCCGATCAGGCCGCGCGCCGGGATGATGAACTCTAGGTTCACCCGGCCGCTCCCCTTGTTCACCAGGTTGACCAGCCGCCCCTTCCGCGCCGCGAGCTTCTCGGTGAGAATCCCGATGAACTCTTCGGGGACGTCGATGAAGAGACGCTCGACCGGTTCGAACACCTTCTCACCCTCAAGCCGCGTGATCACGTGGGGCTTGGAGACCATGAATTCGTACCCCTCCCGGCGCATCGTCTCGATCAGGATCGCCATCTGCAGCTCCCCGCGGCCGCACACCTCGAAGGCGTCGGCCCGTTCCGTCGGCTTCACCCGGAGCGACACGTTCCGGAGGATCTCCCTCTCCAGCCGGTCCCGGATATGGCGGGAGGTGAGAAACTTGCCTTCCCTTCCGGCCATCGGGCCGTTGTTCACGAAAAAGAGCATCGAAACGGTCGGCTCGTCCACGCGGATTCGCGGCAGCGGCTGCGGATTCTCCAGGGAGGAGATCGTATCGCCGATCTGGAGGTTCTCCACGCCGGAGAAGGCGACGATGTCGCCCGCCTCGACCCGCTCCACCGGAATCTTTTTCAGTCCCACGAAGGTGTAGAGGGCGGAGAACTTGACCCCCGGGGTGATCGCCTTTTCGCCGCAGAGGCTGTAGGTCTGGCGCATCTCCAGGACGCCGTTCATCAGGCGGCCGATGGCGATCTGGCCGACATAGGAATCGTAGTCGAGGTTCGTGACGAGGTATTGCGGCACGGCCAGATCATCCCCCTCCGGACCCGGAATCGCCGTCAGAATCGTATCGAAGAGCGGCGTGAGATCCGTCGAGCCGTCCCCGAGTTTCCGGTGGGCGATGCCGCGCTTGGCATTCGTGTAGAGAATCGGAAATTCGATCTGCTCTTCCGTCGCATCGAGGTCAATAAAGAGGTCGTACACCTCGTTGATCACCTCCTCGATCCGGGCGTCGGGGCGGTCGATCTTGTTGATGATGAGGACGACGGGGATCCGCCGGGCGAGGGCCTTCTTCAGCACGAAACGCGTTTGCGGCAACGGGCCTTCGCTCGCGTCGACCAGCAGCATCACCCCGTCCACCATGTTCAGGCTCCGCTCGACCTCTCCGCCGAAATCGGCGTGGCCCGGGGTGTCGACGATATTGATCTTCACCTCCCCGTAGCGGATGGCCGTGTTCTTGGCCATGATCGTGATGCCCCGCTCCTTCTCGAGATCGAGCGAATCCATCACACGATCCTCGATGACCTGGTGGTCGTTGAAGGTTCCGGTCTGCCGGAGCATCCCGTCCACGAGGGTCGTCTTGCCGTGATCTACGTGAGAAATGATAGCAATATTGCGGATATTCGTTTTACGCATGTTCTTGTCTTCCAATCCTTCTCATTCAAAGCGCCCCTGAGGCCAAAAAAAGCGTGAGATACCCCCCGCTGACGGTTCGCCCGCTTGGGCGGAACGAAACAGCACAAACAGGGGTTGTTTCAAAAAGAAATTACGCCGGATGCCCCGTTCGTTCGCGTCCGCGATCACGACCCGTCCGCCGCCGGGGGTGTTTCTTCTGACCTCCGGGGAGAGAACTGCCGGCGGGCGCCGGCTCGACTGTGAGCGCTGCGGGCTCTTCCTCCGCGGGTTCCCCCGAGGGCGACTGCGGCGCGGCCTGAAGGGTACGCTGATAGTAATCATCCAGCAGCATCGCGATCAGCGGCGACTCCTCCTCCGCCTCGGTGAGACTCCGGCCCAGCGGGATAAAGCGCCGCATCCGTTCCTTCTCGAGGCTGTCGCGCGACCGGAGTTCGGCCTCCAGGGAGGCGACCACCCGCTGCGCAACGATCCCCTCGACGTCCTCGTCCGTGGGAACCGTTCTTTCATGCAGATCCGTGATGTTGAAACTCCGGGCGATCGATTTGAGTGCGAACTGTTCCATGCCCGCCACGAGCGTGATGGCCGTGCCGCTCGCCCCGACGCGACCCGTTCGCCCCGCACGGTGGATGTAGAGCTCCGGATCCTCCGGCGGTTCGTACTGGAACACATGCGACAGATCGGGGATGTCGATCCCCCGGGCCGCAACGTCGGTCGCCACGAGGAAGCGGAGTGTCCCCTTGCGCACCCGCGCCATGACCTTTTCGCGCGCCCCCTGCGCGAGATCCGAGCTGAGCTCGTCGGCGTCGTAGCCGAACCGCTTGAGGACAACCGAGACGAAATGCACCGTCGATTTCATGTTGCAGAAGATGATCGCCGAAAGGGGGTTCTCCATCTCGATGATCCGGACGAGCGAGCGCTCCCGCTGCATCCCCGGAACGACGTAGTAGATGTGATCCGTTTCGGTCACATGGACGTGGTCCCGGCTCAGGCTGAGGAACTCGGGATGGCGGATGAACTCCGCGGCGAGGCGGATCACGAAGGAGGGAATGGTCGCGGAGAACATGTAACCGTTGATCGGCCTCTGGGGCAGGAACTGCTGGACCCGCTTCATGTCGGGGTAGAACCCCATCGAGAGCATCCGGTCCGCCTCGTCAAAGACAAAGATCTTCAGATCATCGAGGATCAGGGTCCCCTTCAGGAGATGGTCGAGGATGCGCCCCGGCGTACCCACGACAAGCTGCGCCCCCCCGCGGAAGGCGTCCAACTGCGGGCCGTATTTCACGCCGCCATAGACGACGGCGGTCCGCAGCCCGAGTTCGCCGCCCAGGAGCTCCGCCTCACGTGAGACCTGGGAGGCCAACTCCCGGGTCGGGACGAGGACCAGGGCCTGACAGCCTTTCTTCGCCACATCGATCCGCTGCAGGATCGGCAGGAGGAAGGCCCCCGTCTTGCCGCTTCCCGTCTGCGATTGCACCATCAGGTTCCGCCCGGCGAGAATATAGGGGATCGCCCGGGCCTGAACCGGCAGCAGTTTCGCCCAACCCGCCTTGGCGCACGCCGCGCGGGGCAGTTCGGGAAGTTCCTCGAGGGTCATTTCCGGCAGCGCGTTCTCCGGTTCGACAACCCTTTCTGCATTCGTCTGCTGCGGGCGGCCTTCCGCCGTCTCCGGTTGTGGTTCCACATCGGCCGCGGGGCCGTTCTCGATACGATCCTCTTGCATGATTCCTCTCTTTCGATGGACAGGGGGCTGATCTTCCGTAAGCGGCCATGGGTGAGACACCCGGACCGGGAGGGATGCAACGCTTTCCTGCACGATTCGGAGACGCTTATACGCTCCAAAAGGGGATTTGTCAAGCCCTTTGCTTTCTAAGTGACCGAATATCTGAAATTTTATACGCTCCCGTCAGACAGGGCACTTCAGTAATCTCGCCTGCGGCCGCAAGTTTCCCTTGAAGTCGTCCTCCCGATTTGCTAAGCGGTGGCACGGGTTCCACGGCGTCAGACCGGGAGCTCCCCTGGAGAAATTCATGGATCAGAAAAACCATCCGCCGGCAGCGCTCGCCTGGCTCGTCTGGGGCCTCGGCGCGGCCTTCTACTTCACCGGTTTCTACCATCGGGTCGCCCCCGCCGTCATGACCGATTCGTTGATGGCCGATTTCCATATCGGCGCCGCGGGGCTTGGCAACTTCACTGCCTTTTATTTCTACAGCTATTTCCTGATGCAGGTCCCCACGGGCATTATTGCCGACTACTGGGGACCCCGGAAACTCCTGGCCGCCGGAGCGCTCGTAGCTGCCGCCGGGACCCTTCTTTTCGCCTCCGCCACATCGATCGTTCCCGCCAATATCGGGCGACTCCTGATCGGCGGGGCGGTCGGGGTCGCCTATGTCGCCATCCTCCGTCTTTCGACACGCTGGTTCGAACCCCGCTTCTACGCCACGCTGGGCGGGCTCACACTCTTCTGCGGCGTCGGCGGCGCCGTGTCCGCCGGCGTACCGCTCCATTTTCTGGTTTCCCGCTTCGGCTGGCGGCCCGTGATGTTCGTCGCGGCGGCCGTTCTCCTCCTCATCGGGGCCGCTATCTGGCTGATCATCCGGGATGATCCGGCCGACCGGGGATACCGAAGCTTCGCCCCTCCGGAGCCGGAGGCGTTCTTTTCACTGACGACGCTCCGCAACGATCTGGCGACGGTGTTCCGCTACCGGAACACCTGGATTCTCTCCCTCGTCGGTTGCGGCTTGACGGGACCGGTCCTCACCTTCGCCGGGCTCTGGGGCGTCCCTTTCTTCACGACCCATTACGGGATTCCCGTCGCGGCAAGCTCCGCCATCACCTCGACACTGCTGATCTGCTACGCCGCAGGCGCCATCCTGCTGGGCATCCTGTCCGACCGGATCGGCTTGCGCAAGCCCGTCATGTTCGCCGGTTCGGTCGTGGCATTGCTCTGCTGGATTCCGGTCCTCTTCTTCCCCGGGCTCCCCATCTGGCTGCTCGTCTTCATGGTCATTCTCGTCGGCCTGGCGTGCGGTTCCGTGACCCTCGGCTTCGCCTTCGTGAAGGAGTCCGTCCCCTCCCGGTTTGCCGGCACGGTCAGCGGGGTGTACAATATGGGTTCGATCCTCGGGGCCATGATCCTCCAGCCGGCCATCGGCTGGCTTCTGGATCTATCCTGGCGGGGGACCACCGCCGGCGGTGTCCGAATCTACGCCCTGGACGCCTACCGGTCGGGTTTTGTGCTGATCATCGCCTTCTCGCTCCTGTCGGCCCTGGCGATCGGCTTCACCGCCGAGACCCACTGCCGTCAGGAGGGGGCGCCGGACGAGAACCGTGCGGGACACCGTTCACTTGATGTTTGCAAAAAAAGGGATTAGGAACAGGAGACACCATGCCTATCTATGAATTCTACTGCGAACCCTGCAATACCGTTTTCAGTTTTTTCTCCCGCGGCGTGAATACGGCGCAGATCCCCGCCTGCCCGGGGTGCCGGCGCCCGTTGAAACGGCAGCTGTCGATCTTCGCCAAGGTCTCCCGGGGAAAAGAGGAACCGGCGGGCGATGACATGCCCCCGATCGACGAGGCGAAAATGGAGAAGGCAATGGCAATGCTTGCCGGGGAGGCGGAGAAGATCAACGAGGACGACCCGCGTCAGGCCGCGCAATTGATGCGGAAACTGACCGACGCGACGGGCATCTCCCTCGGATCCGGCATGGAAGAGGCGCTTCATCGCTTAGAGAGGGGTGAGGACCCCGACCGGATTGAAGAGGAGATGGGAGACCTGCTCGAAGGGGAGGAGCCCTTTCTCTTCAAAGGGAAGGGGAAAAGGGGAAGCCGGAAACCGAAACCCCGTGTGGACGAAACCCTTTACGACCTCTGAATGGGGTCCCCCCTTTAAATCTTCAGCAGATCTTCCGGCTTGTCGACGAGAAAATCCGGGTGGACGGCAACGAGCTTCTCCCGGCTGTGCCAGCCCCAGGTAACGGCCACCGTCCGGACGCCGGCCTCGCGGGCCTCCAGGATGTCCCCTGTCGTGTCACCGATGTAGAAGGTTCGCTCGTGATCGATCCCGTATTTCGAGAGGGCGTGTGCGATCTTATCCTTCTTGCTGAAGAGGAAATCGGAGCCGAAGACCTCCTGGAAATAGGGATCGAATCCGAAGCGTTCGAGCATCCGGCGGATGGTCCGGGATCCGTTGGAGGAGATGACCGCAAGCAGATGGTCTTTCTGCAGGGCTTCCAGTACGGGGATCAGCCCATCGAAGGGTTTCATCGCGTCATAATCGATCCCGGGGAGGATCTCTTTCGCCGCCCCGGCAAAGGCGACGAGGTCGACGCCCTTCGCCACCATCGATTCGTAGAAATTGCCTTCGAAAAGCGCGAGATAATCCTCCTTGTTCTTCACGATCGGCGTCCCGATCCGCAAAAGACACCGGGCCACCGCTTCCGAATAGAGATCCAGCGAGTCCGCCAGAACGCCATCAAAATCGAACAGAAACAGATTTCTCTCTTTCACAGCGCAATCTCCAGGCCGTCATACGCCAGATCGATTACGAGCGGGGACGCAGGGGAATGGATCCGCAGGTAGTCGCGGGTTTCAGCGAGAAAACGGTCCAGGGCCTCATCATCCAGGGTCGGTTCGCTGTGAAAGAGGCAGAGGCGTTTTACCCCTGCACGGACGGCAAGTTCAACCCCGAGGAGGTTGCTGGAGTGGCCCCAGGTCTCCTTTGGACCAATCGCATCCGCCAGGGAGTACTGGGCATCGAAGATCAGAAGATCGGCATCCCGGAAAAAGTCAAGAAAGGGGTAGTCTTCATTTCCCGCCTCCTCTCCGTGCTCCATGTCGGTTGAATAGACGATCTTCCTCCCCTCACGGATGAAGCTGTAACCGTAGGAGCCCCCCGGATGATTCTGGCGGAGCATCCGAACAGTGAATCCGGCGATCTCGTGCGGCTGTTCCGGATCGAGGGTGTGGAACCGAATATCCGCCTTAAGGGCGCGAAAGGGAACTGGAAAAGAGAGGGCAGCCTGCTGGTTTACGAAAGCCTTCTCCATAGCCGCATGGCCGCCATAGATATGGATCTCCTGACCGGGGAGATAGGCCGGGACGAAGAACGGAAAACCTTGGATATGGTCCCAGTGGGGATGCGATAGAAACAGATGGAAGACGGCCGGCGATCCGCCCTTTTCGGAACGCATAAAGGCGTGTCCGAAATCCCGGATGCCGGTTCCCGCATCGCAGAGGATGAATCCCTCACCGCCGCCGATTTCGACACAGGAGGTGTTTCCCCCGTAGCTCCCCCGGACGGAGAACGGAAGCTCCCGGTCGATAAAAGCCCCGATCTTCTCATCGGTCGCAAGATCACGCGACCGGGATGCCCGGATCGCCCGGAAGATCTTCTCGCGGATCTGTCGTGTTGTCGCCGACGTGGGCAGCGATCCGCGCGTCCCCCAGAAATTGATGTACATCCCTTCACCTCCCGGGAAAGGCTGCATGCGAGGCATCCCCGTTACACCATTCGCCCCGCTGCACCCCCGCCAATATGCTGATCGGATCCTGCTTGGAACCCGGCCTGCGAACCCACCGCCCTCTCTCCGCAGGTCTGAAGATGGACCATCTTTTCTCTGAATTTAGAATAAAGTCGGCTCGCTGTCAACCATCAAAGCGTACGCCCCGCCGTCGCCTCATTCCGCGCATCGGGGACCGACCGGATCTGCCGGCCCACGAAGAAGTGTGGTATATTGTTGTTGACAGAAACAGCCATTGCCGTTATACGTATCGACAAAGAAAAAATCGTATCCTTTGACGACAAGGCCCGCAGGCGCCGGTTACGGCCCGCGGGGCATCGACACCTGAAAGAACCGTTTTCTGAGACATCGTGTTTTCAAACCGGGTATAAGGATGGGTGAAGAGAGAGCGGATCACCATTTTACCGTGGATGCACAACGCCTTCAGCCCCTCGGGGAAGGCGGCCTTCTGCCGTCTCGGTTGTTCCGCCATCGAGAGCTCCTCCAGTCCGTTCCTCATGCCCCCGTCATCAAACAAAAAGGACTGATCCAGACCCTCCATTATCTCCATTTTTCGAACGCCCCTGTCCTGGTCCTGCTCACGGACCCGAAACATGAAGAAAATTTTCTCATACAAAGCCATCTTGAATCCTGCACGGCGAGAGAGATCCGCTGCCGATGGCCGCAGGAAGCCATCCCCGTTCCGACCAACATTACCCCCTTGAATCTGATCGTGGAGGATGGACTCTCTTTGGTCCTGCTCCCGATCCGCGTCATCGACCGTTACGAAGAAGGATTTTCGTTCGCAATTCCCGAGGAGGGCCGACTCCTGGGAAAACGACGAGTCCGCAGGCATGTGTGCCGGGGTATTGACATCGTACTGCTCCAGAACGGATTTGCCGCCCTGGGCGAACTCATCGATTTCAGCCCGATGGCCTTCCGCGTGCGCGTGCACCCCGACACAAACAGCTCCTTCGTCTGGATGAACACCGATAGCCAATGCGCGATTTCTCTTTATGCGAACGAGAAAATACTCTTCTCCGGACCCTGCCGTTGCATACGTCAAAACGGGGGTCTGTCCGAGAGAGAACTCGTCTTTTCACCCATCGGAAAAGAAATACGACGTTTTCAGAAGAGGAAAACGCGAACCCCCCGTCTGCGGATCACACCGCCGCTTTTCGCCAATTTTGCGCATCCTTTTATTCAAAAACCGATTCAGAGAGACATCCATAATCTGTCGTTCGCAGGCTTTTCCGTGGAAGAAACGGCGGACGAAGGGATTCTGATGCCGGGGATGATCATCCCCGGTCTCGAAATCGGGTACGCCGGTGTTTTGAAAATGACCTGCGACGCCCAGGTGATCTATCGGCGAAAGATGGGGAAGGGTCGGGTCCGTTGCGGTCTGGCCATCTTGGACATGGATTTCCGGGCCTACCGCCAGCTCAGCCACATCATGGTCCATGCAGGGGATCCCCAAGCCTGTTTTTCCAGTGAACTGGATATGGCCGCCCTTTGGAAATTCTTCTTTGATGCGGGTTTCATCTATCCCAAGAAATATCATATGCTTCAGTCCTGTCGTGAGGAATTCAAGGAGACCTATCGCAAACTCTACCGAGAGGACCAGAAGATAGAAGCCCATTTCACCTACCAGGAGAATGGCCGGATATACGGGCACGTATCCATCTTTCGGGCATACCAGCGGGCGTGGATGGTGCACCACCTCGCGGCAAGACCCTTGAACGGTAAGCATACAGGACTTACCGTACTGAAAAACGTCATCCGGTTTTTCGATGGTTTGTACCGTTATCCCTCGATACGAATGGACCACATGCTCTTCTATTTTCGTCCGGAAAACTACTTCCCCAATCTTTTCTTCGGCGGTTTTGCCCGGGATCTCGGAAATCAGCGTGCCTGTTCCCTGGACCTTTTCGCCTACATGAGCCATCCGACCGACAGACCGCAGAATCCATTCCCGCAAGGCTGGCAGCTCACGGATTTTGAGACCAGCCACCTTCCGGAACTGGAACGTTTCTACAGGAACTCTTCCGGCGGCTTGCTTCTGGATGTCCTTCGCCTCGGGCAAACGGACGATGGGAACGAAACCCTGGAAGAGGTCTATCGCCGCCACGGTTTTCTCCGGCAATGGCGTACCTATGCGCTGCTCAAAGAACAGTCACTGAAGGCCGTCCTCGTTGTCAACCATTCATCGCCCGGATTGAATCTGTCCGAATTCCTTAACAACATCAAGGTTATCGTGACCGATCCGGCCGGTCTCCCGTGGGAAGTCCTGACCGCCGCATTGGCCCGTCTGACACCCGAATTCCAGACCGAAATCGTACCGCTCTTGATCTATCCCGCACATTATCCATCTGAAAAGGGTTTGAAGGTGGACAAAAATTACCTCCTTTGGATCCTGGATACGCAATATGGAAAGGAATATCTGGAATACATGGAGAGAAAAACAACGATAACCCTTCGATTCCTGGTCAAGCATCTCTTGAGAAAGATAGTACCGAAATGAACGATAACGCCCTCTACAATAGTCGGATCATCAAGACATTCGTGGAATATCTTGGCGCTCATTATCCCGGCCTGGATATCCATCCTGTTCTCGACCATTCGGGCATGACCGTCTACCAGCTCAATGATACCCTGCAGCAAGCTGCGGGAATTATCAAGTTATGGAAATAACATCATTGTTTACGGATTGAAGTCCTGCATCTTCGTCGATGTTGACGATTTATTGCTTTCAGTCCTTGGAATCCGCCTTCGTGGTTCGAAGATTCTGCGGCCATGGATAAAGGAAAAAATCGAATGAGCAAGCGAACAATTCATTTAGAAGTGAGGCCATTGCGAGTAAGATTGAAAACAACATTCCGTCATGCCGCGGCAACCAGAGATGCCGGAGAGAGCCTCTGGGTCCAGGCAAAAAGAAACGGAAACAAAGGGTATGGTGAGGGTTGTCCGAGAACCTATGTGGCCGGTGATGACCTTGAGTCGAGCGTCAAATGGGTAGAGGAAAATTTTTCAAGCGGAAAGGTGGATTTCGAAACACTGGACGACCTGAAACAGTGGGTCGAAAATAACAGCACGGTCATCGACAAGTACCCGTCGGCATGGTGCGCAATAGAAATGGCGCTGCTTGATCTTTTTTCCCGGGAGAAGGGTTGCAGCGTTGAAACGTTGCTTGGACTGGACGGCTACAAACTCTGCGGACGTTATACTGCCGTTCTGGGAGACGACAAAAAATGGAAGTATACGACACAGGCGGATCAGTATCTGATCCGTGGACTTACGGATTTTAAAATCAAGTTGAACGGTAACCTCGAACGGGACAGGGAAAAGCTTCATATTCTTGAAGATTTGTGTACTCAGCATAACGTCAAAGACATACGGATTCGTTTCGACGCGAATAATTTATGGAAGAATCGCTGTGACGAGGCTATCGCGTATCTAACGGCACTGGGTGGGCGGGGATTCGCCTTGGAAGAACCTGTGGGATCACGCAATGTCGGAGACATGAGCAAGATCAGCATAGCCATGGGGCTTCCCATAATCCTGGATGAAAGCCTGTGTACTCTGGATGATTTATCGCTCTATGGAAATGCACCCGGAAAATATATAGCGAATATAAAGATATCCCGGGTGGGGGGACTTATACGAGCGTTGCGATTGATTACAGAGCTGAAAAAACTGGGATGGCCGATTATCATCGGCTGCCACACGGGAGAAACCTCGTTACTCACACGGGCCGCACTGGTAGCCGCCTCTGCCGCCGGAGAGAGCCTCATTGCCCAAGAAGGGGCATTCGGCGACTATCTGGTGGAGCGTGAACCGGTGGACCCGATGCTGAAATTCGGTCGTGAGGGTCTGCTGAATTTGAGTTTTCCCTATTACCTTAAGACAGTGCAGGGGCTTAAGGTCATCCCGGTTGAAAACTGGAACACCGGATTTGGAATGCAGGGCCGCATGCCCGTTGTTCCGGACGACGGCTCCCCGAAAGTACATTTTCTCGAAATGCCCGATACGTATAAAATCCATTACCGAGTCTGGGGTAAAACCGAGGGAGAAGATGTGGTGCTCATTTTACACGGAGGTATGAGTCATTCAGGCTGGCAGGCGCCTCTGGCAAATCAGATGCGTTCACTGTCGCCGGACATTACCGTTGTGGCGCCCGACCAGCGGGGTTGCGGCTTAAACGAGAAGCGCGGAGACCTGGGTTCCGTTCAATCCGGCATTGAAGATGTGGTGAAACACGTCGAATTTCTGAAAAGATCCTTTAGACGGGTTCATCTCGCAGGCTGGTGCCAGGGGGCGCAATACGCTTCTGTTGCCGCAGCCCGACTGGGAAAAACGCTTTCCAGCCTGATCCTGTTGACCCCGGGCTTTTTCTGGAACGAGCGGTTCAGGTCCGTCATAAGTATCGCAGAGAAAATCGTTTTAAAGATGATCTCCGAATTCAGACTGAAACCCGAAGGGAACCACGCCTGCATCCCTATCTCCATGGAGGCGACCGATTTCACCCTGGTCGATGAATGGCTCGATTTTATCGAAAGCGATGATCTTAAAACAAACATGATTACTTTAAAATCCATAAACATTATGGATGAGGTTCAGGAGCTTTCCTGGTTCGCCATGCTGCAAAACACCCTTCCGGTACTGGCAATCATGGCAAAAAATGATCGGATTGTGGACAACGACAAAGTCCTGCAATTTATTGGCCATCTCTTCCTCGGCGAAAATCAGAACCGGCTGGTCTCGCTGGAAAGTGGCCATGCCGTCCAGTTTGAAAGGCCGAAAGAAGTTGCTGCAGAAATCATAAATTTTGTCCGGCAGAGGAATGATCTGGCACAGAGGCCCGCAGTCCTGACGGCGGGTGCAGAGGTGGATTCTCAGATCGGATAGTTCGATATCCTGAGTAAAGACGAAATTTAACAACTCAACGTCCTGAGGCTATGAGAAAACCGATTATCGATTAGGAGTCAATACCCCTTATGAAAAAACTTTTGCTGATAAACCCTGTGGGGCGAAGAAGTGGTTATTTATTGAGCAAAGTTTCAATGTTTCAACCCCTGAACCTGGCCTATATTGCGGCAGTAACCCCATCTCGCTGGGAGATCAAAATAGCAGATGAGAATATAGATATATTTGAGTTCGAAGAAGCCGATCTGGTAGGCATCACGGCCTTTACCAGCAATATCAACAGGGCCTATGCGATTGCACGGATGTACCGGGAGAAAAAGATAAAAGTGATTATGGGAGGGATCCATAGCTCGATGCTTCCCGATGAGGCCTTGCAGTACGCCGATACGGTGGTGACAGGCGAAGGGGAGGGTATCTGGAAACAGGTCATCGAAGATTTCGAAAACAACCGCCTGTTACCCAGATACAATGGCCCACGAATCGATCTTTCCCGAACCCAAATCATCCCCCGGCGCGACCTGCTGCACCCAAATTATTTCTGGAACTCTGTCCAGACTTCTCGCGGCTGCCCGTTCAATTGCAATTTCTGTTCAGTGTCGAGATACCTGGGTCAAGAGTACCGTCAACGAAGAGCTGCAGATGTGCTGGATGAGCTGGGAAAAATAAAAGATGAACATATAACCTTTATCGATGACAACCTGATTGGCCATAGTCCGGAAAGCAGAAACAGGGCGATAGAATTATTCGAGGGCATGATTGGCCGCGGTCTACGCAAGAAGATGTGGATGCAGGCTTCCATAAACGTAGCCGATGATGAGAATGTTATCAGGCTGGCGGCCCAGGCCGGCTGTATGTATGTGTTTATCGGCTTTGAAACCCTCAACAAGAAAACCCTCCAAGAAATGAAAAAAGGAATTAACCTGAAGATCGGGATAGAAAATTATAAAAGGGTGGTGGATAAATTCCATAAATATGGGATCGGGGTATTGGGATCATTCGTCATCGGAAACGATTATGAGACCCCGGGATACTATCGAGAGTTAGCCGACTTCCTAGTCAACTCTGGGATGGATAGTGTTCAGGTCAGCATCCTGACGCCCCTTCCCGGCACGGACCTGATGGACCAACTGCAGAAAGAAGGGAGGTTGATTTATCAGGATTTACCCGAGGATTGGGATAAATACCGTTTCTCTTACGTGGTTCACCGGCCACGGGGAGTAGAAGAAAGTACCATCTATGCGGGTAACAATTACATCAAAAATAAAATATACTCTTTTCCCTTCTACCAATATCGCCTGTTAAACTCAGCGTATCGCATTAAGAATCCGGCCAACATCTATGCTATATACAAGCTAAATCAGGCCCTAAAAAAGAGTTGGCAAAGTTCCCATTATTATAAGAGCTTCATACCTTTGCATAACACCGATTCCGATTTATCCAGCAAGTAATGAAGAAACGGCTTGAGTTTCTTTTGAAAAACGGAATAGCCTTTGAAACACGGAGATGCGTTATGGACAGGAATGCGGTGATTACGTGATGGATACACAGAGCTGCGGCCTAAATTCTCATCCTCCCACTCAGGAAAGGCTGTCTGAAAATATAACAGACAACAACCCTCTCTATAACAGCCGCATCATCAAAAACTACGTTGAGTATCTGAGAGTTTACTATCCGGATATCGATATTTCCCCTCTTCTGAAGTATGCAGACATTGAATTTTACCAGTTGGATGACGAGGGTCACTGGCTGACACAGAAGCAGGTGGATCGTTTTCACGAGATGCTTGCGAAAAAGATAGATAATCCGGACCTATCAAGAGAAGTGGGGCGTTATTCCGTCACGTCCCGCGCTTCCGGGGCCATGAGGCAGTACATTCTGGGATTCATTAATCCGGAAACGGCTTATGCCGTGTTAGAAAAGCTTAACGCCAATTTCACCCGAGCGGCTACCGTGAAAACCAGGTCCATCGGGGCGGATAAGATTGAGGCGAAAGTAACGCTGATGCCCAATGTGGCTGAAAAGCCCTTTCAGTGTCTTAACCGGCTTGGCGCGCTGGAGGCTGTGGCAAAACTCTCCACGGGGAAATTTGCCGACATAGAACATCCTGTCTGTCTCCATAAGGGCGGGGACTGTTGCCTGTATATCGTCTCTTGGAAAAAAACACCTACCTTTGTCTGGAAGCTGATTCGTAATTATTCTTTTATCGTCGGATTCATCGCCTGCGTCCTGTCTGTGAGTTTAATGCCACCCGGTTACTGGGGCGCCCTGGTTTTATCCTGTATCCTTATGATGATGGGAACGACACTTTACGCCGAACATCGGGAAAAGGGAGAATTGCTCGTCAAAATCCACAACCAGGGGGATGCGGCTGACCGTCTTATCAATCAGATCAACGTCAGCTACAATAATGCTCGCCTCATCCAGGAGATCGGACAGGCGACATCGTCGATCCTCGACATCGACCAGCTTCTGGCCTTCATTATCGAGGCCCTGGAAAAACGCCTGGACTTCGACCGCGGCATAATCATGCTGGCGAATCGGGAAAGGACACGCCTGCTCTACACGATCGGCTACGGATACAATCCGGAAGAACGGGACTATCTGGAAAATATCGAATTTCACCTCGACAACCCCGGCTCACACGGGGCCTTCGTCGTCTCCTTCAGGAATCAGACACCCTTTCTCATTAACGACGCCAGTGAGATCACAAAGGACTTCTCTCCGCGAAGCATCGAATTCGTCAAGCGGATGGCCACCCGTTCCTTCATCTGCGTTCCCATAACCTACGAAGGCAGATCCGAAGGGGTGCTGGCGGTGGACAATCTGCGCTCCGACCGCCCTCTGAACGAGACCGATATCAGCCTGCTCATGGGCATTGCTTCCCAGATCGGGATCAGCATCAACAATGCCCGCACTTACGAGAAACTCCAGGAGCGGGAAAAGCGATTCCGGACCCTGGCGGAAAGTGCGCCGGAAATTATTTTCACACTGGATACGGAAGGGATGCTGACTTATGTAAATCCGATGTGGGAGAAAATTTTAAGTCATAAACAAGATGAGGTCGTCGGTAAATACCTTACCGAATTTGTGCAGGAACAGGACTCAAACCACCTCATTCAGCTATTTAGAAAGATCAGAGATCATAAAGAAACCCAGATGGATATTTTGCTGACCCTCATGAGCCGTTCCGGGGCCGAACATAGCTTCTCCTTCAATTGTGCTCCAAACATCGCTGAAGACGGCCATGTCGACAGTCTTGTCGGTATTTTCAAAGACGTGACCGATCTGAGACGCTCCGAAGTCGAATTGAAAAAAAGCTACGAAAAACTCGAGATCGCCTTGTCCAGCACAATCAGTGTCATTTCGCTTATTGTGGAATCCCGCGACCCCTATACGGCCGGTCATCAGTCGAGGGTTGCCAACCTGGCTTCGGCCATTGCCCGTGAGATGGGGCTGCCTGAGGATCGTGTCAAAATGATCCATATGGCAGGACTCATCCATGACATCGGTAAAATCAACGTCCCTGCAGAAATCCTGAGCAGGCCGGGCAAATTGAATGCCATTGAGTTTTCCTTGATCAAAATCCACCCCGAAACAGGGTACAACATCTTAAGCAAGGTCGACTTTCCGGCGCCAATCGCCCAGATTGTGTACCAGCACCATGAGAAAATGGATGGCTCCGGTTATCCGCTGATGATTTCCGGGGATCAGATCATCATGGAGGCGCGTATCATCACCGTAGCCGATGTTGTTGAGGCTATGGCGGGCCACCGCCCATACCGCCCCGCACTGGGGATACAAAAGGCGTTAGATGAAATTCGTATCGGCCGGGGTGTCGTCTATGATGCAGAGGTAGCGGATGCCTGCATCTCCTTGTTTTCGACAAACCGATTTCACTTCGAAGACGCCGTCATGGATTGATCCGGGAGAGCCTACTTGGGTTTTCTCCCTTTGCACATGATCAAGGGGGTGTATGTAAACCGACGGGGATCACTTCCATCTTTCCTGTTCACGGCCGACCCTCATTTTTGCCGAACAGAAGACCGAGAACATTACCATGCAGGTCGTAAGCGCTTTGGAACAGGGGATTTTATGGTCTAATCCGCCGCTGTCGCTGCGGATTGCGTGCGATAGGCGATCAAACTTTCCATTCCGAAAAGAATCAATGCCGTCCAGACAAAACCATAACCAATGAGCTGCGCGTGCGTGAATGGTTCCCGGTAAACGAACACACCCAGGATAAATTGCAGCGTTGGGGCGATGTATTGCAGAATGCCCAACAGCGAAAGCGGAATGCGCCGTGCCGCCGAAGCAAACATCAACAACGGAATGGTGGTCACCAATCCTGAGCCGACGAGGAGAATATCCAGAGGCGTTCCGGTATGGAGAAACGCACCCTGACCGGCTTTCTCGGCATAGAGCAGATATAGCGTCGCCGGCAGAAGCAGGATGCCCGTCTCCAGGGTCAGGCCGTAAAAAGAGCCGAGCGCAGTGGTTTTTTTGACGATCCCGTAGATCCCAAAGGAGAATGCCAGGGTCAGCGCAATCCACGGCGGGGAGCCGTAGGCCAATGTCAGGTAAAGGACGCCCGCCGCCGCCAGTCCAAGGGGAACCCACTGCCATGGGCGCAGGCGTTCTCGAAAAAAAAGGACGCCCATGAGAACACTCAGGAGGGGGTTGATGAAATATCCCAGGCTGGTTTCGATGATAAACCCGGCATTGACCGCCCAAACATACGTAAGCCAATTGATGCTGATCAGCACGGCTGCCACGAGGCAGGCGCCGAGGAGACGCGGAGTCAGTGCGACCGTGTGGAACGTTTTCCGCCGGCGCAAGAACAGAATAATAATAAAGAGCGTCAGAAATGACCAGATAATGCGGTGGTTGAGCAGTTGCAATGCCGGAACCCGATGAAGCCATTTCCAGTAAACGGGCAATAATCCCCAGGTTGCATAGGCTCCGACGGCATACCAGATTCCTTTGTTCATGAGGTTCTCTCTATTCTTCGAAGATCTTTCTCGTTGTTTAAGCGCCCCGCGCAGATGCAGCATGATTTCATGCGGGGGAACGATACGAAGAACGGCCCGCCATGTCAACGAGTTTCCGCCACACCTGCCGTTATGTTGGACCGTTCTTCTCACCCGTTGCCAAACGGGCTTGACATGCAAAGATAACGTCTCTATATACTTCATACTTTATAAACAGGGAGAAAATCGATATGTCTCAGGAAATCATCAACGTTGTGATAACGAGCCCCGTTGACGAACCGATGATGGAGAAGATCAAAGCGGTCAGCAATCGAATCCGGATTGATCCGGTCGCTCATTGGGTTGTCGCGGAAAAAAAGGGGGATTTCTCCAACCGGGAGGAGTTGAATCTTCTCTTGCAACGGGCGGAGGTCATTTTTGGCTGGATCCACCAGTTTCCCAAGGACCTGCCGACGCGAACCAGCCGCTTGAAATGGATCCAGGTCCTGACGGCCGGTGTCGACCGGCTGCCGGAAGAGATTCTGAAAAGCGGGGTCCGGGTTGCAAACGCCAGCGGCCTCCACGGCGCCGCAATGGGGGAGGTGGTCCTGGAGATCATGCTGATGTTTGTGAAAGACGCCGCCGCCTGCATGCGGATGAAACAGGAAAGGGAGTGGCGACGTTACCGACCGGCGATTCTGCAGGGTCAGACCGTGGGGATCCTGGGATTGGGGGCCGTCGGAAAGGAAATTGCCCGCCTCAGCAAGGCTTTCGGCATGAAGGTGATCGGAATCCGAAGGTCGGGCGGAGCGGCATCTCCTTTCCGGGACGTGGACCGCGTCTATCCGCGGGAGAAACTCATGGAACTGTTGGCCGAAAGCGACTTCGTCGTGCTGGCGCTTCCGCTCACGAAAGAAACGGGAGGCATGATCGGGGAGAAGGAGCTGCGGGGCATGAAACCGACGGCCTTTTTGATCAACGTGGCGCGGGGCGCCATCGTGGATGAGGGGGCTTTGATTCGCGCGCTGGAGGAAAAGTGGATTGCCGGCGCCGGGCTCGATGTGTTCACCCGGGAGCCCCTGCCCCCGGAAAGCCCGTTCTACGCAATGCCCAACGTGATCTTCAGCCCCCACATTTCCGGAGACATACCGGATTACGAAGCGCGCGCCACCGAGGTCTTTTGTGAAAACCTCAGAAGGTATCTTGCGGGCGAACCGTTTCTGCACGAGGTGGATCGGGGAAAAGGGTATTGATTCAGGCCAGCTGCTCCATAAATCATGGATGATGGAGGCGTCGCAATTGACACGCCCAGCATTGACTATGGGAAGTCCCAGGATTTCAGAGTCCATCGCATCATCTGCGGAGCCGACAAGGTCGCACTGGAAAATATCGCCGGTCTGGATAAGCTGCCTGAGACAGGCGCAACGTTATACGTCATACCCATGCTCATCAGGAATGGAACGGGTTCCCCGGCTCGGGTCTTCGCCGTGCTGCCATAGCAGTCGATAAAATTGTTTTAAGCTGTCATGGTACGAAAAGTAATCGCCTGATTTTGGGTTTGAACATGCACAAATGAGCAGTTTAAATTACAGATCGAGGAGGCTCTCCCCGTTCGTGTTCCAACGGCTCAATTTCTTCCGCTCGGATCAAGGGAAGCCCGTCGCGATCGATGTCACCCCGCTCATGCGGGAGGCGCAG